>Ga0163217_1093007_pt1 | contig 12907 bp, 11 predicted proteins | sample SynspAceP_FD_185933 | JGI IMG/M metagenome (GOLD analysis project Ga0163217, IMG submission 185933) | Saline lake microbial communities from Ace Lake in Antarctica - Synechococcus sp. Ace-P (PacBio error correction) | ecosystem: Environmental > Aquatic > Non-marine Saline and Alkaline > Saline ... | reverse complement strand
CGGGGTCTGAGCCAACCTTTCGCGCGCCTCCGTTACGATTTAGGGAGGCGGACCGCCCCAGTTCAAACTACCCAACGCAACACAGGGTCCCCGGATCCCGGATAAACGGACCGCGGTTAGACATCAGCAGAACAAAAGGTGTATTCTCAAGGGAGCTCCACGGCAGACTAGCGTCCACGCTTCCAAAGCCACCACCTATCCTGCACCATGTTCGGCCTAATGCCAGTCGTGAGAGTCTGTAGTAAAGGTGCACGGAATCCGGTCTTTCCGTTCAACGCAGCAGGTAACCGGCATCTTGAACCGGTAATTCAACTTCGCTGGAGGGTCTATGTACGAGAACAGCGTGGAAGTCGTTACGCCATTCGCCCAGCTGTCTGAGAGCCAACCCTTCCCGTAGCGACAGGCGAGCCCTTCTCTTATCCGTATTAGTTACCAGTGATATGAGCACGTTACGAAGCCCCGCGTTACCATGGGCTCTCAATGTCAACAAGCCTGAGCTCTCACCCCCTACCTTTTAACCTTCCACACCCGCAACCGCGCGCCAGGCGTTCAGACCCGTCATCACGTCGTTCTTCCGAATGACTTCGCAAGAGCCCTGTGTGAATTTAGACGCTGAAATACTTTATTAATATAAACAGTCGCCACCCCCTGGTTTTTGCTGATGCCCCAGCCCATACTTTGCGTTCACAGACCGGGCCCTCTTCTCGCAAACATACGGAGGTGTATTTTGCCGAAGTTTTTCCTTTCAAAACATAGTTCTCTCAAAGCGACCTTGCGGTATTCTCTACCTATCCACCTGATGCTCGGTTTAGGGTACGAGTCTGAGCGGTGGAGCTATTTCCTACGGGACCCGTTCAAAGCAGCCCATTTCCAATGCCGATTGAAGACCACAAAAATGAGACTACCCATCGCCCACCGACCGTCACTTTCCACCCTGGCCCCCCAAGGAATATTAACCTGAAAACGCCTCCCAAAAATTCAGACTACGCGGGCCTGTTTCCGGTCCTACAGGCGCCTTACAAGGGAGGTCGCGGGACTTACCCTGCCCTCAGGATAGCCCTTCTTTAAGCCAACAAAACCCGCGATTTTCCGGCGAGACCGTGTGTTCATCTCGACACTCTTCTGTCGCTACTCAACATGTCATTCATTCAACTAGTGATCTCTCCACACGGGATAAAAACGACGCTCCAGCGACCCGCGTTCCAGCAGAATAGGCTCCAGCTCCGTTTCTCCAATATACCCCGCATGATAGGCCGGAAGAGTCCCCATCAAAAGACATGACATGCTATGGCTCCACACTACGCCTCTGGCTTACCCATGCAATAAAATGCACGATCCTAAAGCTGCGGCCTCATGGCTTGAGCCCCTTACATCTTCGCCGCAGGAAACAACTTATTTAGACCAGTGAGTGCGTGTTGTACGGCAGTGATCTTTACAAGGATTGGGTACCATTCTTGCTTCTAAAGTCCCAAACCTCCTGGTTGAAATTTTGGTCGTTCCCACCTGCTCCTTCCCACTATAGCCCAAAAAATTTAGGCGCGGCCTTAAGCTCGTAGTCAGGTATGTTTCGGCCTCTACACAACGAGACGTTAGCAGCCGTGGGTCTGCGACTAGTGAACTCCACCCGGGTATTTCGGGAGTTTGGTTAGATCCGAGTTAAGCCGGTAAGGCCCCAAAACAAATTACCCATCCAGTGCCTCTACCTAAAGGCCGTGGTATTCGGTCGACGCTGCTACCTAAAAATAGATTTCGCAGAGAACCAGCTATCTCGGAGTTTGCATTGGCCCCTTCACCCCTAGGCCACAGCTCATCCCATCCTTGTTCAACTGGAATGTGGGTTTCAGGTCCTCCAGTTAGGTAGTTACCCTCAACGCTTGCAACGTCCTCGGCCATGCCTAGATTCACTCGGTGTCGGGTCTGATCATCTAACTCATGCGCCCTATTATAGAACTCGCTTACGCTGCGCCTACACCTAACCGCTTAAGCTTGCTAGATTAGACCAAGTCGAGTGACCCATTATAACAACCAATACGCTGTAGCCCTCCGCAACGGGGGCTCCAACTGATTGTAGGCGTTCGGTTTTCAAGGCGTTTTACCGTTGTCACTCCCCCTCCGTCCGGGTGGCTGGGTTCAACCTTTTCCCTCACACCCCACGTGCCCACTTGGTTGCAACTATCGGTCAGTAAGGTAAAGTACTTAAAAGCCTTGCGAAAGGGTGGTCCTCGCCCGATCACTTCAAGACAGAAATTTCACGTTGCCTGTTCCGCCCTACTTAATACGTCCAAATCCATGCTTCTTATACGGACTATCACCCACTCTGGTTGCCGCATGTCCAATGCGCATTCTAACCCCCACACTCATGGCTCGGCTAGAATTGGTGGATGCCCCGTTCGCTCGCCGGCTACTGAGGGCAGTGATCATTATGTGGCATTTCCTTCCTCCGGAAGGTACTTAGATGTTCAGTTCCCCGGGCGCGGACGTTTGCCTTTCTAAAGCCTAATATTCCAGCCTAGAAATTACCTGTTTACGTATTATTTTTCCTACCCCGCACCGGAGGCTACTGAGTACGGAAACCCCTCATAACCAAACTTCTGGGTTAGAATGATAAAATAAACACAGTATCAGGTGGTTGCCCCCCATTCAGAAAATCCATGGATTCAAAGCTATTCTCACGACTCCCATGGCTTAATAATCCGCCAGAGGTATCACGTCTGTTCATCGCCCTTTATAGCCAAGGCAATCACCAAACGCCCTTTTCGCCGCTTATTTGATCCCAGAAAGAGAAGGACTTTAACCGCCCTCATGGACCAACAGAAAGCTGGTAAAGGAAACTGCCATCCCTGTATTCCAGATTCAAAAGCATACATAAACTTACTGCAACCCGTGCGGATCGCAGTATGTTCGAGGGGCCTTCACGGACCACTCGGTTAGGTGTACTTGACTTGGACAACAACTGCCTGCTTTCAGCTGGCAAACACTTGGGGACCGAGGAAAAGTCCATGCAAAGCTGTAAACCAAGGCGTACCCTGCTTTACACCAAACGAGATTGAAAAAGCCACACCTCGGCCACAATCAAAACAGTGTGTAATTTTATCTCTCTTTACGATGTTAATTCGTCCTGTTAAAAACAGACGTTCAAACAGTCTGATGACCTACTTGAAGATATGTTCTACTGTTTTAATGGTGAGGGTCGAGGAGGACTTGAACTCGACCTCACGCTTGATCAGGCGTGCGCCTAAACCAACCTAGCTGACCGACCCCATCTTGGCTTGAGAACCAGTAGACTGGCCTGTCCTTACTCACCCATCAGATCCTCGGCTGCATAGCCCTAGTCAGGACTTCGCACTTCACTTCCGTGAGTGCTGGTGAGCCTCTAGCCGGGATCAACCGCTGAGCCTCGCGGATGGCAAATTCACGCGGCCTCCCCAGCTTGAGCTAAGGCCCCAGCGTAATCCACCAAAGTCGGATTGCGCTGTCGCCCTGGCGGGCTCTTTTGACTTCAAAAGAATGCCCGAGAAGGCCAGCCGTCAGGCCTAAACGTGTTGCAATGGGCCGCTTTGGGCTACCCTACCCCCCTCTCGGGACATCACTACGCTGATAACCCTGTCGGGGCTACGCGCATCCGCTGTGCGGAAAATACGCTTCTGAAGAGATTTATGGAGGACGAGCTCGGCCGTAGAGTGCACCTAAGTTACACTCTTAATATGGTCAGTTTTGTTTACTGAACCTTGCTAAGTGATCCACGAACTTCTTATGCGGGCTTACCGCTTCGCTTACTTCGAGCGCGTGGCACATTCTCATATGGCTGCTAGGAACATCCTTAGAAAGGAGTGATCCAGCCGCAGGTTCCCCTACGGCACCTTGTTTACGACTTCACCCCAGTCGCTGATCCTACCGTGGTCCGCTGCCTCCTCTTACGGAGTTGGCGCACGGGCCGGTCGCGCTTTTAGAACCACCAACTTCCCATGTGTGCCCGGCATCGGGTTGTTACAAGGCCGGGAACGTATTCACCGCGTCATGCTGTTACCGCGAATTACTAGCGATTCCGACTCATGGGGTCGAGTTGCAACCCCAATCCGAACTTTAAGACAGCTTTTTTCGGATTAACCATTGTCACTTGCCTGTAGGCACGTGTGTAGCCCCAACCCCGTAAGGGCATGAGGGACTTGAACGTTTCGATCCACACCTTTCCTCCCGCTTATCACGGGCGAGTTTCTTTAGAGTGCCAAACTAAATGATGGCAAGCTAAAGATGTGGGCTTGCGCTCGTTGCCGGACTTAACCGAACATCTCACGAACACAGCTGACGACAAGCCATGCAGCACCTGTCACTGGCTCACCGAAGTGAAAACACCCGCATCTCTCGGTTTGCACAGGATGTCAAGGGTTGGTAAGGTTCTGCCGCGCGTTTGCCTTCGAATTAAACCACATGCTCCACCGCTTGGTGCGGGCCACACACGTCAATTCCTTTGAGTTTTTAACTCTTTGCGACTCGTCACTCCCCAGCGGAATGCTTAATCCGTTAGGTGTGTCACCGAATAGCATGCTACCCGACGACTCGGCAATTCATCGTTACCCCCCGGTGTGGACTACCAGGGTAGCTAATCCGGTCCCTGCTCCCCAACACTTTCGTACCTCAGCGGGTCAGTATCGAGCCAGTGAGCGCGCTTCGCCACTTGGTGTTCCTCCGAGATATCTACCGCATTCACCTCTACCACTTCGGAATTCCACTCACCTTCTCTCGAACACCAAGACCAGGGAGTTTAAGCAAGGCAGCTTCCAGGATAAGCCCTGGACCTCACCCCCACTTTCTTGATTCCGCCTACGTAGCGCTTTACGCCAGTAATTCCGAACAAACGCTAACCCCCTCCGTATTACCGCGGCTGCTGGCACGGAGTTAGCCCGGGGTTTCTTTTCCAGTTACTGTCAATCATCCCTGGTGAAAGTGCTTTACGAACCCTAAGGCCTTCATCACACACCGCGGCATTGCCTAGATCAGGCTTGCGCCCATTGTCTAAGATTCCCCACTGCTTGCCTCCCGTAGGAAGTCTGGGCCGTGTCTCAGTCCCAGATTGTTGCTCATTCATCCTTCTAAAACCAGCTAAAAGATCTTTGACTTGGTAGGCCATTACCCCCCACCCAACTATCTAATCTACGCGGGCCCAATTCCTTTGGCGATAAATCTTCCCCGAAGGGGCTCATACGATTACCCCAGTTTTCCCGAGGACTATCCGTACCAAAAGAGGTATGTTCCCACCGTTACTTAACCGTACCGCCGCTCGCCCCCGAAGGGCTGTGCGCTCGACTTGCATGTGTTAGGCCTGCGCCAGCGTTCGTTCTGAGCCAGGAGGATCAAAAACCTCAAGGGAATGCATCGCTGCATTACCTGACGATCGAACCTCTGCCACATCGTCCTGAAACTGCTTACTGAACAGTTAACAGGCGTTTTTCTCCGGTTTGATGCACTTAAAGTTACAAAGTAACCGAAGTCCCCTCAAACAGCTGAAGCTGACAACCACATCATCGAGCCTAAGCCCTAGTGGCGCCGATATACAGGACGCCTTGATCCATCGAAATAGACCAAACCGCCCCACAATCTCTTCAGATATTTAATTTCAAATTAACGTAGAAGACCAATTCATAAGTAGATACACATTAAAGCGGATCCGCCCAAAATGTCTTCCAAAATTCTCGCTTCACTTCAAGACCCTCGGCGCTCCGCTCCAGCCCCTCCCGCTCAACCGCCACCGCATTCTCTGCGCCGCCGATAAGGGGTTCTAGGCTTACTCACCTACAGCCGCCAAGACCTTATTTCACGTAATTGACGAAAGGTCGAATTTTCCCGGAAGCCCCCTGATTTCATGTTGCCAGAGTACCATATTTGTATAGAAAATCCAATAAGTTCACCTTTGACGCTCGGTCAGATCGGCACTGGTATTTCCATAAAGACGGCTTGGGTTTGGCCCTCGGGGAAGACTGCCTTCAATCGCTCAACACAACGACATCCGGCTGTGACACATCCTCAACAGGTGGAATCGGAAGGATTCGCCTGCCACTCGGCGTTTATTCCTTCTATTTGTTTGCGCCGCAACACGCGCAGCACTCTTGTCTGCAAATGCGGCAAAGACGTGCGCGCCACCGGCTGGGTATGCACCACTCCGCGACAACGGCCTCTAGCATAGGGCTGCATCCATCGCCGACATATTCTGACATGTGGCTTACGGCAGAGCAAGATCGCAAAAATTGTGACAGAGGCAAGTTCTGGCAGCCTTGCGCGCCAGATCAAGCGCCGGCATCAAAGCTGGAACCGTCGACGATATATTGCGCCCAAACCCAGATCAACGGCTTCTTCCCCTGATACACACGTCCTGTCAGCATCCATGTCGATCATGCGTTGATTTTACCCACCAGATCGGTTCACGCGGATTGTGGGCCCCCACGCCGGTGATACAAAACCCCGCTGGCCTTTCGGGTAATGCAAATAGGCCGTACAGTCCATACACCGGATATGCGGCAAGCTGGCCGCTCGAGCCCACGCCCACCACAGCCCCTTGCAGGCAGCAATCACAGGCACACCGCCATATTCCATTTTTATGAACGCCTCCGTGCCAGCGCAGGCAGACTGGCAGAAAATCAGCAAGCACTACGGTCTTTCGTTTGTTGATTTGCTCGATCAGCGAGGCCCGCACAAAAATGATTCCCCCTCCCGGGCCAGCACAAACAGCCGCGCACACCGGCACGCGGCCGCGGTTGAGAAGAATTCAACCCAGCTCTTTCAATTGGTGTCGATATCAAGTGCGTTCCGCTTTGTCGGGCGATTAAGGGTCACAACCCAGACGCCGTCGTCGTGCGGCTTCTACTGCGCAGATTGGGTAAAAACGGTGGGATCAATTTGAGGGCCATGGGCATAATCCTAACGCCGGCAATGAAGAATTTCATTGCCCATTGGTCTGCTATTTTTGGCCACAATCGCAGCGGCCGAAGTGACCGATTGCCCTCCACTAATACACTCTATCAGCCGCACTCAGCCGTGAGACCGCCCGCAGAAATCAAAAAAGCGCACCCGGGGGATGCGCCTGGTTTTATTGCGGATTTTTTCCGGATTGCCTAATGCTGTCCAGGCCCCGCGACGCGGCGGTTGCAAAATTCTCGCCATACCCGCCTGCGCGAGTTCGAGCTTGCGGCGTTGGGCTCTTGTACTTGTGCATCAATTGCCATGCTCGGCCGCATAAGAGATCGCATCTTCTTTGGTCGCAAATTGCCAGCTTTTTACCTGGGACTTGCGTATCCGCAGATTACGTCCACCCCCATCAGCGGATCGACTTTCGCGCGCCTCGGAGGTGCAAACTCCAAAAACCCCAGTTATGGTCTTGGCCGTACCGGTATTTTGACATGGGCTTACGGGCCGGTTGATAAGATTCCGCGCGCATTTTCAATCTCCGTCGGATTCAAGGTGGATATTGGCATGGCCGCCCTTAGACGGACAAGGCTCCTATCGGCATTCAAACCAGAACCGTATAGGCACTGCCCTGCCGCGCCAGATCAACTGGATCCAAGAACCTCCATGGCCTTCCTGCAGAAGCAGGGCTCACTCATTTCTGGAACAAGAACAGCTTTTGCCAATCCTCGCCCCTGATGGCGAATTCACGTTCTGCGGCTGATCCCCCGGACTGGCCACATATTTCTGTTCGTCAAGTTTGGGATACGACGACAACCCTGCACATCGCAACCGTTGCGGTCTCAATGACCGGCCCGCCGGAAGCCCGGCTGGATTGGCCGCCCAGTGATCTGCATTGTGTCCGGCATTCGCCTCCTTTGGCGGCGGAAATGGCGCCGCGGGTGACATTCAGCCCCCCAGCATCCTGACTGATGGGATAGCCCACACCAGTCCACATCGGAATTACCAGGCTTTGACAGGGAGGCCGGCAGGCAAATCGGGCAAGAATGGCCAACTCCCTTGCTCCGTCTCCTCGACCGTGAGCAAGTGCCAGATCAAAGCTGGAATCCGCATGGTCTCCCACTACCTTGGCAACGGCAATGACCGCTCTGCTCCGGTCTAACGGCTACACCCCTCGACCCCTTCGTCAGAACAACTTGCCCTTGGCACCGTGACGATTAAAAACCGCTGCCGGTGCCGCGCAGATTTGGGCACGCCAGTTTCGCAGTGCGGTGCAGTAGCCACCTTGCCCGGTTCATGCGCATCGTGTCATCCTCCCGCGCCTTTCCAGCAGGGCGATCTCGTTTCGAGTGTTGATAATAGATGTTCAGCGCGGCCACCTTGGGTTGATCAACTGATCCGGCGAATACCCTGCCCCACAAACAATACATTGAAGATAACAAGCGCGCCAGTAACGATATTCTGCATCCAGCAGCGCTTGTGCCCGAAAATCAGTCAACGGTCAGGCACCAACTACCGCCAACATCAAAAGCGCCGAGCGTCGCATTCCAGAGAATGATTACCATCTGCTGCTGATGGCCAGCGGGTCACGGCCAAATATATTCACGCCGCGACAGAATATAAGGCAAACCGGCCGCAGTGCTATCGGTCTTCCAGACATAGTATGGATGGGCAACTTTGCCCGCCCTCGACCGTCGCGTATCCGTGTCGCGCAAAGGAATAGCGGCAGGCTGTTGCCGCGATGTTCCTTATGCGTGAAACATAATCACGTTATGGCTCTCTCCTCACGTACCATTTTCTTGTCATCGCGAAACAGTAGGCACACTTTGCAGCCAGTCGTTGGGAACATCGGCCCAGACCGTCCTGCGTCGCATCAGGCTAAGGTGTCAAAACGCCAGTGCCGCCAGTGCCAGTTTTTGCCGGCGCGGTCGAAAAATTCCGGCGCGGCATAGCTGCTCCAGCGCCGCGCCTGGGCTCAGGCCTGCCCCATTGCCGTCCAGCAAACCGTTGTAATGGCCTGTAAAAACGCTAAGGCCCGCTGGTATAGCGTATTATTGATCATCGATGAAAGTGCTGCCGCATTGGCCCGGTATCGAGGAAATGTCACGCGCGCCCGCACTGCTGGCCGCCAGCCGCGTCACATGCTGCACATAGGGCTGTTGCCGCCTGGAGCATATCGGCATCCTGCGGGATTCGCCCTGCCGCCTTGTCGGCGCGGTCCAGCACTTGCGCGGCCCGTGGCCGCCGGAACTGATCTGCTGATGTGACAGCAAACCAGCCGTGGAAGCCTTGTATATCGTGATGTCGCGCTGCGTGCCCAGCGGGCCACATCGCCAATTGCGGCGGGACAAGGCTGGGCAGGTGGATGACAGAAACAACGGTGCAAAAGCCGTCCGGCCACCATCGGACCTGCCAGCCGCGGATGACGCCGCAAGCGCCCAGAAACACAACAGCGGACCATATTCGCATCTGCACACTCCCATAGATTCAACATACCTTACCAAATCATTCAGCAAGAAACATGACGCACTGACGCCACATTCTGTCCTTATGCCCCGCGCTGCCGCCTTGAACCCTGCAAAAACGGGGCATCTAATACCCCCACGCCCAACCGGCAGACCTGCCCCGATGCCTATGCGCAAAACGGACAAAACCGAACGTGACCGCACCCGTTCTGGCCAATCCGCGCGCACCCGATGTTGCCAGCCGTCCCAAGCTGGAAGGGCCCGGCAAGGAACCTTTGTCTAAAGACGAGTTCGACCCGCAGGGCGACCAGGCCGACCGCCATAAGAACTGTCGAGGGCATCGCGTATACGGCGAGCGCAATTTCAGGTGCTTGACTGGGTTGCTACCGGCACGGGCAAGACATTCACCATGGCCCAAATGATCGAGGAGACCAGCGCCCTGCGGATTATCCTTCCCCTGACACAGACGCTGGCCGGCACAGCTCTGTACGGCGAGTTCAAAGGCTTTTCTATACCCGATAACGCGGTTATAGAATACCTTTCGTCCAGCATTATGACTATTATCAGCCGGAAGCCTTACCTCCCGCTCTGACAACCTTCATCGAGAGGCAGACCATCACCCACGAAACAGATTGAGGCCCGCGTGCGGAATTGGCGCCACTCTGGCCCCCGCCGCTCGCTGCTGCCAATCATGCCATCATCGTTGCCACGCGGTCTCGTGCATCTAACGCATCGGCCCTGGGTCCGAGGGACTTGGATTTGCCATGACGGCAGGACCTTTGACCCGTCCCCGTTGCAGGTCATACGAACCAGCGGCAGGGTGATTCGCGGATCTGGTGGCGACAAGCCCCACCAGAGCGGTCCAGACGATGCCCACCGGTTTCGGCAGCGCGGCGTCCTTCCGCCAAGTGGCGCGGTGAACAGCTCGGAGTTCTTCCACGCCACCTTGATCCGGACCGCGTGGCGGCTGTCTTTTTTGGCAGGAGCTGAGAGAGCAACTCAGCCAGTTTGACCCCGCTGACCGGCGTGCGAGAAAACCGGCAGCATGGACCCAAGTGCGATCTATGCAATATTCGCACTTATGTGACGCCCAAAACCGACTGATGAACCAAACGCGATCACACGGCGATCAAGGAAAGAGCTACGCATGCGGCTGGACCAGTTTGTGAGGGCGAGGTAAACTGCTGGAGGCGCACCCGGCTGGGAGCCGCGCTGCAAACTCGATCTGGAGATCTAGGCGACCGGCGTGATGGCAACCGGGATCGAGAACTATTCGCGCTATCTGACGGGCCCGCCGCACCGGCGAGCCGCCCCCGACCCTGTTCGAATTTATTCCCGACAATGCGATTTTGTCCTTTGCGTACGAGAGGTCCAACGGATCTCCAGATCCCCACAGATCGCGGCAATGTATAAGGGTGATTTCAGACGCAAGATCCGAGACACTGGCAGAGCACGGCTTCGCCTGCGCGTCCTGCTGGACAACCGCCCGCTCAAGTCGAGAGGGGGACGCCAGTGCGCCGCAATCGGTGTTTGTGTCTGCCACGCCCGCGGGCATGGGAGATCGAGCCCAGACAGGCGGGCACCTGTGTTCCACCGAGGCAGATCATCCGCCCGACGGCCTGATTGATCCCATCATAGAAATCCGCCCTGTGGAAATGCAAGTGGACGATCGCTGGGACGAGGTGCGTCTGTAGCGCAAAAGGCATGCGTACACGTGTACCACCGCCTGACCAAACGAAGGCCGAAGACCTTGACGGAATTACATGCACCGAAACAGGGCATTCGCGTCCGCATATGCACAGTGATTTTCCCGACACGATTCGAGCGGGATAGAGATCCTGCCGCATCTGCGCCTCGCGGTGCTTCGACGTGCTGATCGGATCAACCTGCTGCGCGAGGGCGTTGGACATTCGCCGAATGTGGGCTGTGGCGAATCCTTGATTGCCGGACAAGAAGCTTCCTGCGGCTCGGAAACCTCCTGATCCAGACCATAGCCGCGCCGCCGTAACGCCGAGCCGCGTGATCATGTACCGCCGGACAAAATCACCCGGCAGCATGGAAGCGCGCGATGGGCGAGACAGAGCGCCGCCGCTGTCAAGCAGATGGCTTATAACGATTTTGCACGGAATCACGCCGACCACGGTGAAAAAGAAACGTCGGAGGATATTCTGGCGGCCTCTTACAAAGGCGGACTACGACCAATCCCGCATCACGGCCAAGATTGATCACCGCTGCAGGCGGCGAAAAATCAAGACTGGGCTGCGATCCGGTCTGCGACCTGACATTATGCAGCAAAGCTGCCCCGAGAAATCTGAGTTTCGAAAGAAGCAGGCCCGGCCTTGCTGGACGAGGTCAAACGGCTGGAGGCGGGCCCCTGGATCTGCCATCGCAGATGTTCACCCATATGCCCACACCCAATATGCAGTAGAGAAAAGCGCGGACGATGCCAAGATGAAATCGTGTGCCGCAGCACATGGGCCGGGCGGTTGGCATGCGTGGCGGCGTCAGTAATGAAATCCGGCGCGCGCGCTAAAGTGGCGCGGGTATCAGTTTCTTTCCGAAAAGCTGACCCGCTGCCTTGCCGATGTATCCTGTCACCCGAGCCAGTCGCGCCTTACCAAGGGCAGGATGCGGCGCGGCGCACATGCGAAGCGGTCATTGCTGACAATCTGGATGACGGTACCCTTGCGCGCAGGCCTTCAGGCAACAGCGCATCCGCAGGGGTGCCCGCAGTGCGTCGGTAATCACCGTTTCGCGCCAGCGCGCCAAGTACTGCCAACTCGCCCTTGCCCAATGTCGTTCCGATGCTTGTTATCAAAGTGTAAACCATCGAATGGGGCGCAAAAACGGCGCGCGACCATCGCACGCAGCCACCCTTTCCTGGCACATCCACCTGCGCCTGCCCACCCCTTCTCAAAACCAAAACACGTTTAAGCCGTCTATGAGTATTAGTCCGTGTCATCCAGCGGCCGGCCTTCCCTCAGAAATTTTCCGGAAAACCAATTGCGCCCCCACCGTGTTTGTATAGTTCAATAAAAAAAACACGTGTCAGCCAAAAAATGGATTTCAAATGGAAAATATGCCCTTCTCGGACTTCTGGTTCTTGTCGCGCGAACATCTATTGCAATCTTCCAGGTTTTCTCGTCGCGCCCGCCTCCCCTGGCCTCCAGCAAAGTTCTCCAATGGAACCACCAATCGGCATCCTGAATCTTTCCCCTTGTTAGTCGGGTGTTCAATCGTCTGGCTCGATCGCAGGTCCACCGCGGACGGCCACAGTCATGACGCCCTGACCATTCTTGGCCCAGGAATAAAACACGAAAGGGTCTTGGCAAACACGCGCGGACCCTTTTTCCATTTTCCGGTAAACCCACTTTCTGAACGGCTTGCATTGTAACAAATATTCAAGGACAGAGTGTCCCCTATGGTTATTGCGGTTTCTTGGTCCTGCTTTTGAATCTGGTCTTGGGCCCTTGCCGCAAGAAAGACAAACTGGGGCGCCGTGGGCTTGGCCGGCGGGAAAAGGGGCAGCACCGTTTTACCGCTGT
>Ga0163217_1010491_pt1 | contig 12907 bp, 16 predicted proteins | sample SynspAceP_FD_185933 | JGI IMG/M metagenome (GOLD analysis project Ga0163217, IMG submission 185933) | Saline lake microbial communities from Ace Lake in Antarctica - Synechococcus sp. Ace-P (PacBio error correction) | ecosystem: Environmental > Aquatic > Non-marine Saline and Alkaline > Saline ... | reverse complement strand
CGGGCAACCGTATTTTGTTGTCGTTTTTGCTCTTGGTAACCCGAATCATTGACGTTGATAGCCGGGAATCTTGAAAGCGTGCCTTTTCGACTCTCCCCAAGGACAAGCCTGCGATGGACACCGGTGGTGGTTTCTTCGTCACGCCGTGCACGTTGTCGAAGAATCGCCGAGGTAGTTGTTGTGCAGTATCTCGGTCAGGTCGCCGCCATCGGTTCCAATACCATGTTGGCTTCCAGGGCTGGCATCCTTGAGGATGGTCTGCTCAAATGCACCATTCGTACTCTCTTTCAGTTTTCGCCTTTCCCCAGCAAAGACCGGAACGCCCAGCGGGCAGCTATGGCGGCCTGCGTGCGTGATCCTGGGTGGAGAAGGATATTGCACGAGGACCAGCGCACTTCGGCGCCCGGGAGGACCGCGTTTCAATCAATACGGCGGTCTGGATGGTCAGGTGAATAAGCCAAAGAATCTTCGCGCTTTGAGCGGCTGTTCGGCGTGTACTTGTTGCGCATTCCGCCCATTCAGGCGCGGGGGCTATTTCCGTTCGGCGATTGATGATTCACGGCGGCCGGTAAGTCGGCCAGCTGATATCGGGCAACCTTGTAGTCAGGAAAGCTCTTGTCTTTCATTTACAGCACTTCATGCGGATTACTCCATCGTAGTAGCGAATGGGGCGCGGTTGTTTTCTTCTAACGACACTGCCTCGAGCCTGACGCCCTCTTGTGCCTTTTTGCTGGCATCGCGCCCGGCGTGGAGGTCGGGGGTTCGACACGGCCGGTGAATACGTCCCTTGGTAGGCTTCATCCGATGCATCCTTGCCATCGACGGTCCGCACCCCGGAGGCCTCCCCACAGCACTTGGTTGCTGGCAGAAAAAGCTGCTAGGTCGCTGCAGCGCCCTTTCGAGCGGGGTTTCAAAATCTTAGTCAGGCCACATGCTGAAACAGGCGTGCTGCCCGGTTTTGCGGAAGCCGCTGATACTGTGTGCCTCCGTCTTTGTTCAAACCTCGGGAAGAAACATGCAGTCCAGTCTCCACCCTGGAAAAAATCCTTTCCTGTTTTCCCTGTTCGCTACATGGCTGGGCTGCCTTTGTGGCAATCAGCAGGCCGACCCGAATTCGCCCGAGGGTCAGCGCCAGGGCCGCGTTCAGCATTTCTGCAGCCACAGCGAACCAATGGGCGGGGCATGCTCTCCGGTTCGCCTGGCATCGATGGCGATACCTTCGTCTGTGCATGGCGCAGAGCCTGGGCTGAGTGGCGGATGCGCCCGGGCCACTTTCCTGCCCACTGACCAAAACACCGCAGCCCAATCGCCGCTTTGCCAGAGGTTCTGGCGCTGACGCCGACCGGCTTCGCCGCGCGCATCGATCAATTCCAGTCGCTGTGGCGGACTGAGTCTGGTTACTGCTGAGGGCGTTACCAGCCCGACAAGTGACCCCGGCAATGCAGTCAGTCCACAGGCCTGCAAGGCCTGCCATGGGACGGCTATCCGCCGGTAACCAGCAGCTTCAGCATTCAAGGCCGCAAGTTGTCAGTTGCAAGGCTGGACTTCTTGGGTCTCGCCAAGCCCCGACGGGTTTTTCTAGCCGCTTACAGCTTTGAAAGACTTGCCGCGTCCTTCAACGCCTCGGACCTTGTTCAGTCTTTCTCCCAGGGGGGAAAGCGGTAAGGTTCTCGCCCTGACCGTCATCTCCACCGGGGTGCGGCAAAGTGGCCGTAGCTGCGGTGGCGCGGGTACATCGGGTTGCAGCAGGTCGAGCATGCGCGTGAATCGACATTAAGGGCGCAGGTCGAAGTGCTCGCGGACCCAGCTTGGACGATCTCGCTGTCGCTGTCTTTGCCGGTGGCCGAAGGTGTTGATCGAGACCACGTCGGCAGCCGCCACACCAATGGCGTAGGACACCTGGGATTTCACAGCCTCGGCCAGGCCTGCAGGGCGAACGATTTCTTGGCGACATAGCGGCCAGCATAGGCAAGCGCTGCGATCAAACCTTGGACGGCGTCCTTGCCGGAGAAGGCGCCCGCCGCCATGCCGCCCATGCCGCCGCTAGGTGTCGACGATGACTTGCGGCCGGTCAGGCCGCAGTCGCCTACCGGGCCCCAATCACGGAGGTCTGCCGTCGGGTTGATAGGGGGGGCGGGGGATACTGAGTGTCGGCGTGCAGCAGCTCTGATGAATCACGTTCTGGATTTGTTTCTTCCATCACCCTTCACGCAGGTCCTTGAGGCTATATCCGGGTTGTTGCGGTGGGAAAGTTACGCTGGCGTCGATCCCGACCCACCTTGCCGTTGTCATAGCTGCAGGTAACCTGGGATTTGGCATCCGGGCGCAGGCCAGCTCAGAGGTGCCGTCCTGCCCGCAACTCTCCGAACGGCGGTGGGCCAAAGGTCACGGGCCGGCATCAATACATCGGTCTTCATTGCTGCGCGTAGCCAACAATTCAGGCCCCCTGGTCACACAGCGCCCTGGTCTTCCGGGTTTTTGCCGGTTTCAACGCCCTGGGCGATATCCGGGGACTGCTTGCCGATGATTATGATCACGCCACAGTGTCACCGTCGAGCCCAACGTCGGAGAGGGTAGCCCACGTCTCTGACTGAAAAGACGTTGCGTTACCAGGATCTTCCAGCTGCAGCTCGACCCACGCCGTACGAGCTTGGTAGTAATTCACCGCACCGATGGGCGTACACCGCGTTTTGACCATTTGGTGTTCTTCCACGCGACTCTGTACGCGAATTTGTCTTCTGCTGATGATGGCGTCCAGCACTGCGTCGGAGATTCTGATCGGCGAGTTTGTCCGGATGGCCTTCGGGACAACGGACTCGGAAGTTGAAAATCGAATAATCGCTCATGTGCTTATCCCTTGCTGTTGGGAAAATATGCGCAGACCCCATTGTCAAGACAATCGTTTGTGTTTAAACTGTTGCAGTTTGTATCTGGAAGCCGTTGGCGCAGGCCGGATTATAGAGGCTATTGCCTGGCAGGCTCAATCCTGCGTCCTTCGCTGGACACACAAGTAATTTTCAGATCGTACGCTGGTGCTACGAAACCCCAGCCAAAGCAAGTGCGCCGCAGGACCTTATTGGCCACCCAGGCTCTGCGTCGTGGTCTGCACATATCTCATCAGGGCGTGTGCTCTGCTTCGAGCAGGCTGGTTGGTAAGCTTTCAAGGCTTCGGCTCGGAGCGGGGCCTGTGATGCCAGCACCATATTGCCACACCAGGCAATCGGCCAGGGGGCCAGCGGATTGCGGCACCAGGGCATCCGGCGAGCAGGCATCGACAATTGCTCAGACCTGCGTCGCACAATTGCTGGCGCGCCCGGTCGAGCATCGAGGGCGCGTTACCAACCCCACACCTGGTCCAAAGCGGCTGGCCAGACGGGCAAAAAGCCGCCTTCGCCGGGTCCTACTCCAGGGCCAATCCGTTGGGCGGGGCAGTGCAGGCCGTCGACAGGCCAATATACGGTCCCGTACAGACCCAAAATGGGCGATAAGATCCCTGCTGGGCGCGGTACTTCGGCCAAAGCGCCCGAAGAACTGCCGAGAAAGATCGGCACGCTGGCTGTTGCACTTCACTTTATCGCTTGCGATCAGCCGGGCTCCAATGGCAGGGCCATCGACTCCGCTAAGAAGCGGGCATGCAACGACCATGCCACGGCTGGTTGGCGTCCGCAGGGCTACGGCGATAGAAAATCGAGTGCCTTCGCGTCTTGTCGTCACCCCAGTCCCCCGGCGTTGCCAGCACCTTGAGGTGATGGCTCATGCCCGATTGGCGCATGGCAAGGATTTCTTGCCAGCTCATGTACCCGCCGAAGGAGTCACTTTGCGCAGCACTCGCAGAATATCAGGCGCAGCACATCGCCGCGGCCTTGAAAAAGCTGCGAGTGTTCGCTGGGCGCTGAGGCGCTGTCGGTGCTATCTGCACGATGGTTTTCATGTGACGCAGTGTAGGCGGGAATGGCGCAGGGCCGGCAAGAGCTATTATCAAAATAAATTGATATAGCTTGGTGCGTCGGATTTGCCCGCAAGCTGTCACGGGGGTTTTATCAGACGCTGCTTTAGTTGTCGCGTGCGTTTATCGGGGTTTTCATTGCCCACGGCCGCTGTTTGCGCGAAAATGCCCGGGCCTTGTAATGGACTGCGGCCCTTGAGAGTGCCCCGGTTAATCTGTCTTGTTCAGCCACAGAGTTACCCATTGCCCAGCCGTCGTGACCGAGCCCAATGCCATTCGTGCCCTCACAGGATGCCGTGCAGAAAAGCCAACAGCGGCCATCCCGGCGCGCCCCATGGGCATGGCAGATATCGCCGAGGTTGCTCTGGCGTGAACTACATGAAGCACAAAACTCCGGTCAACCCAAATGCTGAGTCGTGATCGTTTTGTGCTTTCAACGTCCGGCTCGATGCTGATCTATTCGCTGCTGCATTCTGACTGGCTATGACCTGTCGATTTGAGAGCTGAAGAACTTCCGTCCAATTGCACCAGCCAAGACCCCGGCCATCCCGAGTATGGTTACACCCGGGCTTCCTGGAGACCACCACCGGGCCCGTTGCCAAGGTCTGGCCAATGTGCGGTCGGCTTTGCCCTGGCGGAAAAAAGATCATGGCGCGTACAGTTCAACAAGCCGGGCATGACATCGTTGACCACCACACTTATGTATTCATGGGTGACGGCTGTCTGATGGAAGGTATTTCCCATGAAGTCTGCTCCTGGCCGTACCGCGGGTTGGCAAGCTGATGCGCTTTCATATATGACGACAACGGCATCTCCATCGATGGCGAGGTGCATTGGCTGGTTTACCGATGACACGCCCAAGCGTTTCGAGTCCTATGGCTGGCAGGTGATTCGCAACGTCAACGGCCCGATTCGGACGAGATTCAAGACTGCAACCGAGACCGCACGCAAGAGGCGATAAAACCCACACTGATCTGCTTGCCAAGACCATCATCGGCTTTTGGTTTCGCCCAAACAAAGCAGGGCAAGGAAGACAGTCATGGCGCTGCGCGTGGGCGATTGCTGAAATAGCCCTGACACCGTGAAAAAAAACTTGCTTGGAAGCACGCAACCTTCGAGATTCCACAGGATATTTATGCCGAGTGGGATGCCCGTCAGGCTGGTTGGCAAAGCTGAAGCTGCTGGGATGAGCGTTTTGCCGCCGTATCAGGCTTGCCTTCCCCGGAGCTGGCCAGCGAGTTAAACGCGCATTGGCGGTTGAGCTGCCTGCCGACTTCTCCGAGGAAGGGCCTCGGCCTTTATCCGCCAAGTTAGGCGGACAATGGGCGAAACAGTTTCCGCCAGCCGCAAGGCCAGTCAAAACTGCCTGCATTAGCTTTTGGGTCGCTACTGCCGAAACTGCTGGGCGGCTCGGCCGATCTGCGCCGGCTCCAACCTGACCCTGTGGAACGGTTGCAAAACCGGTAACCCAGGAAGATGCCTTCCGGTAACTACATGTATTACGGGTGTTGCGCGAATTCGGCATGAGTGCTCTATGAACGGCGTGGCCCTGCATGGCGGCTTGATTCCTTACGGCGCGCCTTCCTGATGTTCATGGAATACGCGGCGTAACGCAGTACGCATTTGTCCGCGGCTGATGAAAGTGCGGTGCTCTAAAATGTGTTCACCCACGACCCATCGGCCTGGCCGAAGACAGCCCGACGCACCGCCGGGTCGAGCAGCATGGTCCAGCTTTGCCGCAGCACGCCAAACCTGGATACCTGGCGCCCGGCAGGACACGTCGGGTGCGCTGTTGCCTGGAAAATACGCCAATAGAGCGCATGGACGGCCGCGAGTGCGCGTTGATTCTTCTCGCGCCAGAACCTTGCCTTATCAGATCGTCCGATACTGAAAACTGGAGACCGCGATTGCCCGCGGCGGTATGTGCTGGCCAAAACTGCACCGGCGAGCGCCAGCTGATTCTGATCGCGACCGGTCCGAAGTCGGGCCTGGCGATGCGGCTTTGCGAGAAGTTGAGCCGCAGCAGGGCTACCGGGTACGTGTTGTATCCATGCCCTGCACCAGCGTATTCGACCAACAGGATGCGAGTACAAAGCAGGGCGTCCTGCCGCTGGAAGTCGGGCGCAGCGGATTGCCATCGAGGCGCACACGCGCGACTTTCTGGTACAAAGATGTAGTCTGGACGGTCGCGTATCGGCATGAATTACCTTCGGCCGAGTCGGGGCGCCCGCTTCGGCGCTGTTCGAAGAGTTCGGTTTCCACAGTCGACAACATTCTGGCCGCCGCCGAAGAGTTATTGGAAGACTAACCCCGCGGCAGCATCCGGCATTCACGGCAGAGAGCCCACTAGCCAGCCTGTTGAATGCCTGGGCTTCGGACGCCAGATGCGAGTTGCAGCATGTCTGCCAACACCCCCTATCGCATTGGCTGAACCGGTTACGGCCGCATTGGCCCGCTCGTGCTGCCCCGGCATTGCAGTGAGCGCGGCTGGGACAACATTGCAGATCAGTTGCGCTAATGATCTGGCTGATTCAGGCCCAGTGTCGATTATTGACCCGCTTGAATTCTACCCACGTGCGCCTTCCCGGCGAAGGTACGGGATCGAGGGGCGATTGCCTGATGATCAACGGGGCCGGCCGGTACAGGTTGCTCAGTCAGTCGCAGCCTGAAAACAGTGACTGGAAAGCGCTCAACATCGATCTGCCTTGCTGGAGTGTCGGCAGTACACCACGTGAGAGGCCGCGCGCTTTACCCATTTGCCGGTGTTGCCGCGGGTGCTTATTTTCCCAGCCATGGCCAATGAGTCTGGCGGTGGATGCCACGTGGTGTTTGGTGCCAACCATCAGCAACTGATGCGCTGGGCGCGGTTGCGTATCCAATGCCTTCCTGTACGACAAATTTGCCGGCGTGCCGTTACTCAAGCTTGCTGAATGGAACAGTTCGGCCTGGGAATATGTCTCTATTACCACGATTCCCATTCGGCGTGAACGGATCAGCCTGTGATTGATTTGCCTATCACCACACCGATCTGCGCCGCACCCGCTCGGCCTTCCAGTCGATGATTCCGGCTCGACCGCCTGGCCCGGGGCATCGAGAGCATTGCTGCCGGAATTGGCCGGCGTATCAGGCCAAGGCGATACGGTTGCCAAAACGGACTGAATGTGTCAGCCCTGGACATCACCCTGCAGACTCGGCTGCGACACAGCGCCGAAGAGCTGTCAACGGTCTGTTGCGGGCGGCATCGCAGGGTTGTTTTTACAAGGGCTGGTGATACACCGAGTTGCCGCATGCCAGGTTGTGATTCAATCATGATTCCGCATTTCGGCTGGTGGTTGACGGTAGCCAGACCCGCGTGTCCGGACCGCGCATGTGAATCTGCTGGTTCGGGGTTTGATAATGAATGTGGCTTTCGCCAACGTATGCTGGGATGTAGCGGATTACTGCTGCAGGCGGCGCCACAGCGGCGGAGCAATGATGGTTTGACTGAACGGCCCAGGAGCCTTTAAATGAGCTTTATTGACATGAACGAGGCTGGATCTGAAGAACCAGCGCGTACTTGATCCGCGAGGATCTGAACGTACCCGGTCAAGGGATGGCCCAAGGTTAAGAAGCGATGCGCGCATTCTCGCCGCCCTGCCGACACAGGCAAGCCATTGCAGCAAGGTGCGGCGGTCGATGATCTTGCTCGAATCTGTGGGCGTCCTGAGGAAGGTGTGTTCAGCGAAGGAAGACAGGCACTGGCACCTGTCGCGGCTTATCTGTTCCAAGGCGTTGGGTCGTGACGTGCCCCTTGTTAAAAGATTATCTGGCAGGTGTGAGGTGACAACCAGGTGAAGGTAGTCCTGCTTGAGAACGTGCGCTTCAACAAGGGTGAAAAGAAGAAATTACCGACGAGCTGGCGCAGCCAATATGCGGCGCTCTGTGATGTGTTTTCGTTGATGGACGCCTTCGCACCGCGCACCGCGCCCAGTGGGTTCGACCCATGGCGTGCGCCAGTTTGCCAAGGTGCCTGTGCCCCGACCGCGGTGCTCGACGGCCGTGGTCTGGAAGCGCTGGCCTCTCAAGGCCTTTGCTGTAGCGCCCGCGCGGCCGAGACACAGCCATCGTGGCACCATGATCCAAGTCTCTACCAAGTTGGATGTACTTAATGCCTATAGTCAGACAGAATTGCGATCATCGTTTGGCGGCGGGCATGCCAATACCTTTCTGCGGCGGCCGCGTTACCCGGTGGGCAAACGCTGTCGAAGCGGGATCTGCTGGACACCGTCGGCTAGCGCCGAAAGGTTCAGCGTGCCCTGGCCCATCGTTCGTGGTCCCAGCGAGTTGCCGAAAAGCGCCCTCACGGGTGAGAGTGGGTCCTCGTTGAGCGCGGTGTGTGACCACATGATTCTTGATATTTCGCCCAACAAGACCGCTGCCGCATTTTTGCCGACGCTGTTGAAGTTCCGCCTGGTACTATTCTGTGGGAACGGGCCTGTGGGCGTGTTCGTAATTTGACCAGTGGTATTAATCGCACCAAGGCCCTGGCTTTGGCGGATTGCTGAAAGCCCGGCGTTTCCATTGCCGGCGGTGGTGTGAACACCCTCGCGGCGATCGAATAAATCACGGGTGTAGCCGAGCAGAATTTCCTATATTTCCAACCCCGGTGGGGCTTCCTGGAGTTTGTCGAGGCAAGGTTTCTGCCCCGCGGTAGCGGTGTGCTGGAAAGAGCGCAAAAACCAGCCAATAACTTGCAGCCTGTCGCGCATTGCTGCAGGCTTGAACACGGTTTTTATTTTACTGATTACTGGAGAATACAAATGGCTCTTATCCAGCACTTGTCGTCAGATGCTCGTCACGCCGGCAATTTGTATGGCGTCCCGGCGTTCAACGTTCAACAAATCTGGAACAGATGCGCGCCATCATGCGTAAGCGCGCTGACAAGAACCGACTCGTGGTGATCGTGCAGGCGTCTGCGCGGTGCACGCAAATATGCTTGGTGCGCCCTTTCCTGCGCCACCTGATCCTGGCGCGAGTTGAAGAATTCCCGCCACATTCCGGTGTGTATTGCACCAGGATCACGGCACCAGCCGGACGTCTCCAGCGCTCGATCCAGCTGGGTTTCAGCTCGGTGATGATTGGACGGCTCGCTCAAAGAAGACGGCAAGACCCGGCGACTACGACTACAACGTCGCCGTCACCCGGCAGACTGTCGGCTTTCGCCCACCCTGCGGCGTGTCCGTGGAAAGCGCGACAACCGGTTTGCCGCTGAGGCAGCCATTGGTAGAACCTGGCCCATTGCTGTGCGGAAGAGATAGGGCGGTGGGCGCCGAAGGAAGTTGCTGGACCACAGCCAGATGCTGACGGACCCGCCGAAGAAGCTCCGACTTCCGTCAAGCAGACGCATGTCGATGCCCTGCCACTCGCCATCACATACGGCACCAGCCACGCGCCTTATTAAGTGTGTGCGAGCCAAGCCACCAACCGGCGATATCCTGGCGATCGATCGCATCAAGGCATCCATGCGCGTATCCCCAACACCCACCTTGGTTGATGCACGGGTCGTCTTCGGCTGCCGCAGGAGTGGCTGGCGATCATCAATGAGTACGGTGGCGACATCAAGGAAACCTACGGTCGTACCTGTCGAAGGAAATCGGTTCGAAGGCATCAGTACGGCGTGCGAAGGTCAACATCGATTACCGACCTGCGTTCTGGCGTCGACCGGTGTGCCATGCGCCGGGCATATGGCCAAGTACCCAACAGGTGAATTTGACCGCGCAAATTTCTTTGGTGAACCGTCAAGGGCCATGCGCGACGTGTGCATGCCCGCTACGAGGCCTTCGGACTGCCGGGCATGCTTCCAAGATTTCAAGCCGGTTTCAACCTGGAAGCCATGTTTCGCGCGCTACGCCAGCGGTGAGCTGGATCCGAAGATCAACTTGAGTTGGCAGGGGGGGCTAGCTCCCTTATCCGCCCGCCGAGACACTGCCATGCAATCTCCTGAAGACACCTCTCCCGAAGACCAAGCAGGCCGACGAGCTATTTGCCCATCAGCGCTTGCTTGAAGCCATTGAAAACCAGTTGGCGAGCAACCGGAACCCGCTTCTGCCCAGGCCGCGCTGAACAAAGCTTGTCCTTGGTTGGTTTCAAGCCGTGAAGACAGCATGGGACATGATGGCCCGAGTGTTGGCCCATTTTGCATCGGCGTCATGCTTCGACACGGATGCGGCCCTCGAATGTCCGTCTTATGAAAACTGCTCTGCGCAACCTGGCCCGAACTGCCTTCCGCTCAGAGTTGATCGGAACATATGCGGTTAACAGCTCCGGCGTGTAGCTGAGACCGGCCGATGTCACACTTTAAAATATCAACAGGATGTTTCATTCGATGCTGATAACGGTTCTGCGCATTTTTTCTTTCTTCGTTATTCAGTGTGCTGTGGCTACGGTGTTGGTTCGCTGGTGCAAGACGCAATTGAATCTCTACGAGCTTCAGCAACTGGGTACGCCCATTTCTGCTGAGCAACGCATGGTCACCAGCCTGCGTGATCTCGCTGGCTTTACCCCCATATTTGGGCTTTGAGGTCGCGGTGACCTTTGTATTTGCATTGCCGGTTGCTGCGGGCCCTTGGCCGATCTCAGCCCTGGCGCGGCTGTTGGTTTCGCGCTGGCTGGCGCGTGGGCATTCTGGGTGGCGTTCAGGGTGACGATCACTTCGCGCCCATGCCGGACTTTTATTGCTGCCACGCGCGAGGCCTGGGGTTGCTGTTGATGCTGGCAGGCGTGGTCCCGGGGGTAGTTGGTTATATGGTCGATTGACTCGTCCGGATTCGTCAGCGTGGCTTGCCGCGTATTGGCTGTTTAATACTCATTCAATTGAGGGTTTCTGACATGTGGGAAAAAATGGCCTTGTTGGCGGCAGTTTACGCTTGGCTTCTGGCCTGGTCTTCAGGCGGCCGAGTATAAGTCGGAAAACGCTGGCCGAGGGTCTTGGAAAATCCCGGCGTTAGCGTTCCTGCCCGGATGCGGCATGCTGATAACCGAGCTCGTTACCGGGCAGCTCAGGCACATCAGCGCCGCCGGTGAGTTGCACGGCCGAGCCGGTCAGTGGCGTGCCTGAGGTCTATGTGTCCGGGCAGTGCTGGCCCTGTTCGAGATTGCACTGGACCCGGAGTTCGCAGCAGAAACAATCGCGTTTTTCTGAGTTACGCCTGCGGTACCGCCAAGGCCAATCACGCCTGTCTGGCCAGCGCGACTCTGAATGTCAGGCGCTTGACCGACGTTGAAGAGATCTTCCTGTCACGCCGGCCAAAGTCGGGGCTCCGGCGCACTACTCGGTGGGCGCATTGCGTTTATGCCGGACAACACCCTGTGCTGAGCCTGGGTGACGGCTTCAATTACGTGAAGAGTCGCAGAGACCCACCAGCCATATCGGCGCTAATTCGTTCGCCTGAATCGCGGACGGCTCGGCGCCTTGAAGACAATCCTTTACGTGGGGCAGGAAGGCGCTCTTCCAGAGCTTTACAAGCCATCGGCCATCGGAACGTTCAGGCTGATATTACGACAACCGAAGGACAGCGTTTCTTGGGCTCACGAAACATGGCCCGCGTGGTGGGGATGAGATCAACCTGGTAGAGCCTGGCAAAAATCGGCTGGACGAAAATCACCTACGCGTGGATTTACAGGGTGTTGCGGTGATTCAGTCCCCCATACCGAAGCTGCCAGCCTTGAGCAACCGTTTACGTGGAGTTTGGACGCCGTATTCCAATCGCGCCCCGCCGGCTTCGCGCTCTATCGGGGTGAGCTGTTTCCCGGAGTTGGAACCGGGCAATCTGATGGTCGCGGCTTTTGCAGCGAAAAGAGGTTACGTCGCGTTTTGTCATGGGGGTAATGAGGTGCGTCGAGCAGGGAAAAGCCTGTTCAAGGGAAAACTCGACCAGTCGTTTTCGTGATTGATGCGTAGCGGCCCCCCCCCCCCCCCCCCCGGGGGGGGGGGGGAAATTTTTTTGTTTTTTTTTGGGGGGGGGGCTCTTTATTCTGCTGACGATGCGGGAAGGAACCGGCAAGCTGCTTAAAGTGGTGCCGGCCAACTGAGCGAGGACAGGGGTTGAAGGCGGCGGCGTTCGCCCCTTGATTGATGGGCTACAGAAGGATGTCAGGGCTGGGCTCCTGGCCGCTGGGTTCTTCGGAAAAAGAAAACTGACCCCGCCGCAGGCCGCTGCGTTTACGTTTGCTACATCGCCATGTTCGCCTGCCGCAAACATCGTGAGCCATAATCCGCTCCGCTTGCAAAGGGTCATTTGCTGACGCGATGCTGGCGCCCCACAGCAAGGACTCTTGGTTTCCATGGTCCATGGACCATGGCTCACAGCGTATCAAGCGAAGCCGCTCTGCGAGGTTGTGCGCCCTCGTTCCGGAATAGGTGCCTATCATTCCTCGGCCACCAGTACGAAATTCGTTCTCCGCCCAGGGCGCGCTGCGCGAGTCAACCTCTCCTCGGCGATTACTTGCGCAATCGCCGCCAATAGTGCGCAACACCTGGTCGCCCGGTTCTCGTGACCGAGCTTGATCATTGACCTGCTTGAAGCCCATCAAGCATCAATTCAGCATCACCGCCAGGGATCATAGTGCCGCCGCTGCGAAAGCGGGCGCAGGCACCCTGGGGTCATATTGCGTGTTTCCAGTGCCGCTGCGGTGTGGCCAGGCCGCGTCAAAAGCGGGTTCCATGCATGGCCATGGCTTCGGAAAAAAGCCGAGTGTGGGGCCAACTGCAGCGGCCCCTCGGTGCGCTCCTGCCACCTTTTTTCCAGTTCCTTTGCTCCAATGGGTTCGTTAGCGCGCTGGAACCAGGTTTGCCTGGGGTTTTCTCCTTTTTGCTGTTTCCCAAAAACGTTATTTTGGAAAGGGCCGCCGGGCCAGCGGCAAAAAGGGCAACCAAGGGCAAGGGCAAAGGGGGCAATTAACCCTCTCCTTTCCTTTTTTCGG
>Ga0163217_1118744_pt1 | contig 12908 bp, 4 predicted proteins | sample SynspAceP_FD_185933 | JGI IMG/M metagenome (GOLD analysis project Ga0163217, IMG submission 185933) | Saline lake microbial communities from Ace Lake in Antarctica - Synechococcus sp. Ace-P (PacBio error correction) | ecosystem: Environmental > Aquatic > Non-marine Saline and Alkaline > Saline ... | reverse complement strand
TTCTTTCTATTCAAGAGCTTTCCATCCCATACAATCCTTTAATTTAGAAGTTATGTATTGTTGAAGGGCATTGTCGTTTTATTGAAAAAACAAACGCCCAACAAGGGCCACCATAGACCGCACCGCCATCGATACCAATCTTATTATTCTTCCATATGTCGGCTTGGTCTTGTTTATCTCCGTTTAAAGTGAAGGAGTGATTGGTATGACCAAAAAACAATTGTTTTGCTGTTTTATTTTTCATTGAATGAAATGTGTTCTCGAACCAGACAAAAATCTCTTGGGAATTGTTGTTCCAAATCTTTTTTTAGGATAAAATCCACTCCCAGCATGAACAAAAAACAAATTCCCCCACTCATAATATAAGGGTAAATTCTATTAATCTTTGTTTTCAATGTTGGCGTAACGCTGGTGATTAGCAGTAAAAAGCCATCTCGGATTGGGGAGATACTTCATCGGCTAAACCGCCATGAAGGGAACGTTTCGAGTGTTTCATCTCCACCATCATTCCGATATAAAATCGAATTTTTTTCTGGATTTTCTAAAAATTCAAAAGACTTCTTCATGGTTTCCCATGAATCCAAATAGCTCCTTTTTTTCCTTAAACTAGCTTCAATCTGCTAAAAACAAAACAGGCTTTGGATTCTCCTCGATCACCCAGATCTCCATCAACAGCAGTTGTTGCGTAGCTTCATCCCAATGTATCAGCATTTCTTTTAAATAGCGTGGATTTGACCATGAACATCTCCTAATGTATCGCAAATTAAATTCTGTTTCTTCATAAAAATCCTCCTTATTTCCCACACCAAGATTTTGTTGAGCAGATACTTTTTAATATTCTCTCCCTAACGTATACACGTTTTCTTAAAAAATGAATGATATGCTATTTTGTAATCCTCATTATCTATTTCTCCTTTTAGTCTCAAGATCACTTACTAGACAGATTGAGGAACAAGTAAAATTAATAGATGACAGTTGTTCTATTTTGTCGTATCACTTTAATTTTTCCCAATAGAGAAAAGGATGGACCAACTTATGAATACAAAAAAAAATGAAGGACTGAATTGTATAATCGCTCCTTGTTCATATCTCACTTGCATACAGTATTTTTAATTTCTCTTCGATAAAGAAAACAGCCTTTCCCGTTCGAACAGCTTTAGTTTGGTAAAGAAACCATTGTTGAGACACTTTCAAACTACCGGCATATTAAAGCTAGTCAGACACAAGAATCATTGGGTCAAGGACTTGTTTCAGAAGTTGGCTGTTGAAGTGGGTGACCCAAGTTGGAAGAAAAGATCGCTTAGTTCTTTACCAAGATGAACAGAAAAAAGAGCTGATTTTGAAAGGAACTATCACAACTGTTGTAACCTTTCTCCTGATGAGATTTGATTTAAGTAGCAAAACTGGTGAGTCAGCTATTGCACTGGCTATTTACAAACTTAACTGTTTCGATTCCAATTAACAAATCAGATGCTCCTTCGTGTAGAAAAAGAAACAATCCGATAAGCATGACTAGCGTGTTGCAAAGACTTATCAAGGTAAGTTACTCAAGATTGACCAATTGCTTAGATAACTTAGCAACCCAGTTTGGCAATACGGCTGCTTTGTCTGCATAACTATTTCCTTCAACGAGGCTCCAAAGGTCTTTTCTGCAGGATTTTGATATGATTACTGTAAATTGAACTGATTACAGCAAAAAATTGTTCTTTGCTTTACCCATTTCGAAGCTTTGCTTTATAATGCGTAAAAAAACAAAACCTTTATGTTTAATTGTTAAAAAGACGGAACAGCTAAAAGCGCAATTAATCGAGAAGGTACCCAATTCCGATTACTGCTGTGGAAGTTAAAAGGGATTAACTACGATCAAACGGTTATTTTATCGCCTGGATAAAAAATAAAAGATGGATATAGAAGGTTTCAAAAAATAGAAAGTCGGGGATAATTTATGATTGAATTAAAAAATACTCGTCGAAGGACTTAATCGAACGGTGATGAATTCTGTTTTGCACTAGAGATGATGGTCACGATTATCTATCGCAGATGGGAATTTACTGCCGTAATGGTGCCAAGTGGTTCTCGTAAATCAACTTTAATTGAAATATTTTAGGCTTACTAGATCATTTGGATTCTGGCAGTATTATTAAATGGTGTAGATGTTAGTGAACTGATGATAAACGAAGGAGCGCATGTTCGTATTAAGAGATTGGCTTATTTTTCAGGTCGTGTTAATTTGATGCCGCGTTTGACTATCTTGAACAAATGTGACCATTGCAATGGTTTATGCTGGTATCCGCCTAAAGAAACGAAAAAAAAAGAGCTTTAAAGGCTTTAGAACGAGTGGCTTAGTGATCGCGTTTCAAAGCATCGACCTAATGAAATATCAGGTGGACAAAAGCAACGGGTAGCGATTGCTCGTGCCATTGGATTAACAATCCTTCCAGTCTTAATGCGCCGATTGACCTACTGGCAACTTAGATTCTAAACAGCTATTGATATTCTTACGAATATTTCAAGAACTAAATGCAGAAAGGAAACGACTTATTTTGATGGTTTTACTCACGAACATGAAGTAGCTACTTTGATTACTAAAAGAATTCTTTCATTTTTGATGGAGCTCTTAAAAAGATCACCTCAGACACCAGAGATCATATAGAAAGGAGTAGGTCTTTTGAATATCAAAGAAATTAAAAATGGCCATTGACAGTATTCTTAGCCAACAAATTGCGTTCCATTTTTTGGACTATGCTAGGTATTATTATTGGAATTGCGGGCTGTAACTTGCTATTTTCTTGCCGTCTGGCAAATGGAGCTACTTTCTAAAAATCACAAGGACACATTTGATGACTTTAGGGGGCCTCAACTATTTCTGTTTCTTTAAGTGCAAGAAGCTTCCCCCAAGTGCACTTGCAGTTACTGAGACGATAATCCGAGCCTTTAAAAGCAAGCTATTTTGATCATTACTTATATTTCTCCTGATAAAAACCATTCAAGCTTCTGCTGAATCTGAATTTGATAAACGAATCGCTTTAGTATTAAGTGGACACCAGATATGCAATATACAACGGCAAAGCAATGGGAGCACACTTTTGTTTATGGTCGATATTTTAATCAAAACAGATTATCAAGATGGTAAAAATGTCGTCGTAATAAGTGAAGATACGTCAAAAGCTTTTATTCCAATAACCGGACTTAATGGTAGTGGGTTGAAAAAAACTTCTTACTTCAGGAAAACACCGGAAATAGTATTCGTTTACGAGTAGTTTTGGTGTTGTAAAGGGTAACATTTGATAATCTACAAGGTGCTTTTTGACATTAGCCCAAATCCCTGTCTATCTAAGCCTAGACTGCTGACTACGCATGGGCCAATTTTTAAATCATCGGATCTAACGGACCATTGATAGTTTAACAGTCCAGTACACGGATTAAAAATGCGACTTGACTCCGTTTCAAAGCCAAATGGTTCGTTTATTGGAAACAAGACACCACTCTTTAGGAAAAAGATTACTATTACAGCTACTAATTTTTTACAGGCTTTGGACCAAGGTTAATATCCGTTTTGAGTTTATTTTGTTATTTTATTGCTTGCTGTTGCTGCATAGCTTTATTGGTTTGGTGGTTATCGGGGTAATGAATATCATGTTGATTTCTGTCACTTGAACGAAAGCGCGAGAAATTGGTACGCGTAAAGCGCTTGGTGGCAACAAACTGTACAATATTGATGAGTTTCTTAATGGAGTCCATGTTTTAAGTTTAATTCGGTGGCATTATTAGGTCTCATTTTAGGATATACTTAGCTTCGGGGTGGGTGCGGGCACTAGATATTGTTCCCAAGTATCACATTACCGCTGAGCCTTGGTGTTGCTTTTTTCAACTGCAGAGCGTTCTTTTTGGTATTTATTCCTGCTAAGAAAAGCCGCAAGCCAAACTTGATCCCAATTGAAGCACTCAGATACGAATAAATCTGCCCGAAAAAAATACACCCTCCTTTATAATAAAAGAGGGTTGTATTTTTTATAATTAGATATCTGATTTATAAATAAGTAGCTTCCATCATCCATTACATACGATTCATTCCAAAACGATTGACTCGTTTTGAATGAGGGATGATTCCTGCTAGCATACTAATTTCATTAACGTCAACAATGTCGTTGCCATATTCAATTACAGGTTCACAGAAAACTTAAACCAACAAAGCGGACAGGAAGTCCATGCACTAAACCAATTATGCTGCAAGTTGCTCCACCGCCAACACCAGCAACGACCAATGAACTAATGGTTACCACCGCTATAATAGTTAAAATGTAAGTTGGACTAAAGATATCGATTTCCCAAACGAAAGGAGCTCAATAGCTGCTAACATGGCAGATTAAACACCCGCACAGCCATTTTGTCCGAATAGGATACAAACCCAATGTTCCTGAGAAGTTAGCTGAAGCTTCATTACTCCCAAGCTTTAGTTTTGAAGCTCTAATGTTCAAATGGCATGGTTTCCTTGCACTTGAACGAGATGTAAATAGCAAAACTTGAACCGTCAAGTTTTTTCAGGTATTGAATTGGATTAAACTTTGTAACCAAGCAAAATTAACATGGGATTAAGAACATGCAATAATCGCTGTATAAAGAAAGCTGAAGCGAATTTCCCTAATTTACTAACGCCATTAAAATCACTTGTTTGCTAGTCTTTTTGTCATTAAGCAAAAACCCCATAGGCAGTTAAACCTTAAGACTAGCTGTCACAATACGCTCACAATAGCATGAATTAACTCTTAATCAATTTTTTCAAAGAAGCTCCTTCTTCCGCACTCTTTCGGATAACTCCAAATAGGCTACTCTCCACAAAAATGCAGAAAAAATAAACTACCGCAAGTCGGTACTCGTTTGAACGAGTGTTAGATAAATCTGCAAAAACGCTTGGCTGGAATAAAATTCACTATCTGTTCTGGTAACGATAAATCAGCAACCATTTCTTGCGTTCATCTAGCGCTGCAATCTGAGTTCGTTTCAGTCAGCTCCTTGAACAAATTCGGCCACACGTCTAGATGAAAAAAGCATCACACTTCCAATCCCAACCAATGCAGGGCAATTTGCCGTTGTTGCTAGTAACGTGTTAATACTGTAACACTAATCTTACCAAATCTCTTGGTTCCTTCAATTTTCGTGAAACGCACCAACAATTGTAAAACAAAGATTAACGGGCACATGATTAAATTTGTAATGACGCACATTAACCCAGTTCCCAACAATATTAATCCATTCGATAGCACCGATTGTTACTTCTTCAGTCGCTCCCAAAAAGAACTTGAAGAATTCCTCCAAAAATGATACCTGAACCTTAACGCGATAAAAACACCTCGTTTGGAAAATTTAAATGTGTTTCTTTGTAGGTGCCAAAAACTCTATAAAATGACTGCCTACATAATAAAAGTTAGTGCAATAACAATATAAAGATTTGTCATTGATAATCCTCCCTTTATTTTGCTTCATGATGGGAAAGCTAGTGATATCATTAAGACTTAAAGTTCCCAGACGAACATTTTCCCCGAAACGAACGCCCCTAAATATGAGGTATAATGATTCAAATTAGTAGATTTCCTTATTTTACTTTATTTTAGTAGAAGTCACAGAAAAAGATTGGAATTTTTTGAGCAAATAAAAAGCATACAACAGACAAATTGAAAAAGAGTGAATTGAGTCAAAAAAAACTCAATTAAAACTCTTTTTATTATCTACTACTACAACTATTTGTTTTTTCTATACAAAAGTACGAATTCCTAATTTAATTATTTCTACTATTGGAATAATCGAGAAGGGATGCTCCATCAGACTAAACAACCATTGTTGTGCGTTTAAATTGGCTTACCTTAAAAGCACTCATTCAAGCCAGGAAACTAATACCACCACAGCGAATAGCAGATCCTGGAAACGTAGGATTGATTAAGTTAAAACATTTCTGTTTTAAAGAAACCCACTGTAAAAAGAGAGATTTTCAACGATTTTTCACGTTAAATGCGTGGAATTAACCTGTAACATACCTAACGTTACAAAAGCCATCGTTCAACGCATCGGCTATGAATCAGTATCGTTTGTTCCAGGTGTACAGGATTAGTTGTTGCCCACCAATAAACAAATTAAGGTGATTCCACCCTCCAAGATTCCTTGATAAATGATACTACCCAAGAACACGTTAAGAAAGAATGTTGCTTTTCTCCACGGACGGTGGATTGCTCCATACTATCCTTTTCTTGCAGGCTCTAATCCTAAAGGCAATAGGCTGGAAATGTGTCCGTTGATTAGTTATCATCCATTAGATATGCACTGGGGCTAGAATACTTCCACCCAAGAAGAGTTGCGATAAAACAGGTTAATACCTCACCTAATTGCAGACAATAGATACTGAATAGATTTTTGAATATTTGAAAAAACTTTTCGTCTTCTTCTACAGCAACTACAATCGGTTGGAGAAGTTATCATCAGCTAGATCAATGTTCACTTGCGCCTTTTGATACTTCCAGTTACCGTATTCCATTCCTACACCTATATCTTGCTGTTTTTAAAGTGCCTGAGCGCGATCATCTTACCCCCCATCACCTGTTCATAGCCACAATATTTTACCGGCTTTTTTCCAATGCCCTTTAACGATTTCGAACTTTATTTCGTTGGCGGAGAAACACGGCAGCATAGACAGCACAAAGTCTTTTACTCTAGGTGAAAAGTCTTCATCGCTGACTTTCATCAGTCAGGAACCAGTGAGTTAGATCTCCACCCCATTTGTGTTTCTTCTACAAATCGCCTAACCTTCCTTTCTTCCTAGCAATCGCTCTGCGATTCTCACGGTGATCGACGCGGTTATTCATAACTGACCGTATGCCCCCGCCCATTACTTGCAACTAAGAACAGCACCCTTATGCTTCTTTCTCTTTCGGTTCCAATCATACCAAATTAACCCTTAAAAGATTAAATTCTAATTCCAGCCTTTTCTGAAACTCATATCATCTGGTTTATTAGCTACACTTTATATGCTGTAGCTTAAAGACACGTAACGCTTGAGTTGTAATTCCATGTGATTTCTAAAATAGTTTTTCTGGTGCTTTCATCTACATCTTCAGTCTCCCCATTCTTCACTGTAGCTAGTACATCTTTTATTAATTCATCCGCGCACCTTTGACAGCAATTAAAAAATGACCATTCTGGATTGTTCAATGAAACAGTAGACATCAGCTTTTCGTCTTTGAGTCAAATGGAATTTCAGCTAGCACGAGGTTCTTTAGCCAACACTTCAGGTAACGTTTTTTTTTTTATTCCAAAGCAAATTGAAATTCAATGCTGTTTCGGTAGGATCCCCGATTAAGGTACCATCCCCTGATAGTTGCAGTATCCATTGCATAAATCCATTGAAACGTTAAAACCGGCGAATCAGCATCGATAGGCGCATTTCGCTGTCTTGAAGCTGACCGATTAATATAATTTTTTCCAAAACAGTCATTTGATTCATTGTCAATGTTCCAGTTTTATCAGAACAGATGATATCTTGTAACTGTCCCAATGTTCTCACCAGGCTAGAGTAATTTACGGGACAAGACTTTTTCTTTTTGCCATTTTTTGTGTCCCCTAGTGCTAGCAATGATTTGTCACAAATAGCAGGTAATCCTTCAGGAATAGCTGCTACAGCTAACGAAAATAGAGGGGTTAACAGCATATTCAAGCCAACCGCGGCCATTTAAATCTACAAACGAATATAATATCGGCAATAATTAAGATAGCCAACAGTTAAATATTTCGCCTAAACGATTTAAATCTTTTTTGGCAGTAGGAGTTTCATCGCTTTCATCTGTCGAGCAAGCATTTTAGCAATTACCTCCTACTTCTGTGTTCATCCCCGTTCCTACAACAATACCTTCGCCGACGGCCATATGATAACATTACTGTTCATAAATGCCATATTTTGTTCGGTCTTCCAATCCTGCTTTAAGCACTTCAATAATCGATTAAATCCTTGTCTACTTGGAAACCGATTCTCCAGTCAATCCAGACTCGTCTATTTTGCAAAAGAGGCTCTTCTATCAAACGCAAATCCGCTGGTACGATTATTTTCCTGCTTCCACAAGACCCGACATTCTCCACAACAAGTTGGGTCGCTTTTCAATGAAACTTACTGTTCAGTTCACGTTTCACATGTGTTCAGGCTGAGGACATTTCCCTTAAAGGCATTGATGGCTTTCCTCTGCTTTCGCTTCTTGAAAATCCTTAAAATGGCATTTAATAACTACACGAAGGATATATAATAGAGTCTGTTATATCTTCCAAAATACCTTGATATTACAGCTGCTAGCTTAAAAAACCCAATAATCATAAATCTTTAAACTGTTCAAGAAATTCACTAGTAAACTTTTACTTTTGCCATTATTTATTGGTTGGTCCATATTCTGCCATTCTTTTTTCCTTGCTTCTTTGACATCAAACCCTTTTCAGATGATTGAACTTGTTATCAAAAACAGCTGTTTCATCTAACGTAAAAAAAGCCTTATTCTGTTGTCACTATTGCTCCATAGTTTCATTCTCCTTTCATAGGTAAAGATTTTTACTTTTCTATCAACATCTATTAAATTAATTATATTCTTTCTATGAATAAGCAAAGCAAAGATTTTAAGCAAAGACGAGGTTTATTTTTTAAGGATTCCTTAATTTAGAGGCCCATTCACCATGTTTTCCGGTTGGTAACAGTGCGCTAACTTTAAATCTACTTCCCAACATATCTTATTAAACCTAATTTCCTTTCAGTTTCTTAATTTTTTCTTTGGGTAAACTTCTCCTCTTCTTCATCTTTTTAATCCAATTTCACCTTCTTAGCATTTATGATACGGGGCCAAGGAATGTCATATTTTTTACTCAATAGAATGCCAAAATCCGAACAATTTGGTCTTGACCTCTTTTGTTTCAGCAAACCCGGCGACTTGTCCGATATGTCACTGACGTTACAAGCTTGGAATACTTTTCATTATCGCTTATCCTGCCTTTCAGTAAAATGGTGTCATCTTTTTCCCCTTCTTTCGCATAAAAAAGCACTTCCTTATCCTCTCAGGTGTACAGGTCCTGAAAGAAAATGGACGGTTGTTTTATTTTTTTTGTGTTGTAAAACGATTTTCTTCCTTGCCACTAAACGAAAAGCATCCACTTGTCTCACAGTATGATGCTGAAAGAGCAGTGATGCTTTAGAAAGAGGATTAGATAAACGCTATGAAATAAAGTTTAGGATAAATTAATCCAGTTGAAATCCATAAAACTGGATTAATTTTCATTTTGCTTTCCTTTGTTGCAACTTTTACCATCACATAAAAAGATAAAACAGCCAAGCAATTCCCGTCAAAAGAAATGCTAAAAGCTAATCCCATTAAAAAATGTAAGTGAAATTTGCTGGGATAGCTTCTTCTAAATCATTCATTTTATTTTCAAGGAGTAGAAGAACATGCAATCCATGATCCAACAAATGAATTAAAACGAAAAAGCGGCTGTTGCTTGTAATCGGCCACGGATAGCAAATAAGGATGAAAAACAGGCTAGATGGATAGGAAATAAAAATTGCTACTACCAACGCTTGTTAGACCCGTTCGACCGCCTGCTCCACATTCCAGCAGCCACTCTCGACAAAAGTCGTTGGTGTTTGAGTACCAAAATGGCTCAACTGAGTTGCAATTGCATCCGCAAAAACAAGGCTTTATCCACTTTAGATTTCACTTCCCTGATCCATTTTCTACATGCATTTCTTTCATCCTCGGTAGTAAAGATACCAGTTCTTACGGCCTGCTTCCAATAAAGGTTACCAATTGTATCAAAAAATATGCAGATAACTAAAGCAAAGATTGTCATTGTTAAAACTAATGGCAATTCGAGTAGCATCAGAGATAACCGAGACCATTCCTTTTGCTCGAATGCTGCACCAAATGTGATTTCTAATTCGGAAATAGCATTGCCTAAAGAATTGTCAGGATTTGAGAGCGCAGATAAATCAACGATTACCCATTTGGATAACGCATTAGAGTCGTCGGCAATAATACCAATCAAAAATGGCTCCACGTAACATTAAAAACGACAACGTACTTACTGTAACTAATGAGCCCCATCAACGCCAACAACGTTCCTTTATCGGTAAAAGTTTACCAAACCAGGGATATGCCGCCATCAGTTACCTACCAACTAGCCAATTCCCCGTTAACGTTGTCTCGTAGCATTAAAGGCAATTATTATTAATCCGGATTTGGATTAGTTTTGACTTTCTGACGTGAACTTATAAAAAACCAGAATTTTTGATTCCGCAATGTCTAAGCAATTCAAATAATTCCAATTCCTCACCAATGCATGACTGAATTTAATTCAGGAATAGATTTAATAATTCCAATTTTCTTATTTTTGTTTACGGTTATTAAAATAATCTAAAAACACACAAATAAAAACCAATTGCTAATGCTTCTCTGCATGTAAAACCTAAGCAAAAACAACCTGTTATACGTAAAGAATGCATATCAGTCCCAATTCCCAGGCGCTTGTGCATAAGGGGACATTTGCAAACAGCCATAAAACTAACGTTCCTATTTCTGCGTTGAACGGCAATCAAAAGTAAGCAAGAAAAAACGGCTTGTGAAGGCCATCCACGATTTAACGATAGATATTGCACCAGGGCGTTGACGAATTGATATTAACGACATTGCAGAAAAATGTTCGTTTATTCCAGCTAGGACCTCGGTTGTGACTGTTGTTCCATTTTCTTTCAGCTTAAAAAAATTCTCCACTTTTTTATTTCCCCACCCTTATTTATATTCGCAAAGAAGTACAAGAAAGTCCATTCTTTTTCTAAAATATATAAGCAACGAGAATAAAGTTTAAAACCTATTTTTTTGTGGTTTACTCCTACTCAAAGTAATGTTAACACAAAAAAAAACAGTTGGTTCTCCACCACCGCATAATCCATAAACTAGTTTTGGGGACAGCAAAAAAAACTGCTTTCCCCTAATAGTTCGGCTCATTTAACGGTTCCGGGTTAGAAACTTAAAGCCCATATCGTTAATTATATCTAGGAAGTGTATTCTTCGTCTTCACCCTTTATTATAAAATAAAACTATCTTCAATATACAATATAATAATTAACAATATTCAATAGTTATTTTTTTATCGTTCGGTGTTTAATCACCAGAGACAGCTAGTCTATAAACCCTATGTAATTAGACAAACTAAACTATACAGAGAGCCACTTTCTAACTGACCGAAAAATTGTTACTTACAATTAAAAGTCTTCTTTTAAAATATTTCAAAAGGTTTCTTTATACTAAATAAACAAATCATTATAACTTTTCTTGAAAATTTACTAAATGTCGTAGAGCAACTACTTTTCTTGAAATCGATTAAAATGGGTTTACTTCCTACGTTAAACTTCTATCTTTCCGCCATTTCTAAGAATTTTTGAAAAAATAAATGAACAAGCTTACGACTTGATTGCTACTGCATCCGAATAAGGATGGCGACCAATATCGGTATAATTTTAAATAACCGTTATAGAAAAAGAAAAAAAGAACAGTTAGGCATCTATTTTCTGAAGTTGTTACTCATTAAAAACGCCGTTCCAAAAATGTAGTGATAAATAAATGCTATTCCATTGATTCAGGGAATAAAGCCTTGTATTTATGCATTCTATTAAGAATAATTTCTCATCATTTCATTCTATTCTAAAAGTTATCCACTTACTTTTTGTGTGAAACTACAGTTTATCATGGATTATCATTCTTTGGAATTCGGCCTGTGGATAGCCTAGTCTTCATTTAAAATTCCATCCCTCTATAAACAACGTTGTTGCACAAAGTTTCAACAAAGTTGTGTTAACTACTTGTTTTGTATTTTTCTATTCAGCACATTTTCTTTTTTTATCTGAAAATTCCTAATTTCTTTCCTGTTTCTATTTCTCTACTTTATAACAAACAGATGGGAATAACCTCACATAAAAAGGCAAGAGGCACTCTTGGAAATAACATTAATGAAAAAGGGATATAATCGGTTAGGACGAAGATAAAAAATTCAAAGAGTTCAGTCTTGTTCTACGCTCGCCATAAGCGAAGGCATTAAGGCGAAACTTTTTCTAACTTTTGCAATGGAAAAGAGTGTCGCTATTAAAAAAGTCCAAGAGGAATATTCCGCTTACCTTTAACAATTTACTCAAAATAGGAATTGAGGCTTCAATCGCAACAAAAAAAATGAGGGGACACTCCTTAATTCTATGAAAAAATAGCGAGTGTTCATAACCATTTTGTTTAGGAAAGCATTCTTCATGAATTGGGGACGTCCGAGTTTGCTTTTTTGGGGACACGTTACTTACATTTAAAAAATCTTGAATCTGTTTAAAAGCTGGAACGTTTATTGTTTCCTAGCCTCTCCCGTTTGCCAATTGCATGGACTTTTCGTTCAAATAATGTTCATGTGCAGAATAACTTTTTATGCCAACGTTTGTTTTTGCCTTCCGATTAAAAATTCTATAGCGTTTTTCTAACAACTTGCTTTTCACTTAAATAAGTAAACATTGTAAAAATCAATTCGATTGTCAGGCGTTGTTGCACCATCTCTGTAAAAAAATAGAATTAATTAAAACTGATTGACTGGGATACCCATCTTCAGGGTATACTTTCAAGTTGGATTTCTAAAGCAATTAAATCCAATCCATTGCAATCAGAATCATCCCCCCGCAAAACAAATTAGGCTTGTTGGGAGGGTTTTTCTTGAAAGAAAAAAAAAACAGGGTTCCCTAAACTTTCTTTTTCCTTTCTTAAGGGGGACCCGTTTATTTTTATTTTGGGGTTTTGTCCTTGTATTTATTTTTGGATAAATTATTTTGGGGGGAAAGATTTTTAACAATTTCCCTTTCTCTTCTG
>Ga0163217_1090755_pt1 | contig 12908 bp, 16 predicted proteins | sample SynspAceP_FD_185933 | JGI IMG/M metagenome (GOLD analysis project Ga0163217, IMG submission 185933) | Saline lake microbial communities from Ace Lake in Antarctica - Synechococcus sp. Ace-P (PacBio error correction) | ecosystem: Environmental > Aquatic > Non-marine Saline and Alkaline > Saline ... | reverse complement strand
AAAATCCAGGGTCTAGCATTTCTACGTAAATCTCTGACCGGTAAACGGTACTAAATCGTGAAAAATCCATACTACTATCAGTTTTGATGCATTCCCATGCCGCCTGATGGCGCATCTAGCCCATCATTTTGATATCGGTGGAAAAAAAGTTTCGCACAGCGCAAACGTCTAACGGTTTTGGACCGCTGAATGGTTTAAGGGGTTGAACCGAAGACTAGTTGCCGCTCTCCTCTGGGTGTCCGGTGTAGGATGCAGGCCAGCTTTGAGGAGAAGACGCGGACAGTGTGAATTGGCATAGTCCAGCAAGAGCGCTGTCCAACTTAACGGTCATGCTGGAGCTTTCGGGGGTCTGGAATGGGAGGATGGATAGACGTGTCTAGGCGAATGGAAGAAAGCGTCCCGCTGGCTCCAATTGGGGCGACTTCGGGGAAGACGATCAAATTGGGACGGCTAAACCTTCTAACCACCGAGAAGAGTTTGCAGGGCAGTACAGGAGGTGCAATCCGGAAGAACTTTTTGTCTTAGTTATACCACTGGATTATCCGGGCGGAACAGGATGAAACGAGAACCGCTATCCACCGATCCTAAGCCGTGTTTGCGCCACGGAGGCGTGAACTTAATTTATTGTTTATGCCGAGCGCGACCCACTTTCCAAAGACGTTTTTCAGACCGATTTGGCGATCCTTCACCTGCCAGTTACTCACCATTGGGACGTCTTTGTCACGTGCGGCGCACTTGTTTGACGTCAACGGACGATGGGGAGCCGATTCGTCTATTATTAACGGTTACAAAAGCAAATGTGGATGTCGTCGGACCAGAAAGCACCATGAGTGCGGATCAGTGGGGCGAATTAACGCGAAAAATACGTTCTTATGCCCCAGCGCTCGGGATCGAGAATATGGCCCGGGGACGCGCGTCCAGGGCCGGGCGTTATTTGATCGATTTGCGCCGCCACTTTGGGATGCGCGCACGGTCCCGTCGGCTTTGCACGGCCGTGGATGGGGTGCATGGAGGCCCGAGGGGATTGCCGTTGAGGCCGGGTGACATGCTTTGCATATACACCACTGGGTTGGCGGAATCTGATCCTTGGCATGCAGAAAAATCTGCATCCAAATGTGATCCTGAGCAGTTGTGCTGTACTGGATGGAAAGGATGAAGCGCTCCAAGATGATTCACAACATCGGGAATCGCAGTCATCGTTAGTGACAAATTAATGCGTCGAAGACCTCCCTGCCACTCCTGCCAAAATTCCGTGTTTCGTCTATGCTGCCGTTGCACAAACCTGTGCCATTTTCAAACTTGGTATTTCATTCTGGGTGAGCTCTGGCAGCGACCCCGTGGCCAGAGTGGCTGTACGCCCAGGGGGAGGTATCGCTTCATGCTTTAACTGCCGCCCCCTTTGAGATTCCAGGTGCGGCGCCTCGCCGATGACGCCGGTGCCACTGTATAAAAAAAAGGCGGTAAGGCCGAAATTATCAGAAATCCAACTTTGATACCTAGGAGGGAGATAATATGGAAAAGAATGTAATCGCATTGACGCTGGGCGTCGGGCTAGGGAATGGCCGCTTCGGGCGCAGGCGAAGTAACGTACCCTTTGCGGATTTGGCAGGTTCCTACAGCCTCGACGACGCAGCAGGCCGCAAAAGTGTTCATGGATTAAGGCGACCGAAACTTTCAAACGGGGAGATAAAAACAGTTCGAATTTTTTCCAGCAGGAGCAGACTGCAAGGGCGGCGAAATGTTGCGCCTGCTGCAAAAACCGGTGAGCGATACGCCCATGTCTCGCCTGCGTTCACCAGTCACTGACAACGCCTCAATCCCGCTCTGCTCGACCGTCTACGGTGGGTATACTTGTGACCTCAGAGGAATTTGCCGCCGAGGGCATGTCAGCGGTCCCCCAATAGAAAGAAACAAGTACATACTTGGCGCACGTCTCGCAGACTTAGCTCCCACCAAATTGCGCGAGAGCGTCTTTCTACTGGATCAGTGGCACCAACCTTATGGCTCGAGGGATGATCATGCTCTGAATAACGCGAAGTGAGGTTTCAAATCGCGAACTGCCACCAAAGGCGTGGTGCGGCTCTATTTGTCATACGGTGTAGAGTGCAAGTCTCTTAGCGTTACGCGAGCAGAAAACTAATCAGTACGATCCTCGCACGACTAGACGAGGATGCCCAAGAGCTGTCGGAGCCCTCATCAAAGATCGCGACAATCAAACAACCCCGCCCATACCGGATGCAGAGCTCAGATGTGCGCCGGCGTAGAATCGATCTAGTTGGCTGTGCCCATAGATAAGACATTCGCATCGACCGCGCGTTATTTCGCGTCAGAAATTGTGCCCCCGTTCCAGAATGGGAATGTTGAGTACAAAGCGCTCAAAGGATGTTCGCGCGGGCCGCCAATGGTGCTCAGGATCCGCAGGAGCTGCATCAGCGTTTTCCCCGAGAAAACTTTCCCTTTCTCGCTCTTGTCCGTTCCGCTGATGCCTCGGCTTTCTTCCAAACGAGATACGGTGGCCTCAGCTCGCGCCCCATTCCACTGCCGACTCCCGAACCCGATTGGGGCTATGAAGGCAGGACGCTGGACGCACCAAGTAAGGAAGAATGTACTAGCCTCCGAACTTTGCTCAGCACCGGTTTAGATTTATAGCTGTGCTAGAACATATCCCTCCGACTCGACGCTCAGACAAGCGCTCTTGGACCAGTCTCGACGCGATGAAAAGAGCGCAAAACAGGCAGCCCGCGATATGAAAGCCCAAGGCGAAACTATTCGCTCGACAGGTAAGTGGTGCTAAGACGTCTCTTTCAAACTAAAGCCTAGCGTTACCTTCCGCCCCACGAAGATGTATGTGAACGGAGCAGCGCTGGCGATTAACACCCGTGTCCACAGCCGCGAACAGTGAATTGCGTCCTCGAGAAACGGGTGTTCCCAATAAGTCGTAATGGTGATACGAGACGTCAGTTCTACTTGTGGTTTCTGGAGGAAATAATTCGTACAGCATATAAGCAGCAGGACGGTCTCGAAAAGCTTTGTGAATGCGAGCGCTCATCAATGCCGTGAGAGGATGGCATGGTGTGTCAGGGGGCCGAATTGCTTAATGGCAGCATTACCGAAACGTGTCTGTGCAAAGGGTTCGCGGTGCGCCGGAGTTCTCTCTCGAACGATTGGCCCTCGACGCGCCTAAGTATTCCTCTTCCTCGAGCACGATATGTTCGTCTAGAGAAATGACGGACTTCGCTCATTCCGGCAAGTATACAGGAGCTTCTATTCTGCGGCATGCGGACAGGGGCGCTCTGTACGCATCGCGTCGCCATTGTATGTCGCCGTACTACAGCTCTTGCCGCCCGGAAATAATAGCGGCGAGATATATCCTTCATTCTGCTCTTGAAGGCTTAAGCGAATTGTTTCATCCTGTAACGGGTCTCCGGAACACCATTGCCTAGGCTGGTAGTCTCCCGCTCCGGCCTCAGCTCCCCCCCGAAGTCCTGACAGAGATGATATGGTATATCCACCTCCACCACCTTTATGCAGACATGTCCTGAAAATGTAACCCGACCTCCTCATCGGTGTGGCCCCGTGCTCCTTGCTAATCTGCGCTATCCGGCAGTGCTGTTCGTGATATATTACAGCGTGCAGGAATACAGTTCTGCTTTAGTCTCGTCGGCCAATCGCTGACCTCAGACCGAAACGCCCATTACAGTCTTCCATGTTACTGTCGGTCCTCTTGTGCCTTAGCGTTGAGAACATCTGTAGCTCCTTTTCTCCGGACCGGCGCATGGGGGTGACTTGCACTTGACACCGGCGTGCGGATAGTATGTGCCTCTTACTCGCTTTTAGCTGGTTTCCCTCGTCCGCTGTCTGCAGCACCGCCATCTGTAAGATCGTCCATGAGTGGAGGAAGCGTGCGATCCTCTCGGAATTGTCTCCTATTCACTGTGGCATCTATGCCTTTTTATGCCCTTGCCCGAGGTCCTTATGTGTGGAACCATTCGTGCCTTCTTCTCCCCTACCGCCCATTTAGTAATAAGCCATAACAGGGAGCCTCCTTCTGCTCCGTGTGAGATGTTTCTTTGTAGTGAGCGGCTCTATTTCTGCCCCTACACGAAACTTATAGCTAATGCGGGACGCTGCGACCCCGTGCGCCCTGTCCTGCTGGTTTCGATAGTGGCGCTGATATAGGACTCATCTGGGCTTTATCTTGAGCGCGATTCTGACCTGAATATAGGATTAGTGGCCCGTCGGCTGCCTCCCTGGCTAGTTTCTCTGGGTCCAGTTGCCAGGATATCTTAATTTCTGGATTTTGGATCCGCCACCAGTGCCGCGTGGGCTGAGCAATGAGGCCCCTACTTGTTCGCCACACCTCCATGGCGTCTCATCAAGTGCTCATTACTTGCTAGTTATATCGATTTCCTTGCTCGGACTCTGCTCGTTGGTGTTTGCGCTTCGTCGTCGCCCAGAACAGCTCTCCGATCCTGGCCACGCGAGGCAATTTAAGACCACTCTCTCGAGTCATCTGGAGAATCATCATCTGGTTTATTTGCGCATTCTGTCCAATTAGTGGATTTCATACGCAGATTAAATCCGGCCGCTTGCTCTCCGTTAGTGTTTCGTCCCCTACCGCGCTTCGTATCTCTGACTGCAGCATTCCCGTCCCACGTGGCTTCCAATCCAGCCGGGTGTCATGTTTCCTTATTCTCGCGCAATGCAAGATCGGCTGCGTTTCCAGACCACGAATAGTCGCAGTTATGGGCGATTTGGTCGTACAGCTGGGTAAAGCGCGGATCTGACTCGCTCTCCGCCCTGATCCGGCATTGCTGGGCAATGCTGGCTAGCGCTACAAGCTAGATCATTTTCGCGCGAGATTACGGAACCCACTAGACCATCCCGTGAAGACGATGGGTCCGTTCGGTCTTTACCTACGGATGTGCTGAGTCTTCCAATCGTCGCCGTCATTCCCTGATGAATGAGTACCGGGGATAATACTCCCGGGCGACCACTACTCTCGGGGGGCGGTCTAACTGATGACTCGCGCTGGCCAGGCTGCGCTAGCTCTTGTGCCAAAAGGCTGGCGCTGTCTGCCGGGCCTATTCCTCGATCTCCCCCAAGCGTGAATCCCACACGGAGCGCTCTGTTTTTGGCGCGCGCTAAACCTGGCGTTGGCCGGATGTCGTTGGTTTCCAAAGTGCAAGCTCCGCAGTCGAGCCAACCCGCTTTCCGGCTCATACATCTGGCGCGCCAGGGTCAGTGTCATTTCGCCAGGCGATGGTCGAGCAGAGAAGTATCGCCGAACGCAGCGACGGCCCCTGCCCGAGGCAACTGAATCCCGCCCCCTGACTCGAGGCAGGGCGTCGTCACCCTAGGGACTTAGGAGTCGCCGGACTAGCTCTGATTTCGCCACCGAGTGGACTGATCGTTTGCCCGGACGTTTGAGCCAGATCGTCTCTCGGGAGACTGCATAAAGTGATGGAGCTCGGCCCAAAGCACGCAATTCACAGCGTCCGAGCCAGACAGAAACCCTGCAGCATCCTGTCTCACAGAGCTTTCGAACAGGGAATGCTCCAGCCGACAGTCGGGCTTCCCGGCCTGGGGCTTCCTGCGAGACTTTTTGGGCCGCCGGGGGGGTGGCCGGTGTCTGTGCCACCCGGTCGTGTGTGGCGTTCCAACTGTGATTATGCTACCGCGTGCTGGTCGGCCATGACCCCGAAAAACAGGGTTCCGATCTCGTTTCGATGGAACCCAAATGAGCTAAGCGTCGTGAGCATCCGCGACATGGAAGTCTTGTGCGTTCAAGTGCTGTCTGAGATATCGGCGAACGCATTCCTGGCTCTGGCGCGGCTCAATCAAGCGGTAAAACTGCATCGCGCGGCCTACACCATCAAGGCATCCTTCTGTGTGGGCAGCTCTCCCGCAAACCACTTTATTATCACTGCCATTTCCTTCATGTCCTCTTAGCGAAAACTTACTACCTCGCTGTTATCAAAACACTATTGTGAAGAAAATGGCAAAAACAGCAAATTGGGCGCTCAGTGAAAACTTCGCAGCAAGACAAAGCCATCACCCGACCTGCATAAGTGGATTAAGGACCTGAAGGTTTCGCCCACAGTAGCCTCGGATTCCTATCCCCACGCGGCTTTGAAAGCGGCCTTCAGCGGAGGTGGGCTGCAAGATTGCTTGGTATTCAATCTGCAGATCGAGAACCGCGGGCCAGTGTTTTCATAGTTGTCGAGACATAGGTTGCGCGACACACGCCTCCACCGGAGCGCCCCTCGCACACGGAATTTAAACGCCTAGGAATCAACTGATAGATCTAGTGATGTTGGTGGCACGCCGTACATACGATTGGCACAAGCGTCGCCATAGCTCGAAGCTTCTCATTTGTCACTATTGACTGCGTCGAGCCCGTTGCCATTTCATTGCCCTTTGGTCTTCCTAATTGTCTATCTGACGGAGTAGAAGGTCGTGGATGATAAGAATCACCGCTGATCTGTTTACAGAGTTTGTTTCCTTTATCTCCAGACTTGAATGAGCCAGTTGTCGCAATGGAAACCATGCATTCTGCCCTCCTAGAAATAGTGGATTACCGGAGGTTACTGTTTTCTTGGGTCATCTCGCACCAAACTCGTGTCCCCGAGCCGCCCTCGTTACACCTCCGGCGGACCACGTTCCTGAAACGGAGTCTTTTTGTCAGGTGCATGATAGGTGCGGCAATTCATGGCGCCGGGCGATCCGTCTCTCTTATAACTCTCGATTGCGCAGTCCCACCGGATAGCCTTCCGTCGGTAACTTTGCAGTATGAAGCGCAGCTACTTTTAACGCCTCAAGTCATTTTCAAGCAGCGTGCTGCTGACGCTCACTCCACTGCATATCGCCACCCGGTCGTACCGCCTAAATGTTCCTTCGGATGGCTGGTCGAGGTGCCGAGTTTGTTTGTGCAAAATCTTTGGGGCTCTATTGTGCAATTCCGATGATATGTTGCGCGGATATCTATCGCCCGGGAGTCTATGCGATGTGTGACGATCCTCAGTCTCTTTCAAGTCGTAAGTCCTTTGGAAACCGCTCGCGTCAACATCATCTCTGGCCATCCGCTATTCCCGGGACCGGACCGGGCCCAGGAAGAACATATTCTTCACGAGTGGAACTTCCTAGTTCCGACCGACCCTTTGTAACATAGATCTGTTGCGGGTTTCCGATACTTTGGCTCACTCCCGATAACACATCGGCCTCGCCCGCATAATTTCTAATCTCGCCCCAAGTAGTGAATATTACAACCTCATCCTTGCCGGTTGTAGCTTCGTCAGCTGCTGCCCAGATCGATCGTTGGATTGTCGCATGTACCTTGTCCTTGGGTTGTTTCGGTCTGATCTATACCATAACTCTCTGCCTTATATATCCTGCCGTATTCTCACTGACACTCGAAGTGTTCATGTTGCCCTCCGGTAAAAGTCGCAGTGCCCGAGCTTAGGTCAAGATTGGTCTTGATTCTCCGCATCTTGGTTCGGTGAGCCATTTCGGTTTGTGCATCTCAAATCCTCTCGCCGAGATCGGCATGGCCCGTTACGCACATTCGTGTAGAGACAAATGAACGTCTTTGTCGTCTCCTCTTTCCGGATGTCTCGGCGGGAGTGTAATCCTTTCCCGACGCGCGAGGGGAGTCCGTCTATATGCAGAGCTCACCCCACCGTGGTCTTGGAACCCTATTGCTGGCCGGCTTCTTGGGCTATCCTCGGATGGTTGTATCCTACTGGGTCTCGTACTTATACCGGGTACGCACTCACACTGTTTGCGTCCTCGCTTGCCACGCAAACGCACACTATGAAATCATATCGAATACCCAAGGAGAGCAATGTTCGAATAGACCGCAAGTGAATAGATACATAGAGACTCGCTTGCTTACGGGCGCAACCGGATACGACGGATCTGCCAGCGCGCCCGTAGATCACCCGATGTCAGGGCATTCACCATCGGGGGCCGCGGCCCCGGGGCACAGCGTGCACGTTATAGACAATTCACGGAGCCTTGACGGATGGTCTGTCATGGATTCCCACTCAGAGTAGCTTGCGCGGCGGACATGGACCCTCGTCCTCCTGTCTTGCAAGAGCACTTGAGCTCTGGATCTTCGGATGACATCTGAATGGTATCAGTGCGCCCCGTGTCGATCTCTGCTTGTGATCTGGACGGCGTCCTATGATCTGTGCTAGGCCTGTCAGTTGAAATCGGCTGGCAGACTATTTCCAGTGAACACACCCCATATCGTCAAACATTTGCCTCGGGATCTGCTTTCCTTGGGCGCCGCGACCTCGCGACTGTCGTTGTAGATAATCCACGACACTGTGATCTAGTGCTTGCCGAATCTATGAAAATGCTCTTCATGGATGGCCTCGTGACTCTCGCGCACGATGTTTCGAAAAGCCGGGCTCCGCATGCCCGCGCCGCTCCTCTGTCAAGATATTGGCGTGCGTCAGAATCCAGCGGAAACCAGAGAGTGTTTTGCGCCCAAGGCGTTAATGGAGAACAGCCGCCTAAGCTTAGACCCGGCCACGTTAGACATATGCCTCTGTACAGGTTTGATGCTACCGTCGCTATTCAAGTGGCTTGTCAAACCGCAGGTGACAAAGGATAGCTCAGCATATCGAAAAAGCATGAGCCATTGCGCCCGCGTGCTTTTTGCCTCTGGCGAGACTGAAGGGAGGCACTTGGCCGCCGCGGTTCACCCACCGCCCGGAACCCGTGCCCTAGTTCTCGACTGAACACCGGGCATCGAGAATTTTTATTCCGCGTTGCAATTGAGGGGGAGCTATACTAATGTGCGGCAAAAGGCCCACTGGCAGGCGCGGTCCCGCGCGGGTTGGAGTACCTTCACTATATCTTGTGACCTTCCGAGCATTGTCATATTAGGTCGTCTGGCGGAACGAGCTCTGCTTCGCGGGTATCGACACATCGTCTAAAACCGTGCCTGTCTCTGATCCTTGATGGTGCTATGAGAGAATTAACAGCGATTGTGGACCGACATCTGTCACCACGCTTGAACCTCAGCTGTGAGTAGCTGCACCGTCTGCCATTCTGACTAGTAGAGCCAAGAGCGGCGCCTGCTCTCGCCTCCTCACATTACCCCCATGTCGGCCGACATTGGCCCGGCCTCCTTGGCGGCAGTCCGCCTACAGATATTCTAGGTCGCTCGAGTGGGACACTGAGTTCTTTTAGATAACGCACTGCGCTTGTGAATGTCCGGGGCCACCGCTCGATTCCTTTATATTCTAGTTCGCTGTCATTATTGAGATTACCTTTTTCCAGCTCATCGACTTCCTTTATGGTCTGTGACTAGTTAGGATTCCTGCTCCAGTGGGCAGAAAATGTAGGCCTTTTTTCCATCGATCACCTTCGTTTGGGTGGCCCATGTGCGAAGTGCCTCGCAAAAATGACTGGCCAGCATGTCACTCGACCGATTTCGTGGCTCAAGACGAAAAAGACTCCCCCCGATAATGCGATGGCTGTTAATGGAGGAAGATATCAATTTTGCAGAGAAAGAGCTCTCGCTTATTTTCCTGTTGAGAACCTTTGTTAAGCTGAGCAGTAGAAGAAGCGGACACCTGGCCAAGATTGTAGAGGAGCTCGACTAAAGGCACCTGGCGTCCAACAGCGCGCCAAAGTTGCCGAGATGATTATCGCGTTAAGATGTAGGTGATGGCGGTTGGTCAAAGCCTGCTTGGCTATAGATGGTATGAAGCGTGGGTCGAGTATGGGCCACAGCAAGGACGTCGCACCAAACGCCTTGTTTAAATCTCAAGCACCATACAAGACACCAGAAAGGCGGTGTAATTTTACGCACGTATTTGTGGTTGTACGAGTTACTGGTGTGCAGTGCCGGCCTGTCTCGGCATATGGCTGGAGTTCGGCAATTATCGGCGTGGGGAACCGGTACGCGCCTAAGGTTGCCGCTAATTGCTGTGCCTGAGAGGGAGATGATCCATGGTCATGTAGTATATCGTGTACTTGTGTTTATACCGAGGGCAGCGGCTTTTGGTTGGTGCGGGCTGGAATAGGTGGCGAATGTTTTTCGAAATTGCTTTGTATCGTTTGTGACCCTCTCGTGGAATTTAATCCCGTCTATGTTAGACAACGATGTTAGTGGTTGGAGGGGTCCGAATACATGAACGCGCGCGGATTTGGTTTTTGGTAACCTCTTGTACCTGTCCTGGTTGCTGTGGAAACTCGTACCTGGCCTCAGAGGCCTCGGACCATCCTTTCTATAGCGGCGCAAGATCCTGCAGCAGCATCGGGGTCGGTTACCCTGCGTATTGTCCCAAGGGATGCACTAGACACTTACTATCTTGTAACGATGGGCATGATGGAGCGCCCGTTGGGTGCCCACATTTCGTGAAGCATACGGGCACAAAGTTATTTCCAACGCTATGGTGGGGCTGGACTCAAGTACCGTCCAGGTGCGGCCGCGGCGCAGAATGCGCGGTCTCTATAGATGTTATGGACGTACGGAGTGTGATGGGGTGGTCGTCACTGGTTAAGTGTGCCGCGGATCACCAGGTTTTCGCACAGATCACGGATCTGTTCGTCTGCGCGTAAACTGTCCGGTGACTGGTTATTCTGGATTCCCTTCGTAGTGAGTCGTGTGGGGCGGATGCTGTCTGCACTCTCTTCGGAGGAAACAACATCCATGTTCCGGAGGGCCGAGCATGTATCTGAGGATCCCACCGATCGTGTCAGAAGCGCTCCGCGGGGTGGGTTTTGGTGATGCGTGCTGGAGCATCTTGTGACGCGACGGGCGGCGTGGCAAGAGCCGTCTGTAGGAAGGGTATTTCCGTAGGCGCCTCTATGAGTCGTGACGCTTTCGAGTAGATGACTGAAGTGCCGCATTTGAATATGTAAACTCGGTCTTGGCGCGCAGGAGACGGCGTTACAGAGCGGCATGTTTGTCGTAGAATGCGGAGACAGTGCGTGCAGGTCATAACCGGTGTGGTAGATAGAAGAATGAAGGTCAGGAGGAGTGTGTGTACCTTTGGCGAGATCCGCGTGTGTGTTGGAACGTGAGGAATCCCCGAACCTTGGAACCTTGGTTGTTCGCACTTGCCGACGGTTCGCGACGGATTTTGGTATATATAGAGGGTATTTTCCGCGGTGCTTATCATGCTAGAAAGCTCGACTATAAGCACTGGAGTCTTGGCTTAATCGTGGGCATGATATACTCGGGGGTGTGTTATGTATGCAAGGTATTGGTTCTACGATAATCGCTCTAGCTCTGCGAGAGCGTACATTTACCCCGGGATGATGAGTTGATTTCTAGTTCACGTGACTGCTGAGATTTGAAGGATATGAGTAGGGCCCGATGTAGTTTCGAGGTGAGGCCAAAGTATCAGAGTAACCGGCGCAACAGATAGATGTAGCTGAGAAAGTGGTACGGTCGGGAACTTATAGGAAGTTTTCATCTATGTGTAATATATGTTCTTTCTAGCGGCGCGGGGTCCCTGGTGCCGGTGTGGAAAGAGGCGGAAATAATGGCCAAAGATCATTATCTGTCGAGGCGAGGCGTGTTCAAGGTGAGAATGTATGGATGGAAGAGCTGAGGAGTCTCAGGATATCGATATTCTTTTGGCGGTGCGGAACGCAGCTTTCAACTTCGGGTGCTGCCCGTCGCCCCCTCGCTGATTGTGAACCTAGTGGTAGTGGCGGCCGTTGGCTGTGGTTTGCGGTAGCAGCACGCTGCTTGAAAAGAGCTGAGGCGTTAAAGTAGACGCGAAAGTCGACGGAATTGGCGGTCTCCGGAATTGCCTCAACTGTGTCAAAAGGGTCCCGTTTCCAGGAACGTTGTCCGCGAGGTAATGTTTGGCGTTCTTGGCTACATTGGGTAGACAAGAAGACAGTAACCTCCGAAATCCACTATTTCTAGGGAGGCAGAATTGCAGTTCTTATTCGGAAACTGGCTTCATTCAAGGTCTGGAGATAAAGGGAAACACCTCAACATTGCGGTGAATTTTCTTGATCATCCAGACTTCTATCCGTATATAGGGACCAGGCTCAGCGTTTGAGGCGAATGAAAGCTCCGCTATGACGTTGGTACAGTGCATTAAGAATGCTATCCAGTTGATCGGCAGGCGTGTTAATTTTCGTGTGCGAGGGGCGCTCGGTGGAGGCGTGTCGCGCAACCTAATGTCTCGACAACTATTGGAAAAAACAACTGGCCTCGCGGTTCTCGATCTGCAGATTGAAGATACCCAAGCATCTTGCAGCCCACCTCCGCTGAAAGGCCGCTTTCCAAAGCCGGTGGGATAGGATCCGAGGCTACTGTTTGGGCCGATTAACCTTCAGGGTCCTTATCCACTTATGCAGGTGGGTGGAGGCTTTGTCTTGCTTGCAGAAGTTTTCACTGAGCGCAAACCAATTTGCATGGTTTTTGCCATTTTCTATCACAATAGTGTTTGAAACAGCGAGGTATATGTTTCGCTAAAGGAAGACATGAGGGAAATGGCCAGTGGATAATAAAGTGTTGCGGGAGAGGCCTGACACACAGAAGGATGCCTTGATGGGTGTAGGCCGCGCGATTGCAGTTTTACGCTTGATTGGAAGGCGCGCGCCAGAGCCAGGGAATGCGTCTGCGCGATTAACTCAGAAGCACTTGAACTGCACAAGACTTCCATTGCGGGCATGCTACGACCTTAGCTCATTGGGTGTCATCGAAAACGAGATCGGAAAACCGCTGTTTTCGGGGTTGTCAGGACGAATTCAGGACAAGCTTTGGAACGCTGTTGGCCACCACGCGGCTGCGCCAGGCGGCCCGGCCTGGCCTGAGCATCCTGTCGGAAACTTTGAAGATGTTTGCGTTTCTGTCTGTGCGAACGGTTTGAACTCACTTTGCGCTCGCTCGCTATATCGGCAACCTATCCCATTCAAGCACTGTC
>Ga0163217_1100723_pt1 | contig 12909 bp, 13 predicted proteins | sample SynspAceP_FD_185933 | JGI IMG/M metagenome (GOLD analysis project Ga0163217, IMG submission 185933) | Saline lake microbial communities from Ace Lake in Antarctica - Synechococcus sp. Ace-P (PacBio error correction) | ecosystem: Environmental > Aquatic > Non-marine Saline and Alkaline > Saline ... | reverse complement strand
GCATCCTTGCGACGGCTTTGCCACCGTGGGCGGCGTCGCTTCAACGTCAAGAATGTCTTATCCGCGATCTGGGAACGCCAGACCGAGGTTGCGGGGCATAGACTGCGAGGGCGGGCCGGATCATCGCACGCCATCACCGGCCCTGCTGTCGAGCCCATTCGGAATCAGCGCACCGGTCTTGCCGGCCTGAAGCGTTGTGATCTGGTCCAGCGTCAGCGGTTGGCCGTGCGGGTTTCGGCCGGCGATGGTCCATCGCCTGCCACCGACCATGCCCGCACACCGGGCGGGCCCGCGCCAACCCAGCCACGGCGCAACCCCGTTCAGCATCGCCACAGCCCGTTCGCCGCGACCAGTTCAAACGCCAGTGTTTGCGCGCATCGCCAGCAGAAAACCTCCGTCGCCTCGTCCCACCTCTTCTACGCGCGTGCACTGTGGGCTGGCCCGACGCACGCGTCATCATCCATGCAAGGCACATTAATTCATTCATGCACCCATGCGAATAGGCGTGCAACGCTCGCGATGGCACCCAAGCGGCGGTGGGCGGCCTGCGCGACCCATCACCCCGTGCAACGCCAGCGCTGTTCGATCACCAGAAACGCCCGCTAGACCCTTGCCGCCTGTCACGGCATAGCGCATCGCCTCGGCCCACCAGTGCCGTCCAAGCCCGCCAAGTTCCGTGCAGGATTTGGGCGATCGCCAGATCCCGCAGGCCTTGGCATACGGCCTACTGCAAAGGGTGTTCGCGTCAGCTCGGTCTAAGCGAGAATGTTCAACCCCGTCAACAGGAGTCACTTCCGACAGGGTGCCGTCGCCGTCCAAGCGTGAATCTGGCGCAAACCTTTCTCTTCGGCTTCCTTGAAGCTTGGTTTCGCAGCGTTTTCCTTGAGCTTGGCACGCTGTTTCGTGATTTTTACAGCGAAATGCTTTTCGTCCAGCGCCACATCGCCCCGCTCTAGCTGGCCAGAACCTTTTCCCAGTTTCCGCCATCGCCGCCTCAAAGGCTCATCTCTTCTACCGGGTCAGTATCTGTCGATTGGCCGTGAAATCCCTATCTAATCGAAACTTGGCCCAAACATTTTAGCCCGCTCCGCGCTTTGCGCTTCCAGTGACCGTTTGCATTTTATTTGGGCGCAAAATTCTCTTTGCCCAATTTTGCGGATCAACCCCCCTGCAGCTAGGGGGGCGTCAGTCGGGTTGCCAGCATATAGGCCCGCGCCGCGTACGCGTTTTGCATGGTATAGGCTGGTGTTTTGGGTTATCTTTCGATTTTGGCGGCGCATGACGCGTGATCTGCATCATCAACCGCGCGTTCCTGCGCCTGGGCGCGGTCGCGCCTTAGTTCTTCGACAGTTTTTGGACCGGCTGAGCGCCGCCCCCGGGCTGGGTCGGCAAAAAGATCCGCATCAGCTGGATTTTCCTTGGGCGGTCAATCGCACCTAGATTCGTCGCCCGCCACAGCTCGGGCCGCGTTCGATATCATAGTGCGGATCGCGCCCATCGACAGGCACCTTGGGCGCTGCATCTGCACTGCGGGTGTCCGGCATACGGCGCTAGGATCGCCGTAATCCGCAGTAGCAGCTCCTTGGGTTCAAACGGTTTGCAAGATAATCATCCGGCCCCTGGCTTCCAGCCCGTCGATGCGGTTTTCCGTCTCGCCCTTGGGGTTCAGCAGCAGGACTTGGCGTTTGCATGGTTGTCGCTGCAGACACGCGGTCAGTGCTCAGCCGTCCTCGCCGGCATCATCACACAATCCGATCAGATCAAAATCCAAACCCGCTAGAAATAGCGCGTGCATGGGGCCGCGTCGCGGCCGTGGTCCCAGAAGCCCATGCCGCATCAGAAACTTTTGCAACCAAAGACGGATACGTTCGTCATCATCGACGATCAGCAGGGTGCGCACTTGCCTCTTTCATGCCGCCATTCGCCTTTAGCGCGTGTAGCTGTGGTGCGATTTTCAGGCGTACCATTCATCGCCTCCAGCACGGTGCGGAAACCCGCAACGCTTCTGGTTCCGGGCATCGCGGAACGCGCTGCGCATCCGCATCCGTTGTGCATCAACAATGTCTGTTCGATGTGCGCGCGCCCCTGCGTCGGTCAGATACAAATGCCGCTCCCGGCTGGTCGGTTTTTCCCACTTGGCTTTTTGACCAGACCATCCGGCGATCAACGTGCGCAAGACACGATTAGGGATTGTTTTGTAACACCCAAAATCCCCAGCAGCGTTGTTCACCGGTCGTGCCCCCGGTGCACGGTTGATTAAAGCTGGATTGCACGGTTTTGGTGTGCGCGACCATAGGCCCATGTCCACCAGTATTCTTGTCGGGGTCGCCGTGAAACCACAGTAGGCAAAGAACAATCCCGCCTCGATCCCCTACGCAGGGCTGTTCATCCGTTAGAATAGAGGGTTCTCGCCGTGTGTGATGATGGGCCGCGTCCGTCCGCCATTGTCGTCTCCCGTGCTCGCCAAGAGCTGACGTCGCGTGTTGACTTTCAAGTTGTCAAAGGCTACGAATCCCATGTTTTGCGTTAATTATATGTCTGCACGCAGCGGGTGGACGCAATTCTTCCATAAACCCCAAGGGCTTTGAGGAAGGATACATTCATGGACGGGCGCACTATGACGATTCGCGACGGCAAAAATCTGGCTTGTTGGCAGCGGCAAAAATGGTCGATTTGGCGCAGGCCAATGTCCATATTCTGACCCATGCCATGCACTATGCGTCATCGGTGTTCGAGGCGAACGCTGCTACCAAACGGCAAGATTTTCAAAGCCGCGAAACACTTTCTGAACGGCTGCGGAAATCGCAGAGTACCTCGATTTTGAATCCCTATTCGTCGATGAAATCGAGACCGCGAAATACGAATATGTCAAGTGCCGAACGGCTGGACCGACGCTATGTCTCGTCGGCAGTCGTCAATTGGCGCGGTGCGCGGACCCTGATATGGGTGTTTCGGGTCGGCCGCCGCAACCCTGTGCGGCTGGCATTCCGTCCGGTTGGGGAATGGTGTGGGCAACTATTATGGCAGCGCCCAAGATTCCAGGGTGCCAGCTCGACATCTCCAATGGAAAACGCCCCGTCGCCCGGAGACGATCCCCGTACACCCAAATGCGGCTGGGTCTGCTATTATGATCTGCCACCACTCCAAACACGCGGCAGAGGCCAAGGGTTGTTCTGACGCCGCTGTCATGGATTACCCGCGGCTATGTGGCCGAAGCGACCGGCGCAACATCTTTTTCGTAAAGGGAACGGGCGAAGTGCACACGCCCGCTGGTCGATTGCTTCCTTCAACGGGCTGACCGTCAGACCGTGATCGGGGAATGCCAAGACAAGGGCCTGACCGTGCTATGAACGGGCCAACATTTCATGCCGAAGAGCCTGGAAGGCTTTGAAAACAGTGCTGGCTGACCGGCACCGCAGCGAAGAGTCACGGCCGTCGGCCAGATCGGCGACTACACCTCGAGGTCGGCGCGCTGGAACCCGCGAGATTTCGGAGGACTACGGAAAAAGCTCGTCCGGCCTGAACGGCCCGCATACGCAAAACGGCGCGAGTGGTTCAGCCCCTGCGCCTTTTCATTTACGCGATGCGGCGTGATCCTAGCGGGGTCAGTAAAGGCGCGACCGGGATTTGATCATCGCCTGCACCCCGTGCCTTTGATCAGCGGCTGTCCCATGCACGAACAGAAGCTCTTGCACCCCTTCAGCGACCAGGGCCCGTGTTCATGGTTTCCAGATATAGATCCATTGTCCTTGAGCAGCGTGACGTGACCATAGAACACCTTGTCACCCTCTTTCGGCGGGAATGGACTCCTAGGCCCCACGTTTTCTGCGCCCAACGGCCATCGGATTCATCGCTGCGGCAAAACCGCGCCTTTCGTTATTCAGCCCCGTGATCGGTCGACCCCCACGCGCTTGGTCGCTTTCCATCATTTTGTACCATCGGTCCAACCGGTGGTGAAACAGACGATATCGCCTTCGTTCACCAGTGACCTGTTGCCGCCTTCCATCGCGGCAGGTTGGATCTTCTCCTCGCCGAAAATTGCCTCTCCCGGCGCCAGCACGTTCCTTGCCCATTATCTGGCCATTCAATGATCACAGCGCGCCGACCAAGGGCGCACACGGTGGGTCACCCCCAAATTTTGTCAGGCCGCTGGATTGCCGAGATTTCCTTTTCGTCCAGACAGTTATAGTACATCCCGTTTTCCCCGAGATGCCCCAGCCCGTCCAGCTGCGACCCGATTTCCCGATCAGGTTTGCAGCAAGTCGTCATTATAGTTTGCCTTCATAGCCAAAGGACGACAGTTTTTGCCCACCGTGCTGGAGGGTGAAACGATTTGCCAGTTTCAAAGAACCGCGGCGGAAAGGCAGGGTGTCCTGCCCGATCACGATCCCCAGCGGCATGGATTTTGCCTTGGTTTGATCAGTTTGGCCGCCTCTAGCGTGCGGGGCGTCGCTGATCAAGTGGCCAGATCCCAATTGACCTCTTGGCCCCCCATTGCGGACGGGTGCGCAGTCTTGCCGCCCATGCGGCAAGTTGCCCGAACAACAATTGGATACGGCAGTAGCAATTAATCTTGGTTAATTCATGTTCTCCTCCCAGAAAGCAGGGCGTCGGGAACACTTCATGGAACCTGCGATTCCACACCCCTAGAGGGTCAGGCTAGCACGAATTTCGCATCCTGACACGCATTTTCGCCGTGCTGTCAGCTGTGGGGTTCGCTTGGGGGTGCATGCTCGCCTTGGACTTTGGACCGCGCTCAGGCCCCAAGTTGGCGTTCCCCGCCAGAATGATCGCAGGCACGCCCGCAATGACAGACCCGCCCCCGATCAGGTCGCAGGTTGTCGGGATTTCGATCTGAACAACAACCCAAAAGCCGATCACGCACGCGCAAAATCATCGAGGCATATTCGAATGGGGCCAGCATCGACACTGGCCCATAGCGATATGGACGCGGTGACATGATCTGCGACACCCGCCATCATGCCCGACAGGCATCTAACAACGCCGAGGACCTGGCCAAAACCCGGCATCTAACCACCAAAGCCGGACTCCCAGTTTGATCACCAATCCCTGCGGGCAGGTAAAAGAACGAAAGGCAGGTCGCGGTGAGTGAAAAGTAGAAAACACGATGGCCGCCGTTGCTTGCGGTTTTGCACCAGACGCGCACGTGGAATCTGACAAGCGGCACGCATGATCGACGCAGCCACCACCATAATCGCGCCCATCATCCGCCAGTTGCGACACCCGCTATCCCCCTCACGGTGAGCGGGAGTACAGAACATTAACACCCCGATCAACCCGATCGCGACAGGCGGACAGTGCGAAACACACGCACCTGTTCGCCCAGAATATCGCGGCAAAGATGCAGGTGAACAGCGGCGTGGCATACCGAATAGCCGTCACTCTGGCAGGGGCGCAGGCTAGCCCGGCCATAAAGGTTCAGCGCCATCGCGTTGTCCCGAAGATTACCGCGCCAGACGTGCCCCATCAGGTTGCTTGGCTTTTAACCCGTCGCGCAGGTCACCGCGTTAGGCCACAGCCATAGGATGATCATCGGAAAGGCAAAAAAAACGACGGCTAGAACACGGCTTGGGGCGGCGGGCACGGTGTCGTCGCGATCTTGATGAGGGCCGCTATGACCGAGAACAGAGAAGACCGCCCCCAGTTTAAGGGCGAGCCCGGCGAGGGCCCTCGGTGGCTCTGTCGTGGTTGCTTTGACATGGGCGAATACTTGCGCCTCGTGCCGTTCTCAAGTTTGGCAAGCCCGGCGTTCAACCTGCGCGTGATGTATTCCCGCCCATGGGCGGAAAATCGAGCGTTCCTGTGCAACTAGCCGATGACGCCCTGATTTTCGCCGAACCTGACCGGCGATGCAGGCAGATATGATTCCAGCAGCACACAGGCCACATCCCTCGGCCACGGGCACGGCGCGGATACCAACGCACGGATCGTGGCGACCTCTTGGGTGTGATCTCAGGTCTTCGCCGGATTTGGGTGATCGTTTGCGACGTGGTCAGGATGCCTCGACGTCGGTTTGACCCGCGAAACGCAGCACGATATCTTGGCCGTTGCTGATGGCCGCCAGAATACCGCCCGCAATGGGTTCGACGAATAGACAGGCCGTCGGCGACCATGCTGAATCTCTGTCTGCGTTCAACTCTCCGGTTCAGGCATGCGGGACATGCCTTTCGCCTGATCTCGACGCCTTGACGGCGTGGATGCCTCAATCATCGCTGCGGCCAGATCGGTGTCGAGCTTGCCATAGACCGGCGCGCAGGCCCGCGGGCACGCGACCGTGCCTTTATCTCGATGCATCGCGCCAACGGACGATCCTTGACTGCGCAGACCGTTCCCAGATACGAAGGCCAGTCGTCAGCCGCTTTGGCGTCGGCACCCAGAAAGGGTTCTGTTCGATCTGACCCCAATCAAACGGCATCTCGCCTGGTCGATTTTATGCGGGCCCGATCTGCCACCATGTAACCGAGGTGATCTGCACTTTCGGGGGCAATCGCCCTTGATCGCTCGCGTGCGACGGCCGCCTGCTTGCCCACACGCGACGCGGTTTCACGTGCCGGTATGACGCCGCCGCCGCGATAATCGCGGATTGCCGTATTTCTGAAATACGTTGATGTCGGCGTGACCCGGGGCGGAACTGTCCCTTGATGTCGCGTAGTCCTGGACGCTTGGTCGGTTTCTCGATCATCAGCTGGATCGGCGTGCCGGTTTGGTGACGCCTTCGAACACACCTGACAGGATCCGCACCTCGTCCGCTTGCGCAGCTGCGTGGTGTATCTTGTTTCTGGAACGGGTTTGCCGCTTGTCCATCACTGCTGGATACATCTCTTCGGTGATGTCACACCGGGGGCAGCCGTCAACCGTGGCCCCCAAAGCAGGCCGTGGCTTTCGCCCCAGGTGGTCACGCGGAACAGATGGCCAAAGCTGTTGATCGACATGGGATGTGCTCTTTGGCGGGATCCTTAAACGGGGGCAGCGGACATGCCTCAAGGGGTTCACCTTGCAGCGTGAGGCCACAGGCGTTCTACGATAAGGCACCTCGGGGGGACCAATAGGCTGAGTGTAGCCGCGCACGGACCCGTGGAACCTCGAACCGGGTAAACACGCGAGGGAAGTCTGGGACAACCTCCAACGCTTTCTGACGCCGCCCATTTTGGAGGATGCCATGAAGTAATTCTTACCACTTGCTGCCACCACGCTTCGCCACCTCGGGGGACGATAGCCGAAGACGCCTTGAACTGCGTGGTCTATACTACGATAGCTTGTCGCCGAAATGGGGCCCCGGCCCGCGGATCGGAAAGCTGCTCTTTGGAGCAGAGTTGCCTGTGATCTGAAATTCGATTGGCCATGGGCGATGGCGCGGCGCTTGCTTGGGCGGCTCAAGCTGGAAGGCGCGCGTTTCTGACGCCATCTGGATTTACTGGGCTTGATACCGCCTGATCCGCGGCAAGCAAGGGAACAGGGTTGTCGCGTACTGCCACAGTTGATGCGGAATACGACCTGCCCGTCACATGGAGGACCGACAGCTTTGCCCCCTACGACTGGGGCTATTTTGCCTTTGTCCATAACGCCGATCTGCACCGCCTGCGAAACTTCGCGCGCTGGCCGACCAGTGACCTCAAATCGGTGATCCAAGACCCGCGGTCCTCTACCCCGGTCTGGGTCTGCTGATTGTGGGTCAAGGAGGCTTACGCGACGAGGCCCCCGCGATCTGGGAAGGTTTGCGCGGATAACGTCGTGACCGTGACCAAAGGCTGGTCCGGAAGCCTACGCCTGTTTCCCTTGAAGGCGAGGCCGACATGGTGCTGAGCCTTATATCCACGTCCCCCGCCTACCACCTGATCGCCGGAAGAAGACGCGACCCAAAGCGCCGCCGCCTTTGACGAAGGGCACTACTGCAAAATCGAAGTCGTCGGCAAACTGGCGGGCACCGACCAGCCCGCGCTGGGCCGAATCAATTCATGCAGTTCATTGGTACTTGACGCCGCGCAATCTGTGCTGCCCACGACCAACTGGTGTACCCGCACGTACGCCCCAGCGGGCTGCCGAGGCTTTGACCAAGGTTGATCGAACCGGGCACAAGGGCGCTGCTGATCCCGAACGGTGACGTGCCCGCTGCCGGGAGAGATTGCCGAATGGCTCTCCGCGCTGTCGCCATTAAGCACGAAAACCGGCATTCAGCGCCGCCATCTGGTTTGCGGGCGCTGATCCTTGCTTGCGGTGGGGGGCGGTACTTTTGCGCGGCGTAGTTCGGCAGCGGGCTTGGCCCCGCCCGATTTGGTCCGCGATTCCGGTTTACCGTGCTACAGGCCCGTGCTTTCGGCCCTGCTGATTCTACCCCGTCTGGCAAATTCCTGTCGCCCGCGGCACTTGGCGCGGCGCCGCTTTTGTCGGGCGCGGGCTTGGCTTGGGGGATGACGCTGCTTGGGCACCTTTTATCTGCCGGTGATTTGTCGCGTGCTGGGGGTGCTTTGCGGTGTTTGCGCGCGGGCTGGGCTGAATTGCGGGTCTGGCGCTGGTCGGACTGCCCGGCATCTCTATCTACGGGCTGCATGGCAGTCGTTTGCTGGCAACATGTCTTTTTAACCTGCCACTGCAACGCGATGCTGTTGGCAGCGTGGCAAAACCGTGCCCGCCTGAACGTTTCCGGCTGGCAGCGCAGCTTGGAACATTGACCCCGCGCGCCGTGTTCCGCAGCATTGAACTGCCCCTGCTCCGCCCAGATCCTGCCCGGCACAGACGGCGTTGATCTTTGTTGATCTGCCTTGACCAGCTTTTGCGTAGCGTTGACCTTGGGCGTTGGCCCCCCGCGCCACGACGATCGAGCTTGCGAATCTTCTAATTCAGGCGTTCCGTTTCGACTTTGGACCTGAACGTGCAGCGGCTGCGTGTCGCTGGTTGCAGCTTGGCCTCTTGCCGGCAGCACCGCCGCGCTTGGGCCGCTGTGGATCATTCCCTGCGATCAGTCTGGGCGGCTGGTGCCGGGCAGGACCGACCCCTGCACCGCTGGGACGCGCGGCGGCGGGTTGCAACGGCGGATCGCATGCGCTGTCATCACGCGGCGGCGGGGTCTTCTGTTGCCCACTGACTCGGTCCTGGCGGCGCGTTGGTGTGATCGGCCTGCCGCAGATGCCTTGTCAGCTTATGGGCAGGCAGCGGGACCTCTGTCACCGTGGCGTTGATTCAGCGTGGGGTGGGTTGCTGGTGCTTGCCCCTGCCCCTCGCGGGCTGGATTGCAACCCCCCCGCGCCCGCGGCGGCCATAGAGGCAGTGGGCCGTTGGGTTCTTGCCGCATCGCGCTGATGATCGGCACCGGCGGTTCATTCTGATCAACCTGTCGCCAGCCCTTTGGCGGCCTTGCCCGTGACCGGTCGCTGGTCAATGCGCTTGATGGCCCTGCCCTTTGCGTACGAATTCTGTTGCCCTCTGGCGCGACACGGTTCAGGTTTTACGCAGGCAGGCGGCAATGTTGGCGTTCTGCGCGGTGGCCGCTTGGCGTTGGGCTGATCATGCCCGGCTGCCCCCGCAGGATCGGATTTGCCGCAGGTGTTGACCGGTGCGCTGTCGTAATGGGCGATCTGGGGGGTCATCGCCTTGTTCGCTGACCCTGACAGTGCGGACCCTACCGCCACAAATGTAACGGCTGATGGGGGCCTACCGGATGGGAGGCGCCGCCGGTTGCGGCACTTGATCCTGTTTGGCGTATATCGCTCGGAGATTTTCTGGGATATTCGACAAGGAGGCGGCTGGCATTCTGACGTTGAGACGCGCAGAATCACCCAAGGGCCAGCTTTGCCTTGCACGCCGACCTGACCATTGCGCCCGCGCAACAACCTATGCGGTGATCGGGCCCCCTCGGTGGGCGGGAAATCGACCCTTCTGGGGCGCTTTGCGGATTTATTACCGTTGAGGCAAGGGCAAGCTTGCTCTTGGCAGGGCGCGGACATTCACCCACCCGCCCCCCGGCGCGCGACCCATGACGATGCTGTGTCAGGACAACAACCTGTTCCCCAACCTCAGCGTCTTGCAGAATGTCGGCCTAGGCCTGCGCCCCGACCTGCGGCTGCGCAGCGCCGAACAATTTTCCCGCGTTAGAAGATGCGCTTGCACGCGGCGGGCTACAGGATATGGCAACACGCAAACCTGCGAAAAACTGTCGGGCGGGCAAGCAAAAGCCGTTTGGCGCTGGGCCGCGTGTGCTTTGGTACAGCGCGCCCGCTGGTGTTACTGGATGAACCCTTTGCCGCACTTTGCGTCCTGCCCTGCGCAACGATATGCTTGATCTGGTGGCAGAGCTGGCCGCAGGAAACCGGCGCAGCGCTGTCCATAGGTGACCCACGCCCCGAAGACGTGCCGCCGTATCGCGGATCAAGGTGATCTTTGTCGAAGGCGGCACTGCCGCAGGCAGCCGCAGCCCGCTGCGCCAGCACTTTATGGCATATCCGCCCGACGCGCTTCGTGCCTATCTTGTGATCAGAAACACAATGGTGTAAAAGCAACCGGACGTGATCAGGATCATCAAATAGCGAGCAGCACATAGAGCCCATCGCGACGTTTAAACAGGCCAAAGGCAAATAGCGCCACAGTGCCGCCGCCAACGCGAAGAGGCCCGAAGGGCTTTACGAATTTCCAGCAACGGCCCACGCGACCGGCATAACCCACGGCCAGTAACCAAGGTCAGGCACCGCATCGCCCCGTGGTCAGGGAACTGAAGCCGCTCTTGCCCGAGTGGACGGTCGAAAACGCGCAGGCTTGCGCACGCCCACTCTTGACCCCGAACTGCAATTTTCTCGAAGATCTTTCACTTCGCGGCGCAGCCAGGAACTGCCGGGCAGCCACAAACCGTTTGCGCCCATTAGACCGCCTTGGCGCCCGATCAGAGGATGCATGACCAGCGCCATAAAGCTGGACAACGCCGAAACACCCCTGACAGGGGGGTGCACCGAGCAACCAACGCCCGCCCAACTAGGATTAAACGGAAGCAGGGGACCGCTCTCCGAATTCATTACAACACGTCGTCTATCGTGTACGGTGTTCGTGGCGGGGCCTGCAGTTCCACTCATCCAGGGCAGATGGGTCCAAGACTCGCTCGTCAGTATCTTGCATCTGCCCACCCAAGGTCAGCGCTCTTGTTTCAAATCAATGCCGCAAAGAGCCTCCGATCGACTAGGTCGGGGTACTGCGGTACCCATCCCAACCGCCGCTTTGGTGCGGTTCGCTTCCGAACCTTCTTGCTTCCGCGTAACAAAGCTTGCGGGCCATCGTGGTCATATGCGGCCTCTTTCAAACGGGATCGCGGGGGGCACGGGCAGGCCCGAGCAGTTCCGCTGCGTTGAGCCGATTCCACATCCTGAGGCGGCGCGCGGGGTCGTCGTCGCACAGGGTTATAGACAGCCCCCGCATCGGGTCGCTGCAATGACAGCTCAAGCGCTTGGGGCAATGTCTTTCGACGTGGATGCGGGAAAACACCTGCCCCTGCTTGATGATCCGCCGCGCTCGTACCGGCACCGCACCTTTGGCAAAAGGGCGCGCCCTGGGGCCATAGAGAATGGCCCCGCCAAACGAAAGATATGCCAGCGGCCCCAAATCAGGGATCGCCTTTGCCACCGCGCCTCTGCCCCGTGACCCGGGACACGCCCGCCGCCTTTGTTCCGATGGTCGTGAGAGGCGTGTCTTCGTTTCCCACCCAATCGCACCGCGAGACTCGCCTGTAAACGGGCCCGTGGTCGACAGATAGCCAACCCACCGATAGATCGACCGCGCGCGGGGTGACCGCATCTTCCACGCATCAACACAGGATTCGCCAAGCACTGCCGGTCCGGCGGAGACAAGCACGTTGGGACGGAACTTTCTTGCGATTCAGCGCTCCCAAGATCCAGCGCCGGCGCCAAAACGATCGGCCTCTTTACACCCGTGGCCGGTAATCGCGTCGGCCTCTGGTCAGCGCTGCCGCCTTGGTGCCGACGATACGCCAGCCCTGCCTTGGCACCGAACCGCGCCGCCTAACGGCTGGCGCGCGCTAAAACGGACGATTGAAAGCAGCGTTTTGTCCATGGCACCGTCCTTTCTATGTCGTCGGTCGTGGCAGGTTGATCCGCTGGCCTTTGGGGACCCAACGCCATTCATTCTGCGCGATATGTTCCCGCAGGCACTTGGAACAAAAAAGTCATTACGTCTTGACCACCATGCGCCCGTGCCGCAGGCCCTAAATGCGCGTTATCGCGCCGGATGGGGCCAAGCACTTTCTGGCCAGCCTGATCGCCCCAGCGCCATCGGATCAAAGAAATGCCACAGCAGGCCGGTTTCGCATGGGTAATCGGGCCTTCGCGCACGGGGGCCACAATCTAGAGCCGACCCAATCGTCGCGGCCCATCGCCATCGCTTCGAGGCAGGGGACCATGACAGCACAAACGGCCATCGTCAGATACAAATGGGCAACGGCTGATCTGCACGACCCTCTGGTAATCCTCGTAAGGCAGGCTTGCCCAGGACAAATGCACGCGGGACCAATCCACGTCCTTTTGGCCAACTCTGACCTCCATCTCGGCGCGCAGCCCGCGGCGGTGTTTGCTTTTGCGCATAAGGACGTCGTCATTTCCCCGCCCACCCCACCAGCACCCCGCGCATTGGGCCGTGTTTAGGAGGCGAGGCAGCGCCCGCTATGAACACATGGGAATTCCCCGCGTGCGTTCAAGGGGGTTGGCGCCGATACGGAAGGTCAAGCACCTCGTCGTCCTTCGTCAGACGTGTTCAGCGGCCGTAAGTTTCAGGCGTTCACCGACGGGTTCGGGCGCAGCTGATACGGCTGCGTATTATTATTTCCGTCGTGGCAGACATAGAGCTTGCTATGAAAGTTTGCGCGGAAACGGTTCGCGCTGCCAGTTTTTTAGGCGT
>Ga0163217_1045746_pt1 | contig 12909 bp, 8 predicted proteins | sample SynspAceP_FD_185933 | JGI IMG/M metagenome (GOLD analysis project Ga0163217, IMG submission 185933) | Saline lake microbial communities from Ace Lake in Antarctica - Synechococcus sp. Ace-P (PacBio error correction) | ecosystem: Environmental > Aquatic > Non-marine Saline and Alkaline > Saline ... | reverse complement strand
GAGGAATTAATAAAGGGAAAAATCGTCAGAATTATTGACCAACGAGGTCCTACATTCTCCAAATTTCAAGGATCGAATAGCAGGCGCCGTTGAAACTAGTGGTTATAACATCTTTGTTGTTTAAGCCGATTGAGCTAAAAGTTAATCTCCATTATTTTTGTTGAAATATTTTCTTTTTCCTTTAGGGCATATGGGCATAATTCATCTATAAACCTTTTGATCAAATGTCTTTCCCGTCCTTTTTTAATTGTATTATTTTTCTTGTTGTTGCTTTCGATAAGTTGATAATCGTTGTTTGCGCGTATAAAATCCGCTTTCTATACCTCGGTAATACAAACAAGTCCTTTACAAACCATCGTCTATCGCATATCAACAATAAAGGACCCCAACTCCAGTCGGTGCTCGAACTCCTGATAATAGCTGGGCAATGTCTGAAAACGTGGCAATGTACCATGGATTCCATTGTTAATTTTGAAGAGCATTTATACATATACTGATGATGTAATCCAAGATCTACGTGTTTATAAAACCTAGAGGGTTCATGCGCTCATATTGTTTTTATATCAAAATTATGTTTTCAGACATCTCTCAGGAAATTAAAGTCGAACAGGCCGATCATTATGAAGTCCGCAATATCTTTCTCTCCATGCCAAAATCGGGAATATGGGCTTGGTGGTTTTGTCTAGTATTTCACCTCTTTAAAGTGTACCATCTCTTTGATTAGAACTAATATGGCTGTTTTCGGCTAAATAGTCTTTGTTGTGTCCAACTAAATTATCTATCCGGTCCAATCTATCATTGTCCAAATCGCGAATGGTCAATTCATAAACCATATCCCAACATATTATTAATGATACCAGCTTCTTTTGTAACCATCCTTAATTTTCCCATTATTCTTTTTAAAAGCCTTTCTCGTCTATACTCGGATCAGTTTTAGTCATTCCCGTATAAAACTTGATCGTGGAAAGATAATTCCATGATTTCATAAGAACATCATACTCTCAACATCTCTCGCGTACCTCTGTAATGAATCAAAAAAGCTGCTTGAGTTCGAAATAAAATGGGCAGTTCTAGCCCAATTCTCATTGCATTTTCTCCTCAATAACCGGATTCCTTCTGAATTATTACCTCGTGTGTAATATATATCATTTCTTCTTTTATCGGGTCACTGAATTTTCCTGACTTACTTATTATACAATATTCCAGATTTTCCATCACCATTTATATCACAATGTTACCCCCTGGAAAAGCCATTATTTTCTTCAGATTGGTTATCGAACATCTTCGAATTTCATAGCACCTTTGTTTAATGAGTTTATTGGAATTTAATTGGGATATAAAATAAATGTCGACCTAAACCATCATATGTTTCAGAATCTCCCCACGGATACCACCGCGCCATTGGTAAGTAATATCATAAAACAAAAACCGTTCATTGTAGTGGTTCCTTTAATATATTTTTTAAAATTAATTTGAGAATTCTCTGGTGCAAAATTGATTGAGAATAGCGAATCTGAATAGTTGATCGTGTGCTCGGAGTATATTGCTTATTGTTCACATCGGAACATGAAGGACCCGAGAGTACTAGCAAGACAAATTAACAAAGTATATGTTGAGGAAATAACATTTAGCTGTTTATATAAAAATACCACCAAAGGATTGGAGTAACAAAAAATGAGGCCCAGGATAAATATCCGACCTCATTTTTATAAATTAAAGTTTTTTTCATGGGATTATTCACCATTATTTGATTTTGCCTCCAAGGTATTATGGTAATCGAATTGTTTTCCTGGCAGGATCGGCCATAAATTATCTCTCGATGATTAAATTTCCTTGTTCCACCTGATCAACTATTCCGTTCATTAACATCTTCTGCAATTCCCAATCGCCTTACATCTGAATATGGTTTTCCTTCCATGGCCAACCTCCACTCTGTCTTTCATGGCCGAATAACTTCGGGCTTCATTTGTGGCTTGTTGAAAGTCCGGCAGGAATATCCGGCCATCATACACTTGGTCTTGAGCGTAAACTTCTTTTTAGAGCCGCATAAAACACTGGCATCTGGACAACCGCTTCGTTTTGAAGCTCTGCATAGATCAACAATATTCTCAGCGTATCTTAGAAATGATAACATTTTAAACCAGTAGGGTTGGGTTAAACCAGCGGTGTTACATTGGTTGCTTCATTCATATTCTGTATATTTTTTGAAAGCGAAACCAGTGTATGTATTTAGATCATTTAAGGGTTACTCCATATTGTAGGGTAGATCCAGTACCAAATAGGTTGTTTTAACCGAGGGTTCCCTATTTTCGTAGGGATTGGCAGGTCATACAATGGAGAAGTACTGTTGGTAAGCGTCTTCCATGTCATAAACAGCTTACCAATTCGTAAAGGCATGATTGAGCCCAGGCCTCCTCCACCATCAGCTCCCAATAATAAACTCGTAGGAAATTACCACCTTGAGATTATAAATTGTGCGTCAAAAATCACCTCTTCATTATTTCTCATTTTTCCTTGAACAAATCCGGTAGGAGGGAAATAAGCTGAGCCCATGCCCATAACCTCGTAGCGGGCAACAGCAGCTTCTGCATTTTCGATATAAACAAAAAAACCTTTGCTTTTAGAGCGAAATTGCAAGCACTTCAGCTAGCTCCTTTCAGTTTCGGGATGCCGTTGTTTCCAATCCGCAGCAGCGTCAAATCAACGATATCTGATCCACTACACTTCCTTTCTATTCCTTGGTAATGCTCCGTGCTCAATTTTGGGGCTTCTAAAAATTAGAGGAACTCACCATAAAAAATCTGTTAACTGAAATAGAATTATGCTCTTAAAATTAAGGCTTCCCCTTTCATTCTGGTTTTTGATGGCCTCATCCATCTCAACGCATCAATTATTTCTAATAATGTGTTTGCCCGTCCATACCTTTCCAGGAAATCATCCCAAAACCCAGTCCATCGATCCAGGTCCCCGGCATCATGTGTTTCAATCTGCAATGGCTTTAAAAAAACCCTCCAAGGGTAATTGCTGTAAGCATTGTCCGCAACTGCATCCGTGATATATATTTGATGCGTAACCTTTGTAATCTGTTTAAAACCCCGTCAATCCGCAGTTTTGCGTCCACTTCAGTCTTCAAAAGGTTTCGCAAGAAATTGGAGGCGACTTACCTCTAAAACATCTTTGTCACAAGATGAAACCAGGCCTAATTACAACAGTAAATAATATATTTTTATTTTTTCATAGTTTATATTCTTAAAGTGAATGTTAAGACCCAATGAATATATACTTACATTGGTGTAGATCCCCCTACCAGGCTGTAACGCTCTTTTCCGGATCTAATCTCTATAATTCCGTCTTTACATATGGGTGGGCGTTTACATTAAACACGCAATCTGTCCAAACTTTTAATTTTTTTAGCAAACTGATCAGGAAAGGAAATAGCCAAGGTTTGAATTATCTTTATCCTGAGAGGAAAGCATTTCAAGAGGAAAGAAGGAATCTTGCCATGCATTGACGTTATTAGTTGCTGGACCTAGTAATCTTGGATAGGAATATATTTGGTTTTCTGCTGTCAAGCGTTATCTTGCCAGATATGTTGGTATACCAAGCTCCATTAAAAAAGGGTTTTTGTTCGTGTTCGGTAAATAGGGCATCTACACTTCAACACTGGGAACAGGGGCTGAAAAGTCAAAGCCATATCACCAGCACCAACGTTACACCATAATAGCTTTTGGAATGAAAACTTCCTACTGCCTGTCTATCCCCTGCATCGATAATGCCATGTCGTTCCAAAGTCTTCAAATTTAACATCTCCTGGTTTAGCAGTCGGTTGGCGCACCATGAGCAGTACTTCGCTTCATTTTTGAAAATACCTATCATTTGATCAAGTAAAATTCATCCATGGGCTCCCTTCGGGCATTCTGTATATCCACCAATGGCAAGGGGCTGGAATCTTTGTACTTCGTTGATCATTGTAGTTGGTAAGAGTTAACACCGACACCAAATTAAAATCCCGATGGTATTTTTATTGAGTCAATTGCAATTCAATCCAGAATTTCTAACCGAAGCCAAATTACGGTTGGGGGTGATAATCCTCCAAACCAGAGGAATACTAACCTGTCTTAAAGATATATCTGTCATTTATTGAAAAAATCAACGACTAAATCCCAGTTTTTCCACCAAAGGCCAAAGATCAACTCCAATATCAGTTGGTAGAAGTCCCCAGGTAACCTCTGTATTCGCGTTAAACTGTCTGTGCAGCTCCACACTAGTGAACCTTCCAAGGGAATAATTTGACCTAGAGCATACGTTGCGCTGTATTGGTTAGGTCAATAGCCTGATTTCCTAGTTGTCCAAGAAACCTCTTAATTTTTAAGCTATTAACAATATTACTATCCTTAAAATGATTCTTCGGAAATATTTCCATCCCGCTGAAACTGATGGGAAAAAGGCCCATGCTTCCTGGTCCCAAAATTAGAAGACCATCGTACCTAAAATTGGCCTCCAAATAGATATTCTCCTTATAACTGTAGGTTGCCCTGCGAAGAAAGGATTGTAAAACCGAAATTCCACAAATATCCTTCGCAGTGGGGTCTTATGGGATCCAGCATTTATTTCTTGAAGGGCGTTGCTAGGAATTCCAGCTTTTGTACTCTTAAATAATCAAAACCTGCTGTTTCTTGCTTGAAAACCTCCTAATATCCTTATTGTATATGGTTTGCTGCAAAAGGTTTTATCGTAGACAACTGTACTAATAAAAGTAGATCAGTATCCTTGTAAAGCTCTATTATCGGGCAGATAGGGCAGAAACACCAAAACCTATGGTTCGAGCCTCAAAAAAGTTTTGGATCGTAAGTGAAAATTATACGGTCATAAATATTATTTTGGCAATTGGATTTCTTTTTGATACCACCTACTGTGATCTCTCATATTTAAAGCCTTCTAAAATCTCAATCACCGGACCAAGTTTCAATACAATATTATCTTCACCGATATGATTTTTTCCATTCTGCGGCAGCTTGCCAATGCATTTGAGAAGCACTTTTCGATCAATGTATCACCACTAAATCTACCATCTTCGAGAAGAGCGATGTAATATGTTTCGCTCTATTACCATTCGGTCAAAGTTCCTGGATCCCATAGGAGATTCATATACATCATCATGTCTGCCGGATATTTTGACAGAATAATTGATTTTTCCGATACTTTGAATCCAATTGACCTAACGTTGTACTGTTGGGCACTAGTCCCAAGACGCACCCCATCTATGATCTAAATAACTACGGAAAGGAAATATTCTGTACGTTCATTACCACCGCCTCTTCTTACGTTTTGTGTTAATTGATTTGTGTAGTTCTATGACAAAAGGTCATCTTCAATATCGCTGTGTATAGGTTAGAGTATAAGGATCTGTTCAGTTCTTAAATCACTATATGTTGAGCGCGATGTAAAAAATAGGGCAGCCCGTAGGGATCTTCATTTTGAAATATGGCAAGATTTTATACAACTCACCATCATGTCTGCCTGAATTATAAGTTATACATAATCCGTTAATCTTGTTGCATTTTGATACACCAGAGTTAAAAGTCATAAGCAACGGTAAGTTTACCTTCCTTCTTTTTTGGTGTTATAAGTATTAACACCCATTAGCTGCCCTGGGACTGACCCATAAATTGAGGTGATGCTGCAATTCTGTTGCAGAACAGTGTGTACTCTCAAATTGAATGAGGTTTGACCATACTGTTAAGATCCAGCCATCCATCCGCATTAATTACTTAAAGCGATTGCTTATTACCATAGTGTTCCAAGACACCTCTATTCTAATGGCAGGTCGTTCCTCTCTGGCCGTTCTATCCTGGAAGTTTGCGATAACCGAGAATCGCTTGAGGCCATCCAGAAATAAACTGTGTTGCACTGGGTATAGGTCGATTCTCTATTCTTCTGCATTAACTGTAGTTATGGCCCGTCAGATCTAATTTTCTTTTGGTGCCATATCCCCACTACAACTAACTTCATCTAAACTGACTTGCATTCTTTTAAAGACACGTTATTGAATTTCTACCATACTGGTACTTCGTGGGTAAGTAACCCCAATAGAACAGAAATGGAGATAGCTCATCGGAATCTAAAAACATTAATGGAATAGTTTCATCAAAATCCCGCGCTACCCCTTTTAGACGGTTCTTTTACTGTATGAGAGCTCCCGACAAGGAACTCCCGAAACATGCGGGTATACAGTTCCCTGCACTTCACTGTTTTGTGCTTGAATTGATAAGTGAGCACTAACATGAACTAGGATAAATCCTTTTTGAAATTAGTTTTTTCATGGAATTTCTCTCTCAAGTTAATATTTAAGCACCCAGGTGATCTTAAAAGTTATAATAAGTGTTTAATCATATTAATTAAGGTTTACGTCCTTAAGGCAGGGCTTTATAGTTCTCGTTATGATTTATTTGTCGTGCAAACTATGTATAAATATAAATCATTAAAAATACTATTTAGGCTTTTTCAAGTGGGAATATGGGCTAGACTACTTTAGTGGATTAAACCCATTCGATTTGGCATGAAGAGGTCTTTAAAAAACAAACTAACTCAAACAACTCAAAATATCATTAAATGGTGTAATAACCAATTGTTTAAACGTGGTCCGTTAATCCATGTTTATGGCTTTCTTCCTTAATCGCAAGTACCTCTGTAAAATCAGGGAAATCCGTGTGGTTCACCATTATGTTTCAGATGGATAGTTCAGATAGCGGGTTTAGACTGGTGAGTAACGCCTCCAGGCAGGGCTGCATCGTAGGCATCCATAGGAGGTTGCTATTCTCCTTGGCAGATTCTATAAAGGCTTCATACATAGAAATCTATTCCTCCGTGGACCGCTTCAGTGGCGCTACTGCCAAATTTTTTTCCACAAGGGATGATTCTACTTTTCAACCAGGTATCCATATTTTCCCAACCATGCCTTTCAGTGGTGCCCTCGATATGGATTCGTTGTGTAGTGATCAGATCGAAATCCGTAAGGCCTTGTGCCCTTGACTTTAAATTCCTAAATGAAAGAGGTGGGAGTTATTTACGTTATTGTTGTGGGTAAACAATAATTGTTCTCCATTGGAAGTTTCCTATACGGATAGAGGTCAATGATATCTCCCTGGTTTTAAAACTTTGTTCGCATTGGGATGATTTTCGCCAGCGGTATCTACAATATATATTATGCAAGCAACACCTTTTGTAGCCATGTTGACTGTAAATGATAGAATCGATTTCCTCGATTTGATATCTGCCATAACGGCTATGGTCCCAAACCATGGGTAGGATAGACTCGGCGTTTCTTAACAGGGAATGTTTGTGTTCCTCCATGCCGATCTGAAATACCTTTGTCTCCAATTCGGACACCTTGCTCATTATGGCCGCTTTTCCCGTCATTAAATTTCACCCCTGTTAACTCGTGCTGATAAACCACATCTAAAATGCAATAGTTTCACCCAAAAACATTTTGCTTTACCATATTCAAAACGCAAGTACATTCGCGTCTATGTTTACATTTTCCCAATATCATTAGATGGGAACAGTTTCCTCATGAGTTAGTTTACAAAGCATCCCAACATTCCTCTAATGTATTGGCAAGCAGAGTACTTTCAATACCGTATATCTTCGCCCGCTTCTACTGGAAATCTACTGCCATTTGGTGATCTTGGCTCGCCATAACCAAGGCAGTGGCGATCAAACTCACTGCGGTCATCTCCTGTAGCGCGGCAAACAGATGTTTAACTTATAAATCGTGTTTTGCGAGTTCTTTTCCAAAAAAGGCCTTCGCTTCTTTCCTCCTGCTTTTGTTACTATTGGTCTTAGCTTTGAACTATAATTTCCTTACGGTTCTTTGTTATACGGGCGGGGGGCGTTTTCAATTATTTTAAAAAATCTCCTTTTACCCAAAAACAAAAAACCAAAAAAAATAAAAGAATGGGGCCAGAAGGTTTCTTGTTTTTTTTAAATATAAATACAAGCTACATCATTTCTCCTTAAAGAATGATTGGTTCAAGGTTGATTTGTTCCTTCTGATAGTCCCCAACACCAATTACAGCTAGCTACTTTTAATTTTTGTAGGTCTTTGGCCAAAGTAATTGGTGTGTCCAACGTAGATTGGGAAAGTTAAAGCAAATACCGGCACCCGTTAATGGCAGGTTTTTTTATATAAAGTTTCTTCTATGATTTCATCAATCTAAGTTTTAATGGAGATTGTTAATTTTAAGTGGTTAAACAAATCATTTAAAATTCAACGCATATGTGCTCAAAAGTCGTTATATTTTTTGCTTTAGGGGTTAATGGTTTGGGAAAAAGAAGCCAGATTGCCGATATTACACTTTTAGAGTAAATATTCGCTTCTTTTACAGTGAGTATTTTAGGTACATTTAGTTAAGCTCATACAAAGCGTTTTATTGGGATTATAATCTGAAAATATACTGAGAGGAAGGTATCTATTTTGAATGACATGGATGTTCCTGATTTTGGGAGTAGTGCTTTTTTAGTTTCCCACCAGTATCTCGTCCAAAAAGGTGACTAATTTCATTCATTTACCCTTTTAGATTAGAGAACCCAGCTGGGTGTAAAAGTGACCCCCACACTAGTCCAGACATTTATGGATCTTGATTAGAGTTGGATCAACGATGGGTTCAAAGTATGATGGTAACTAATAGATTTTGAGTTTGTTCCTTCCTCGCAAAATATTTAAAGATAAATTCAACAGACCCTGTAAAAGAAGTAATACACTTAAGAATATAACCCACAGATAGGATGGGTACTATTTGCGAGCGTATTGTCCTTAAATGGATCAATTTACCTATTTAGAATAAGAAGATGGTACATATATTTCTTCCCCATTGTAATAAAGTACAAAGGTTTTCAGATAGACATTAAAAACACGTATCTGACTACAAAGTGTTGGAGAAAATCTTTTCTTGGCTACGCAAAAAGGGTCTGTTATTCGTTGCTTGCAATCATGTTCCATGCCTCGAATGGAATAAAGGTAATAACAACTTTTCCCAATGATTTCCGTTGCGATGAATACCCTAATTTTATATCTCCATGGTTTCAGAAAATCAAAGGAATTAATTCTTGAACAGCTCTACGGACCTACTTAAGGAAGACCTATTTTCATACTCCTATATGATAATTTCCTCTCTCGGATACCCTAGAATGTTCTTTATGGATTATATGCTTCCCGCCAAAGGCTCTCTTTTTATAACAATTGGATATCAAATTAAAGATAGGAGCCCGTTGCTTGTTGCATCAATATGCAAGGCTTTGGTTAATGCAAGTTTATGGATTTTGGAACAAAGATAGCCTCTTGTTCAGGCGAAGATCTTTTACAAAATTCCCTTTACGGTCATCCCGGTTTGTATATGAAAGATTATTAATGGCACATTCTATACTGATCTTTCAATGGCTCAATATTATACGTTAGGTGACGGGATGGAAGGTATGGCTCTTTTAGAATTGGTCCAGAATTAGGGCAAAATAGAACATTCTTTAAGAATAATGTTTTAAATGATCTTTTTCGCTTGATCCAGTAATACTGTATTAGACATAAAATGAGGATGTGTGAAGTGACAAATTTTGAAGTGGCTATACTAATTACGGGAAATCTCAACATTTCAAGGAACGAGAATAGCCAGGGTGCATGTATCATTCTGGATCTAAACAAGACAAACCTGCTTAAGTGTATATAATCACATATAAGACAAATAGAGCGGCTACTTTATGGATAGAACCGATTTGGAGAGGGTATTTACCAAATACGCCGACCAATTGTTTTGAAGAGGTAACAACTTCTTTTGATAATTCCATCCCTGACATAAGGATTATATTATATTAATCCCATAAATGAGGGACATAAGGGTAATATATGGGTAGGGAACCTATAAAGAACGGGATATGGGCTTACCAGCCATACAAACGACTCTGGATCATAACGTTCTTCTACAGCTCCCGCGTGCGAATTCAAGAAAATTATATGGCGTCCTTGGGACGTTCGTTTTATCTTGCCAAAGATTTTCTAACAAGAAATGTGGGGTGACAACAGAACCTGGGCTCGGCTTTATACATATTATTACGGATAATTTACCTTGTTGGCTATTTTGAAAATGGTTTATGCGTGCGATTAAATTTGCGGTCAATTTCACAGTCCCGTGTAAAGAGATTTCTCGGTACTCGTTTGGCTTGCTTACAATGGAGGTGGATATTTAGGTTTAATGAAATATAAGATAACCTATCAAAAAGTCAAGGTTCACTAGGTTTTCTGATCTTAAACGATAATTAAATGTTGCCAACAAAAATCAATGACATTGGTCAAATGGCATTTGATGGAGAGTAGATATATACTATTGAGGGTTACTCGTGACATGGGTGATTTGGTGAGTTTAGTATTGCTAATAAAAAGAATAGTAACATATTAAGCAATTAAGGGGTCAGGAACTTATGACTACACCATATTTAGGTCTGGTTTTATGGAGAAATTAAAGGGTAATTGTGATGGTTGGGTTCAACCAATGGCATATGGAATTTGAATGTTTTAGGGATTCAATCTCAGGGTATATTGTAAAAAAGGTGAACTGGACCTTCAGGCATGATTCTCACTTCTATGCATAAGGAGTGCCCATAAAGGACAGGATGGAAAATTTCTATTCTTGGGGGAATAAAATGGGGTGAATTATTTTTAAGTGTCGAGTGAGATCGTAAAGAAGGAGGACTTATTGCTCATTTATTTATAGAAAAATAAGCATATTTTAATCAACCTGCCCCGAACGTATTCCAGATCAACCAAAAGTGGGGTTGAAATGATAGGAGGGAATTTGATAACGTTAGTTGACCGTCTACATATTTCATATGTCGACTTGTTGACAATAGACCAATTACTTTTTGCAATATACAACTTATGCCTAGAGATTAAAAAGGGCATTACCTATTTCCATATAATTGATTTCTCGCATAATCAAAATCTACCCACGACGCTATACAAAACATTACCGTCCAGGAAAATTATTACTTTGTAAGTAAACAAGGCCAGTTCTGCATCAGTGAAATGTGGACATTGAGAAACGACAATCCGGTAGGTATTCTATATTTCACAACCATTTTGAAATCTCCTCTGGTCTCAATTTGTTATATACACTTTTATAATTGTCTAGTTATTTACGTGTGATTATCATAATCTGGTTAGCACTTTAGAAATAGTGAGTCCATAATTGGCCGATGAGCTGGAACCACCGACTTTGAAAGCGAGCTTATATGCATTTAAAAATGGACTTCTTTGCCGTAAAATATGTCCTCATTGAAATTAAACGCCATTGACCTTGATATTGATTCCCTTGTGAAACATTGTTTGACGGGTGCTAGGAAAAGCATTTTAAAACAGGCAATCTTACAACACGTCTTCGTTATATCCCATGATTGCCAATGATATCGAGGATCTAGTTTTCGAACTTTATTACACGTACGCTTAAGAACTGGGCAGAAATGACATTGGGAGACTCTACTAGAAGATAATACTTGTACAAGCTGTAAAGGATATTTCCAAGATTATTTTGAAGAACAGGCGGCGTTTAAAAGGATATCAGTTTTTATGGCAGCGTGGTCCAGCGAAGAGCTGAAAAATTTGGTACGACCAGGATAAATGAACATATTTTTTTTAAGCCTCCTGTCCCAATGCCTTCAAATTCACCCCCAAGGGGGCCAATTAACTTTGGAGGTAATGTAGAGGATTGGGAAAGAAATGTAAAAATATCTCTGGACCGGATTCAGTCCCTGGAATTCTCATATTATGGAGGGAGCTAGAAAATATATTTTCAATTGTTTTTATCAGGCCGATCTCAGGTAGCAGTAGAAAGTAGATAACACTGCCACTGAATAGGTTTGGCTTCCTGTGACAAAAAGATACTGTGTTTGAGTTACATAAACCTGGTAAATGATTTGATGTAACTCGAGAACAACTCTAAACGGCACATGTTTAGTGTGTACTATTCTCAAAGGAAAAATAGGATAGGACGGTTTCCAAAGCGAATTTTAATAGTTCGGTGCCATTGATCTGAAGCAGAGGATGATTGACAATTAAATAAAGCAGGAAATCTCATGCAGTAGGCGGAATACGAAACTGGCATAGAAACTTGGTATATAGTGGATAGAGGATAACTATGGAATTCTATATGATATCCGCTGAAGATATTTTTAGTAATTTAACTGTATAATTTTCTTTAGTGGAAAATGCGAAGGGAGGGCTATTGCCAGGCATTGGAGCACAACCCCAGATCTTGATAACTTCCTCGTGATATCTTTATGATTGCCAAAGATGGATGGTTTTAAAGTGATTTGCGCGAAGCTGTCAAAAAATGAGTAGTATTACCAATCAGTGATTCCCTATCTGAAAGTAACTCCTATAACCCGCAAAAAACAACATCAAAAAACAAAATACTAGGATTACGTACTGGTGCCAAATGAATATATAAAGTAAGGCCTTTACTCACTATATCAACGATATGCTAGTGTTAGAGTAAAAATACCATCATCCGACAAGACTTGAAGTCGACTATATTCTTAAGAATATAAGAACGATCTTAAAGTACCCTCAAGAGGTGGGCCAGGTAAATCCCAGGATGAAATTTTTCTTGAAAAATTGGTGCTAGTTGAAAATCAGATGATTTAATCCTGATTTTTTAAGCGGAGAATTTGTCGAAGCGACCTAAACATGAGCTATTCGCGATTTATCGAAAAAATTCAAGCTATTGACTGGGCAAGGAAAATAGTAGATTTCTGTGTAGGTGACCATGCGGCTAAAAACAGCAGCTATTTAATTGCCGATTGTAATTATTCCGTATCAGAGGCCGCATTTTTGGCCTAAGGCTTCAACGAACGCCTAAATAT
>Ga0163217_1010195_pt1 | contig 12910 bp, 13 predicted proteins | sample SynspAceP_FD_185933 | JGI IMG/M metagenome (GOLD analysis project Ga0163217, IMG submission 185933) | Saline lake microbial communities from Ace Lake in Antarctica - Synechococcus sp. Ace-P (PacBio error correction) | ecosystem: Environmental > Aquatic > Non-marine Saline and Alkaline > Saline ... | reverse complement strand
ACGAAAAATTCAGGTCACCGTATTCCTCGGTTACTTCGGCGTGGGTCAGGGGTAATCGCTGTGCCTCGAACCAGTTCGGCCGCTCTTCGGTGATCTTGGCGATGACGTCATCGACCGTCGGCCAGGTCAAAGCCCACGCGGGGGCCGCGCCGCTTTTGCAACTTATAGGCGCGCAGCAACGCCCGGAAGCCCCACCGGCCACGCCATTTCAAGCGTCCCCCCTTGGGCGCCTTGCCGGCACGTTCTGCCGCTTGGATCTTCTTTCCCAGTCGGCGGTCTGTTGGTCTGCGGATTTATCACGGCTTTCGTTCGCCAAAAACATGGGGTGCGCGCGACCATTTTGTCCGAGATATTGCCGCACCACCGACTGAGAAGCTGAAACGCCGTCTTCTTCGCCCATCGCAGCTGTGATAGACGGTCTGGAGCCAGATCGCCCAACTCTCCCCTCAAGCTCGCGTGCCAGTCGCGCCGTTCAATAGCATTCGGCAACTTCCATAACGCTTCTTCAATGGTATAAGGGGGCGATGCTGTTCAAATCCTGCGATATCCCACGGGCATCCGGTTTGGGGATCGCGTAGGCGGCGCATTGATTTCAAGCAAGCGTCGACCCGGCCGGCGTTTCCTGTCAGTGGATCAACGCATCATTTCTTGTCTCGGCCATTGCAGCCCCCATGTGTCTTGATGTCAGATTGCAACCTGACCAAGATCCCCACAGGAGAGTCCAGTAAGCCCGTCGTCAACCGTATCGCGGGATTATTGCCCCCCAGATGACAGATGGCGCAGATATCTGCACACGATCCCCGAGCTGGGGAATGACGCTTTAAAACAAGCGGTCGTTTGGGGCCGACCGCCTACGCGAATTTGGCACGTGGACGAGCTGCACCGAGGGAGTTTGCGACAACAGGCAATTGTTGCGAATTATTCAACGGGCAAGCCGACGGGCCGACCATCGGATTGCGTGCCGATATGGACGCGCTGCCGATCCCCGGGAAACCCGGACTGGACTATCCAGCACCCACGGCAGCAAGATGCACGCTGCGGTCATGACGGCGCATACCACGATGCTGCTTGGCGCGGGAAATACCTGGCGGAACGGAAAACGGCCGGCAATTTTTCGTCAGGGCGCGTCGCGCTGATTTTTCAACCCGCCGAAGAAACCGGCGGCGGGGGCCGAGGGGAGGTGATTGGGTCGAGAAGGCATTTAGACCGTTTGACATCGGCCAAGTCTATGCGCTGGCCACAATGCGCCTGGCCTTGAAAAAGGGCGGCTTTATTTTTTTTACGTCCCCCCGGCCGCGATTGATGGCCGCCGTCGATGAATTTCACATTTCACATCAGCGGCTTGGGCGGTCATGGTGCCACGCCACATCTGGACCCTCGCGACCGTTGTTGCAGGCCTGCGGTAATTGCCACTGCACTGCAAAAACGATCGTGAGCCGCAAAACCACTAAGCGGCAGGCTGATCTTGTGATTCTCTGTCACGCAAATTCACACGGGCACGACGGGATCAACGTGTTTCCCCGAAACCGCTCCTATATCAACGGACGGTACGCAGCTTTGACAAGACGTGCAGGCCATTTGGTGTCTGCCGGATGGAGCAGATCGTCGCCGGTCAGGCCGCCAGCTATGATGTCAGCGCGGACGCTCTTGAATATGAAAAGGGCTATCCGCGACGGTGAACACCCCCGAAGAGCAGGATATTGCCGCAGCGGTCGCGTCGGAGATGCGGCGAGGATCACGTCATCGCAGACAATGGCCGCGAGATGGGGGCAGAGATTCAGCTACATGCTGGGAAAAACCGCCCCGGTGCTTATTCTGGTTTTATCGGGACAGGGCGATACTGCGGGGCGGCACCATTGCGGCCTATAATTTCGACGATGAATCGCGGCCCGTCGGCGCATCCTTCTTTGCCCGTTATCGTCGAGCGGGCCCAACCATTGGAGCCAAGTGATTATGGGTTTAGAAGACCGCGAAGAACCAAGTAGATCAGCGTTTAACGCGTGACGAACTGAAAGGCCCCCGCGTCGAGAACTTCCTTTAGGCGCGCGACTACTTTCTTAGGCGCGCTATACCAAAGACCTACGCGGCGTTGATATCCGCCGTGAACCGGCGTGCCGTTTCGAATCAGGCCGTGGACCAACCGACCCGGCACGCGTTTGGGCCCGCGCGCGATCCGCGAGGCGTCGTCCTTGCAGCCTATGATCCGCCTTACGGTTGGATTTCCGACGTGCTGAGCGAGTTTTGGCCAATCGCAAGATTACGGTTGCATCTGGCGTTCGACTACGGCACACCCAGCCAGTTTCCCCGGGGCATTAACCAGCCATATCAAAGGATACGGATGCGGGCGGCAAGTGTGTGTTTGGGCGGCGATCATTATATCAGCTTTCCCGATCCTCAAGGCCTGATGCCGAAAAAAATTACGGCCCTATCAGTCTGTTTACCAATCATGCGGCATTCAGATACATGGCCCGAGATGCATACTTGGACCGATCGACCACGGTTAACGATTGTTCTTACAAGGCCCGTAAATCGGGCATCGTTATCCCGAAAACCTCGGTTAATGGCGTATAAGAACGACCAATCCGGCACGGCTGGGTTCACCACGATCGGATTGCGCGCAGGTCATGAAAAAGGGTCACAGGCCGCAGTTGCTAAAAATAAAAAAGTGCGTGGCGAACCGTCACTTGTTATCTAACATCGATATGATGCGCTTGATCCGGCTTTTGCACCGGGCAACAGGGCACGCCGTCTGGGGCGGGCTCACGTCCGCGCAGGCGGCGAATCATGGCGGGAATCTGGCGGCATTCAACATTTGTGGGCAGGTGACATTGTCGAGTGTCTCCGCCGTTCGGACACAAACCGCGCGACAAGCGATTTGCCGGGGGCCCATGTGGCGACTGAAATGCCTATGTCTGTTGGATGGAACATGCGGCAGGCCAAGGCAGGAAAATAACAACTGGTGGAGCGTTTCTGCGCCGGCGGGACGCCTCCGCGGGAGTTTAATTCGCAAAAATGAAAGGTGAAGATTATTGATGATGTTTTTCTGGGGTCGTTGTGGCGATTTTCGTGGGGCCTACAGGCTATATACGTCTGGCTCCTGCGCGGGGCCGGGTCGCGTGGAAACTTGATGCTGTCGACAAGCACCGGGTGGACTATCCGTCAGAGGGTGGTTTTATTGCAGTTGCGTGATCTGGACCCAATGGACGGCCTCTGCGTTCTTGCAAAATTTCGACACCGCCATGCTAGAGCTTTTACCCCCCCGCACAGAGCGACAGTGAGGACTGGCACGCGCCTCAGGCGCTGTATGTCCACGCGGTCGGGTTTTGGGGCTTTCCCGATTACACCAGTGCGGCTGTCACGCAGTCGAGGCACGGACCATTCCCGAGCCGTCGTTTCTGGGCGTTTGCGGTTTTGGGCCCGCTCAGATCTGGTCTGTGAACCGTAAGCGGTTGCAAAAGTTCTGGCCCAGGCCGGTCTGACGCAGGGCAAGACCGGGGCAGGATTTGCCAATGTCGCGCCACATCGGCACATTCAACGACATTCTGGCACTGCGCGGCAAATCGGCGGCCGTTCACATCAAGGCAGATGGTTGCCCCAGTTCGACCCGTTGCCCCTTCGCGCGCCGTTGGCAATAGCATTCAACCGGTTTGCGGGCAGGGGATTTAGGTGTCCGCCGCAAGGGGCGGTGGGCAAGGGCAGATCCAGCTGAATACCAGGAAATGCGTTTCATAGAGGCATTCATAGCACAGGCTGCCTCTGACCATAGCACTCTATCGGGCGACATCCAGCCAGTATGATCCCATGGGACCGCCTTTGCCCAATTCACCCAACGCTTCCAGCTTTCTGGAGGCTCGATGTCTGCTGGCTCTGACGGGGCGGATTTTGCCAAGCTTCGCCAAGGAATTACGCGATCTGCGGCCGGTGCGGTCGAACGATCGACGCCTACGCCAGCTTGCTGCAAGACATCGGACGAAGCCGCGCCATGCTCAAACATCCCGAGATGGCCGAGCTTGCCGAAGAAGAGTTCCCCGCCTGAAAAGCCGAACTTGCACGCGCGGAGGCCATTTCAACTGGCACTGCTGCCGGCGCGACGAAGCCGCAAAAAGCCCGCGATGCTGAAATTCGCCCCGGAACAGGGGGCGGACGAGGCGGCGTTGTTTGCGGCGGATTTGTTGCGCATGTACCAACGCGTATCGGAGCGCAGGCTGGAAAGTCGAATGCATCGAACAAGCCAGTATTACCGAACTTGCGGCGTTGAAAGAAAGTCGTGGCCCATAATCAAGGGCGAAAACGTCTTTGCGCGGCTCAAGTACGAATTTCCGGCGTGGCATTCGGGGTTGCAGCGGGTGCCATCGACTGAGAAGTGCGGGGCGCATTCATACCTCTGCCGCGACTGTCGCTGTGCCTGCAAGAAGGCCGAGACGCCGATTATCCACCATTGGTGCAATGACTTGCGGATCGATACAATGCGCAGGCGTCAGGCGCGGGCGGGCAAGCACGTCAACACGACCGATTCAGCCGTCGATTAGCCCACGTTGCCGACAGGGCTGTTGTCACGTCCTCCGAGAAATCCCACAGCACCGCAAACCGCGAGATTCGCGATGAGGTGCTCAACGGCGTCTTATATGACATGGAGCGGTCAGCGGTCGATTGGTGAGCGTTCTCCAACCGTGCCGCGCAAGTGGGCTCGCGGGGATCCTCGGAACGGATCCGAACCTATAAACTATCCCCAAGGACGCATGGACTGATCACCGGATCAACCTGGACGCTCTACCGCTAGGGCCGCTATGCAAGGTTGATCTGACGAGATCATTTCGGCGCTTACGGCTGACCGCGCAGCGCAGCTGCTGGCCGAGATGGCGGCAGTGAGCGCCCCCACTGCACAGCGCAAGCGATGGTGGCGCCAACAGCGCGTTTGCGGCTGCGGGTGTGCCTGAATTCCGGCGCGGGATGCGCGCATCCTGTTGGCACACGCGGCTTCTGTCGAGCGGCGCGCGTCACCCTGATCGCGCCGAAGAGATCGCCCCGATATTGCAGAGCGGTTCGAAAAAACTGCGTCGCCTTGCGGCGGTGCGGGGTGCCGGTGTCCCATTCTGCGTCGGGCAGCGGGCGTTCTACGGGCGCGACTTTCAAGCGTTCAGCCGTGATGTGCTGAACCGCGCCCCGAAACCGAATCCCTTAATAGAAACTGGCGCTGTCCGAGCCCTTGAGCGGGTGCTTGATTCTGGGTGCGGGGTTCGGCTGCATCCTTGTGGACGTTGCTGGCTGAAACAACCCTCCCGACGCGCACGGCGTGGGCTTGACCTGTCCGAAGCTGCCTGCCTTGCAAGCCAGTGCCAATGCGGTGCTGCATGGGGTTCAGGCGCGGACCGAAATCCGGCAGTTCGGATTGGTTTTTAGCGCGGCCGAAGGGCGGTTTTGACCTGGCATTCGTGTTCAATCCTCCCTATTTCTGGCACAAAGCGAGAATGAAACGATGTTTCTCTCCTGAAGTGCCGCTGCACGAAGCCTGAGATGGCCGCTGACCGACGGCAGGACGGACTGAGCGTGTACCGGATTATTGCCGCACAGGCGCAGGGCTTTTGACACCGACGGGCCGTGTTTTGGCAGAGTTCGGCTGGCGCAGCAGGGCGCTGACGTCAAAGGCAATCTTTGAAGCCCCGCGATGGGCCGGGTGCGCTATCTGCCTGTAGGGCGACCGTTGACCGGGTCTTTGGGCCGATTACACCAGCAAAAACCTTGCTAAAACTTGGGGCGTCTTGGACTATGTTTTTTTGTAATTTCTGCTTGCTCCAAAACCATAGCCGTCTTATTCTCAAGGGTGTTGCAGCGGTGGATGCTTTTTGGCGGTCCCGCGCCGGCGTTAAGCCCAACAGAGCGTAAAGCTAGGCCTTTCAGGGAACGCTCTGCGTCCGCAGCTTATTCCGAAGCCAGCATAACAAGGCTGAACTGATTACATGAAAATCTTCAGATCCACGCGTCCCGGTCCAAGAATACTCGGCAACCGTCAAGCGCAGGGTGGCAAACGTCGTTAACCGCGTTTTCGACAGCTTTCTGGCCCGAAGGCAAGGTACGCCGGCACGCCGCAGGCAGATTATCGAGAAAAATACAAGCCAGTGGCGCGTGACGCCCATCTAGGCAGATGACCCGCGTGCGCAGAGAAATTTTCACAGCCACGCCGAACCACTACCTTGCGGATGTTGTCCGAGGCACCAGCCGCTGAGATCGACCAGCGTCGTGACCAGCAAGAAAACGTTGAAAACCGTGAAACGTTCAGGCTGAGCTGACCGCGAGCGGGTAGAAAACGTCAGGGAACGCGAAAGCGGGCGCAAGGCGGGCCAGGAATAACACGCTTGACCAAACCGCTGCAGATGCCGACACAGGTGATAGCCAGACAGCCAACAGCAGGGCAAGCAAGGTAACGCAGATGCGCCCCAAGCGCCGCCGCCCCCGTTAGAAACCCGAACCAGAACGACACGCGCCCAAGTCGGACAGCGACGGCCAGGCAAGATGCGACGCGCACCCCGAAGACAACCTTGTCGAGACACCCGAGACAAGCCCAAGCCCACGCCGTGCGCCCGCCGCAAGCCAGCCCCGAAGGCAGACGCTGGACGAGTTCCGCCAAGGACAACCAACGGCGAACCTGCCCGGAAAGCGGGCAGAATAGACACTTTGACCATGTAGCAAGGCCCGCGATTGCGGGGCCTTTTGCGTTTTGAAGCTAATGATAGGACCCAATGGTGCATCAGGTCTTGGCGATTCTCGCGGGCCAGTGCGCAGAAACCCTTCTAGCGGCACCTGCTTTCCCGCCCGTTCGGTCGCTTTAGACCCGCGGCCAGCAACGGTCCTCGATATCGGTTGCGGCACCTTTCATGTGCGGAAACGCAGCAATCTTGCGCCGCTGGTTAAAACGCCGCAGCTACAATACGGTTCAACACGGGCCGGATTCGGCGGGAATCGCGGTTCGGGCAGGGCCGTGAGATGCCAACCACCGCAGAGGGATACTTTGGGCGGGGGGGTAAAGCCTCGGGCGGCAGGTTCAGCACGATCCGTGCATCGGGCCCGCCCACTGTTGCCAGCAGAGCCAGACGGGCCATAGGCCTTTGGAGCCGGGTTTGGCCACATTACGTTTCAGCTAACCTCGCGCATGGAACATCAGGGTAAGGCTTTGCCAGAACGGCGGCCATTTTCTTGCGGCGTCAACCAGCGGACCAACAGCTCGTGCCCACGTTGTACGGCAGGTTCGCGGCAATGCGGATCGGTGGCGGTCAGATTGGGCTAACGGGGTCAATCTCGAGCCGCGTCGCCTTCGATGACCATCAAGCCGATCGGGATTAGGCGTCGAAATTTCGGCGAGCGCAGGCAAGCAGCCGTTTGTCCTTTGTCGATCGCCACAAGAAACGCGGCGCGGCCCCTTCGCGAACAGCAACCCACGCGTCAACCCACCGGGACCTGGCCCGATTTCAAAGCACATCACTTTCAGTTCATATCGCCCGCTTGCGCGCGATCTTGGCCCGTAAGGTGAGGCGAGCAAAAAGTTTCTGCCCCAAGGATTTGCGTACGTTGGCCTTGAGGTCATGGGTGTTAATCACATCCGCAGGGGGCGGAAGGTTTGTCGATTGTGCTCATCTGGGGGACCTGTGAAACGGGGGAAAAGACCGGGGGGGCGGACCGCTCATGATTGCCGCCTACGGTACGCCAATACGCAGCGCTTCGACCATGCTGCTAGGATTGGCAATAGCCTGACCCGCGATGTCAAACCAGCTGCCATGATCAGGCGAGCGTTCGGAATGAACGGGCGGCCCGAGCTTTAACGTTGACGCCGCGGTCGAATCCAGCGTCTTGTATCGGGATCAGCGCTTGATCCGTGGTACATGTGCAAATCGCCGCGTTTCATATCGTGCCGCGCGGCAGCATGGAACATTCGTATGCGGCAGGGTGCGGTCCGCTGAGGTCAAAGCCTCGCCCTGCATCTGCGTAACGAGCGTGTTCATCAGTCGGTTCCTGACGGCCCATCGTGCCGCCTTCGCCAGCGGGGGGGTTCAGGCCCCGCGATTGCAATTTGGGTGTTCGATCCCGAAATTGGACATCAGCCCCGCCGATGTAATCTCTATCACGCGGCGCAGATGGCAGGGGGTCAGGACATTTTGGACCTGATCCAATGCAATGTGATTGTCGCCGCCACGACCCGCAGCTTGATCCGAGGCCAGCATCATCACCACCTCAACTACACCGCCCAGCGCAAGCAAGGTATTCCGTATGACCGGGATAGGCGAAAGCGGCGCCGTTCTTTCAGCGCTTTCTTGTGGATTTCGGCGGCCGTGAGTCAAGGCACGGCAACCCCGCTGCGCACCAGGTCAACGCCGCCGCGCGATTACGTCGATCACGCTGCGCATTGGCCCGGATCCGGGTGATCCTGCGACCGCGTCACCGGCAAAGTCGTGGCGCAACACGGGTAGGCGGTGCGCCTGCCTCTAGCGCACCGTCGGACGGGCTATCAAATTGATGCAATGGGATACACTGGGCAGTTGGCGCGATCGCCGATCCAGGCAAGTGGCCACTTCCGCTGCAGCATCGCCCAAAGCCCGTGCGGCGACCCTCTGGCCCGATGCCAAGAGGGTTCGCCGCAAAGAAGATCACAAACCGCTTTCGGCCAAGCCGTTTTGGCTTGGGTCATTTTGCGAACGATGCGGCCGCGTCGGCCCGCAGTTGTTCTAAGCAGCTGTTCGCATACCGGTCAGCCGTTCCTGACGCAGCGCGTTTGTCACATACCTCGCGCGAGGCAGATGCGTTGCAGCAGCGTACGGCCAAAAACATTCATCAGCAGCATCAGCGTTTGACCAATTGGCGCGGGTCAGCGTCGTTGAGACTTCGCCGGGGTCCAGCTTTGACAGCTCAATCGGCCACTTCTTTGCGGGATTTCTGCGGGGCTATGGGGTGGCACGTTCCAGCAGCTTCGGCGGCTGGCCTTTGGCCAATACCGTACAGATTCATTCACATCTATCGATCCGGCCACGAATGCGCGGCCTGTGCCATGCTTGCCTCGGTCCGTCCGCCGGGGATGTAGTAGGTCCGCATATTCGATCGCCGAATAGGTCGTGCAGGACGTTCGTCTTCCTCGGATGTCGCGCAGCTGAACAGCGCCACGGCGTTCGGGATTGGTAGAGGAAATCGGTGACTTCGGCCCGGCGCAGGGCTGAGGATCAGCCGGTTGGCAGGCTCGGGGGCAGGTTCAGTCAAGGTTCTGGCACGGTAGATGCCCGCCACGACCCCGCCGAACGGTCCGCGGAAATAGCGGCTGGCGTAGTTCGAAAATTAGGCCGCGCAGATTTGGGACTTGGGAAATCTGTGTCGGCCAGTGCATTTACCCGTTGCCGCCGTGTCGCGGTGGGGCGGGTTATGGATGATCTCGCGACACAAGAACGCGCACGCCGCTGCCATTGCTTTCACCCATAATGCCGCGGTCGATTTCCGCATCGTGATTGCACCCCGGCTGGCATAGCGGGCACGCACCAGTTCACGCCAACCTCGATTGGAATTCACGCGAAAACGCGGAAACGTTTCGGGCGAGAACCGGATGACCTAGCGCTTGGTAAATTCTTCGGTTGCTCAGATCGCGCGCGACGCAAATTCGGGGACAGGCTGTCAGCGATGCCTTGTGGGGTCAGTTCGATCCCCGCCTCGGGCCACGCTCGTGCGCAGGCGTTTCGTTCAATGAGTGAAGTCAGCGCCCATCCGCGGGTTTCGGCACCAGGGGCGTTCAACACTTCAAGAAAGCGCCGCGTTGCTGCACCTTCAAATTCAGTCACAACGGATTCATTCACCTTGGCCACGGGCGCAAAGAGATTCTGCGCCGGACGGGGCCGCGGCTCACCAGGCCCAAGCCCAAGGACGGCGATTGCTTGTGTTCAGACGCGTTCGGTTCATTCTTACTATTTCCCCACATGGATTCCTCATTATCTTTCTGTTTCCGTTGGAGGGCCGAGAAGGCCCCGCAGGGCCGACGTTAACCCGATATCGGTAGAGGGCTCAACACTTGTTAAGAGGTTATGCGGCGGCGAACCGAAGGTCGGACGCTCACGATTTCATTATTGTAGGTCAGGCCAGCCCGCCGTCGCTGCGGTACTGTTTTGCCACCGTCATAGCGCACATCCGCGCTGGCTGACCATTGCTGTGTTTGATGTCAGCTGCCGTCCAGCGACACTTCTGAAAATTGGCCTTTCGGTCCGTCTTCACCTGGATCAGCTTCGAGCCAGGGACATAGGTCCCCTTTCGACGGTTGGTTTTACCAAGTTCCAGCCCCGCGCAGCTCTGCCTTTGAGATGTCGAAGTCGGCATCCACCAGCGTTCCGGTCGCGCGTCAGCGAAAAGGCCCGCGTTGCTTCCTGATCTGGCCGGCCAGCAAAACATCTGAAGCGCGCGCAGACAGACCGGATGTATCGGTTAAAACTCGGATCGATCACGCTGCGAAAACACCTGACCAACAGGCCACATAGGATATCCCCAAAACCATTGGGTCAAAGCGCGACCAGTTTGACGCGCCACCGCATTGCTGGTGTGCACGTTCACGCCGGTCGGGGCGCGGAAAGCGCGGACCAATGACAGGATATTGCCCTGATCGAACTCGACGCGCGTGCTTTCTTCGTTCGGAATGTTCGAGGCCTGCCCCATCGGCCCAGGCCCAGTTGCACCACAAAGGCGTCAGCACCTGCGAGGCCGCCGCCCGCTCGCGGCGGGGCCATCGGATAGCTGAACCCAACAGCCCCAAAAGGAGCCACATCGCTGTGGTCTTTGCGCAAACTGCTATCTTGGGTGAGGTCAAAAAAATTGAACGTCGTCCCGACCTGCGTATCCGTCACCCAAGGCCCGAGCGGTGTGGGTAAAAGGCGGCGCAATATTTTGAGCGACCCGTTTGATCCGAAGATACATCACGGCCGATGATGTTCCTTCGTTTTGAAACTTGCGCCAGTGGCTGTGTGCCTCGAGCCGAACCGCAGATCTCCTCCATGCTTTGGCGGAAAAAGCGCCGTTCGAATTCGCCGTCAATTACGAACGGTCGGGCAGGTGCTATTTAGTTCGCCATGCGCAGGTTTCAAAAGTTATAAAGCGCTGGTGCGCACAAAACTGTCGCGCCGCGCCACGAAGACGGGTCAGATCACTGCGCAGGACGATCATTCATCCGCATAAACCGTATTCGGTGAAATACAACTGTCGCTCACGGCCTCCTATTGTGAAGCTCAGTTGATAGTCGCGCCTCCAGATTCAAAACCGTCCTTCGCCAAACAGGTAAGCCACCGGGGGTCGCCGGGTTCCTGGTCATCCCGCTGTAGGCCACCGTCAAACTGGATCCGCCATTTGTTGAACGCTTGGCGATAGCGAAATTCGAGGAGTGCGGGGTCGGACGGACGATAGATTAAGGGTCACGTCAGGTTCGCGGCTTTCCCCCAAGGCGTAATGAATACGGCAGTTCAGCCCCGCTTTACCAAAAGCGACGTCGTGCGGACCGGACGGCGCGGAAGCGTTCGCGACGTTCTAGTGTCGGGGATCGGGCAAGGCGCAGGCGCGGCAGATAAAAGAACTGCGAACGGACCGGATGGTGGAAAGGTTCTTCGCCATCGTCGAAATACATTTGTTGCGCCACGGTGGTCATGCACACGCGGCAGGCCGGTATCTGCCACAGGGGCAACTCGCCCATCGTTGCAGGTTTTGCAACGAGGTCACGGCGGTTTTTATACAGGGCTATAGCGCCCTTCAACACGGTCGATCTGCACAGCGGCCATTGCACCTGCTGGTTCAAACCACCATGCGCGCGCCGCGCAGCAAACCCGTTTTGCAAAAAGCCCCTGATTCCAGCCTCGGCGGCATTCCCGCAAGATTGACCGTACCGTCCCCCATCGTTCAGCACGATCGGCCCTTCGATCACCACCGCACCGGTTTTGGTTCGTTTAAGCCGATGGCGGGACGCTTCGAATACGGGTGGGTGCCCTTGAAAACGGCCTCACGTTTGCCTCGGGCGAACCAGGGTTCCCTGTCACGGGTGATAAAAAGGTCATCGGCTACCAGCACCAGCGGGGACGAGCGCTGTCTGCGCAGCAACAGGGCAATCCAAGGGCCACAAGAAGGTCAGGAGGCCAAACGGCGCATGTCAAAGCCATCCTCTTTGCCGTGTAAAAGAAGACAAAGCGCAAGAGAATTGACGCGGACGGGCGGGGCCCATGCGGCAAGAAAGGAACCGGGGATCTGCCCGTTCTCTCCCAGAAATTTTGCGCAAAGCTGCGAATTAAAAAACAACCCGAACCCCAAACAAGGACAGACGCCCAACACGGGCAAGCCGCCCCGTTGGCCTCCGGAAACCTGGCGTATGGCGCATGGTGAAAGCGCTCGCAACTAGAAAAACCAATCGCCACCAGAAAGGAACGGCCGCGCCAGTTTCGGTCTGTAGCCGACCTTTGTGGCGGCCGCCGGCTGAAATCCAGCGGAGGTTCCAAGCTGTTCGATATAAAATCGGGCAAAATCATTAGATCGACACCGCGCCGGGGTCGGTTTAATTGCTGTCAACGGGAATTTGCGATTCCCAGTGTTTCAGGGGTCGGAGGCAGGGTAAAGCGTCTCAAAACGTCTCTTTGCCCGCGCCTTCGGCCGTTTCACAACCCCCCCCACTGCCAAGGGGACCATGGACCTTTGGGCATCCGGCCCAATTACCCAGAGATTCCGTCTTTCAAGCGCGGGCCCGCTTGCCCGCTTCGATCCGCGCTTCGGGGGGCCCCACCATCCGGGCGCGTTTAGGTTCCAGGGAAAAGTCCACGTCATAAAAGCACCGGAGGGGGGCATCTTTTTGTTTTGGATCGCCAAAGTGTCTGTATCTCTCTATCCGCCGTTTAATTTCTCCTTATTTTGCTGTGTTTTTTTA
>Ga0163217_1080752_pt1 | contig 12911 bp, 10 predicted proteins | sample SynspAceP_FD_185933 | JGI IMG/M metagenome (GOLD analysis project Ga0163217, IMG submission 185933) | Saline lake microbial communities from Ace Lake in Antarctica - Synechococcus sp. Ace-P (PacBio error correction) | ecosystem: Environmental > Aquatic > Non-marine Saline and Alkaline > Saline ... | reverse complement strand
CAATGTTCAGTGCGGTTCAAGGTGAATAGGTCCCAAGCAGATCTGTTTATACTCAAAAATACACAGGTTCTACTGCATAAAGTCGAAAAATTATTGTTTCGTCCATATTTTCAATTTTCGGGAGTGACCGCGCTGCCGGTTGCTGGAAGGTTAGAGGATGGGTTAGCTTTCAGAGCGAAGCCAGAATTGAAGGCTCCCAGGTAATAGCGGCCGAAGGACAAACGCAAGGGTATATACCGCGTTCCTAAGGCTGTAGCGAACTGAAATTCCTTGATCGGGTAAGTTCCCGACCCGCACGAAAGGCGTATGTTTGGGCACTTACTACTCAACGCAAGGAGACTGCGAAGATGAAATATGTTCTAAGTACCCTGTTTGTGAGAAGATGTCATATGTTACCCGCGACAGAGCGGGAACAGTGATCCCTCAATTGAAAAACAAGAGGCTTTACGAATTTCAGTTTGATATGAGTTGTTTGTACAGCCTTGTACAGGATAGTAGGAGGCCTATGAAGCCAGGACGCTAGGTCAGGACTCTGGTGGGAGAAAGCGAGGCAATGGTGGATATACCCTTTGCTGATCCTGAAAAGAAACCTATGACCACCTTAACCCACAGCCAATTAATCGTGGGATAGGGAGACCATGTCGACGAGGCTGTAATTGACTTGACGGTGCAGGCGAGGTCGACCTTCAGCTAAGTGTAACGGAGGCGCCCAAGGTTCCCTCAGTAATGGTTGGAAAATTCGCATTGCTAGAGTGTAAAGCAGAAGGGAGCTTGACTGCGAACCTACAGTCGAGCAGGACGAAAAGTCGGGCTTGTTGATCCGGTGGTTCGTATGCAAGGCGTCGTCTCAGACGAGATGAAAAGGCATACCGGAATCAGGATAAACAGCTTATCTTCCCCCAAGAGGCCACATCGACGGGGGAGGTGGCACCCTCAGAATGTCAGGCTCATCGTCAATCCTGGGGCTAGTAGTCGGGCCCAAAGGGTTGGGCTGTCGCCCAGTTAAAGCGGTACGCGAGCTGGCGTTCAGAACGTCGTGAGACAGTTCCGGTCCATCCGTCGCGGCGAGGAAATTTGAATGGCACGAAGGAGCTTAGTCGCAACTCTTAGTACGAGAGGACCTGGAAACATACTCATAGATTTTAAAAATTAAAAAAATGGACACACCAGCTGGTGTACCAGTTGTTTGCCAAAGAAGCATCGTGCTGAGATACAGAAAATTAAAGCTATCCTCGAAATTGGTAGCTATTGTGGGACGGGAGAATAAAAACAGCTGAAAATACCATCTAAGCGTGAAGCCCCCCTCAAGATGAGATTTCCCATCACGTAAGTGAGTAAGACCCCTGAGAGGCTGATCAGGTAGGAAGTTGGAAGTGAGTACAAGCGATGATGGAGCGGGTACCAATAAATCGGTCGAGGACATTAACCAATTTTTAAACGATGAAGAAAACAGGTTTAGCCCTTTAAAGTTAAAACACTTCCAGTTTTGAAGTGAGAACACTAGACGTATCTGCTTAGTAATGTTTATAAGTGATTGTGTTGTCGTCGGCGATGGCAGTAATAGAGTGTTCACACCTGTTGTTCCTCATGTTCCTGAACACAGCAAGTTAAGCTTCTTAGCGCGATTTGATGCGTACATTTTTGTGAAGGAGTTTCCTTTGTGAGAGTGGCATAGAATTCGGTGGCGCGCAGTTCCGAACATTTTTCCTATTTTTCTACATATAGATGTTAGACCGTTTAAGCATCGCATCGGAAGTAGAGGGCATCTGCTTTGTACAAGCAGAGGGTCGCGGTTCGATCCGCAACCTCCCCATGAGTTCATTAGCTCAAGTTGGGGTGTTTAGGCATCGATTTATATTCTAGCAGAGGTCGCAGGTTCGAATCCCTGGCAGGACTTCTTATATTATTCATTTATAGATGGACGTATTATAGCCATATTTTGAGCGGAAGAGTAATGTTCGAGACAAGGTAGAACCGGGATGTGGTCGCAGGAATATTGAGGCAGTCAAACGCAACTAAGATTTTAAGCCGATCTAGCTTTGCGCCTCGAAAACGTGGGGGGCTCGAAGTCCCTTCACCCGCACCATATTTTTAAGCCGGTTAGCTCAGTTGGGAGGGATGTTTATAAAGTTCCCGTAGAAGGACATTGCAAGAGGCAAGAGTGCTCATGAGTTTGTAATCAAGGTCGAGGGATTTCAACTCCTTTAGCCGGGACGCCAATTGCGGAAGTAGATGCAGTGGAGTTTTTAGAACGGCCAACCTTGCAAGGTGAGAGGTCGCGGTGTTTCGAACCCCCCGTATTCCGCCTACGACTAGTATAACTAGGTAGTACAGTGACAGAGCTGGAATAATGCAACAATCATTAACTATGTTCAAAATTGATTCCGGACTGAAGTGACAGTGCGGCAGGACAAATCATTTGAGTCAGCCACGCACAGGGACTAAAATCCTAGCAACAGGGGTAGAGTATGATCACCGTGCATGAACCGGTTTCGATTCCCGCCGCTACGGACCTACCGATATAATTAGGCACCCACTAGCTTCAATTAGTGTACGATGGCGACCTCAATATGCTTGCAGAAGTATACCGACTCGAATCAGGCGGTTAGAAGGTTCGACTTCCTCTATTGGTGCATTGTTTTCAAGAATTACTAAAAATTTACGGTGAAGTAGCTCAAGCTTGGTACGGCACTTGGTTTGGGACCAGGGGTCGCAGGTCGAATCCTGTCTTCCGATAAATAAAAAAAACCACTTATTCGTAAGTGGTTATTTTTATTATCGATGCAATTGTTAATATTAAGTGCAAACACCCAGGTGAAATAAAAGAAACCCATGGCGGTCTCGGCCAGTAGTAATGGAAGTTACTTACCCTAAAAACATTCGACTGGAGGACTCACATGAGCTTACACTCCATCTTTACCATAGCTGAACGTTTCAAAATCTAGAAAACACTTCTTGAATTAGGGATTCTCAATCCGTGGATTGCCGCAAAGACTAGGTCGTGCGTCCTGTGCTTCTGTGCTCTCGGGAAGTTAAGCGAAACCCTGATTATTCAATGTGAGAACAAGCACAAAGCCAATCTGAACAAATAAAGCCAATGTGGAGCGGAAGACCAAAACTGACCCCGAAAACAAAGAGAAATATTAAGCGAAAAATATGAAGTCAGAAACGTGGTTCTCCTGAACAAAATTGTAGGTCGTTTTCAAGGTAACTTTCCTTTAAAACAATTTATCGTTGGATTTAGTGTCTGGACTCTTAAGGTTCCATTGGTCAGTATTAGACAAAAAGGAAAGACGACAAACCAAAAGAAACTCGCGGTAGATCAATGTGTGGCACTTTTTCCATTTCTCTAACGACCAAAGGAAGTAAAGAAGCACGACCTTCGGCCATGGGAATTAGATTACGTGGTATCAGGGCGAGGCAGGCAAAAAGGTTGCGTTGGCGACCTTTCTAGAAAGGAAAAAAAGTCCGTTGTACTCGCCAATCAAATGCCCAATCGGATCGCTTCCGCTATGGAAGCAGCCCTCCGAAAACGTATAATACATCTCTTGCCCGAAGCAGCTTTCAGAGCTTCACAACGGATGAGAAAAGAATTCAGTTGTTACCCCTTATTGTAAGCAGGAATTAAGATGATCCCTGCTTTATTTCGCAAGGATCCTTTTCTTTCCTGGCACGAGGAAGCAATGAAAAATAGTAATGGACTTCCTAAGGGATTTCTTTCCGAGAGAACAACTTTGATCATGTTAGAACAGGCAAGAAACTTCAAAAAGCTTATATCTTGATCAAATAATAGGACCCAGAAAATGTCTTGGCTATCAAACAGCTCAGAGATCTTCATGAGAGGATGTTGCACTTAATTTGACATACTATCTATCTAAAAAATTTTAAAAACAAAAAAGATGAGAATTTAAGTTGCCCTTGCTTATACGTATACTTTAGGAAAATATGATGTGTTTAAAACAAAATGAGTAGAGTTGCTTTTCCAAATATCATTATTTTTCTAACGTATAATTAAAAAGTCAGGTATTAGTCAAAATTTGATGGGATACTTTAAAAGTTAGTTTTTAATGAAGACCCATGAATAATCAGTTTGTGTTGAGACGAAAAGAAAAGGCGTGTTACTGAAAAAGAACACCGTTGCAATGTAATGGGTTAAAAACATAGGGTAATCTGATTACCATATCAAACTCATTAGTTTCGGAGATAACAAGTCACAACGATGACACCTCAATCAGGTTATGTCCGCGATATCAAGTTGAAGCTTATATTAAAAAAAGGTCTTTGGAACGGACGATGAGCGCAGTCGGAAATTAGACGTATAAATGGCAGACCGATTTAATTGTGTTCCTTTCTTCAAATTAATATAGTGATTAATACACGATTTACAGTTCAACAAGGATATTTAGTATGAAAAGCAACGTGTGGTGGCGGGTATATAAGAATAATTAAAGTTAAATTGCTTAGTGAAGTAGAGATGTTAGATATGATGATTGATGTAATCGCTGAGAATCCACAAGAAACGCTTATTTCAATCTGTAGAAAACACTTGTATGGAGATAATATTGGCATTTCGCCTAAACGTAGCATAGCTAGTCCTTAATGGCTTTCAGCTATGGAAAAGTCAGTTTTGTCTATAGAAGTGTGTCTTAAAAAAGAAAACGAATTGCGGCAAGGATATTGTTTGCTTCTCTAAATAGAAGCTTAAGCATACGGAACATGTCGTGAATGGAGGTATATTCATAGGATGAATTATTCTCAGAAAGCAAAAGCGGTCATAGTTTGTAGCTCAAGACGCAAAGCTAAACGAGTTTCGTCATCGTTCGATTGGTACGGAACATATTTTGTTAGCTCGTGTAGTTTGAACAAGAGGTTGAATAGCACGGGCAAAAAGCTTTCGTGAGTTTTCCCAATTGTAAAAAACTGAAAAAAAGAGATACAGAGAAGAAGCAGAACATTTTAAACTGAGTTACGGACACGATGAGTACGATTCCAAAATACCATTCTTCCTTATCACACGAAGCGAAAGAAGCTATTACATTAGCAACGGATGAAGCTTAGACGCGTGGAGCCTTCTCAGTATGGCACTGAACCATTTGTTGCCTTGGTTTTACTTACGCGAAGAGGATGTATTTGTCTTCCATAGATTTTAACGACTAGATATATTATATAAATTAAAAATCTGTCAATATTATTGAAAAAAATAGATTACTGATGCAAAATGACAATTAGGTAAAGAAGCTAAGCGTCTAAATCAGCTATTAAGCAAACACCGGAACTCCAAACACTGATGCGTTAGCAAGAGATTTTTAACAGCTAGTGTAGAGCTGAAAAGATTTGATCCAATGTTGGACGTCATACAGAATTAAAAACGTGTTATCCAGGTTTAGTTCCGGTCGGACTAAGAACAACCCAGTTTTAATAGTGAAGCAGGCAGGTGGTAAACAGCCATAGCGGAAGGATATAGCAGACAAAAATTGCTGCTAGAGAGAGTCCATACATTAATTGGCAAACGTTTGATGAGCTTGATATGGGTTCACTGTTGCGGAACAAATATCGGCGGAGAATTTGAAGAACGTATGAAAAAATTATAGATGAAACAATTATCAAGATGGAATGTCATACTATTTTTGATGAGTTGCATGACATTAATCGTGCAGGCCTGACGTCGGGACGTGCTGAAGGAGCAATAGACGCTTCGGAAATTGAAACAAGCATTAGCTCGTGGAGAATTACAAACTATAGTGCTACGACATGATTGATATCAAAAAATATTATTGAAAAAGATGCAGCTTTAGAAAGACGCTTTCTCACCTATCCGTGTTGATTTCAGCCTACACTAGAAGAGACAGAAGATATTTTATTAGGCTATACGTTCACGTATGAAAATCAGTCATGGTGTGAGAATTACTGATGCAGCAATTCATGCAGCATGTTCAATTATCTTCTGCGTTTATATAACTCTAGACAAACTTCCAGATAAAGCAATCGATTTAATGTATGAATCAGCTTCAAAAAGTACGACATTAGATTCTTCTATAACCATCACCAATGGTTAGCAGCACTCAAACATTAGAAACGTTAATTGAAGAAAAGGAAGTGGCTATTCATTACAAAGAGTTCTGAAAAAGCGGCTAAAATTCGTTTCAAGTGAAATGAAAGCAACGAATAGAAATTGAAGGCATATTTAGGAAAAAATTAAAACACCCTGCTCCCAAATTCAATGAATTAAAAGTGAAAAAACAGATATTGCGATGATTCCTATGTCGAGGTATCCCAGTTGAAACAAAATGGATCAAAAAGAATCAGAGCGTTGTAAATTTGGAAAAAAGTCATTGCATAATCGCTGGTAATAGGATCAAGAAGAAGCAGTTAGTGCAGGTAGAGCTATCAGAAGATCTAGAAAGCGGTGTATGAAAGGATGCCTAAAATAACCAGTATCGGGCTCATTTATGTTTTTAGGTCCAACAGGAGTAGGGAAGTATGACGTAATTAAGCTAACATTAGCTAATGCTAGTGTTGATGGTAGTGAAGAAGCATAATTAGAGTTGACGATTGGTCTGAATTTAAGATAAGGAAATACCAGTACAAGGTTCGCTTGATTTTGGTCCCCTCCAGGTTATGTAGATCAATGATGAAGGTGGACAAATTAACTGAAAAAGTTGACAAAAAACCCTATTCTGTTATTTTCATTGTGATGATAGTAAAAGGAGAAGCTCGATGCCAGACTAATATTGTGTATAGTGCAAGTATTAGATGTGGTCATTTAACAGATTTCGAAAGGATAAAAGTTATGTTGAATGAATGTGAGCGATTTTGTGATGAGCTTGTTCTCGAATCTAGAGGCAACATCTTGAGAGATGAGAAAACTAGTGGATTTTAGTCTAGACAAAAGAATTACAGAAAGAAATCATAATACGATTGGAAAAAAGAAATAAAGAAGAGTTGAAAAACCAACGTTTTAGACCGGAATTTATTAACCTCGGGTTATGAGTTAAACATTGTTATTTCCATGCGCTTGAAAAAACCGAATTGAATAAAATTGTTAAGCTATTGTACAAATGGGTTACTAAAGCGTTTTAGAGAAATGTATTCATGTTTAATAATGACCCAAGCTGCTATAGATGTCATTTCTAGCAGGATTTGATCCAGAGTACGGAGCACGGCCTTTACGCCGTGCGAATCAAAAAGAAATGAAAGACCGCTTAAGTGAAGAGCTATTGGTGGGCAATTAAATGGAGAGATCATTGTAACTATCGGAGCTTTTCAAAAGGAAAATTAGAGTTACTGCTGAAGGATAATTTACTAAAGAGGTGAAAATTTCTACTCCATCTGACCCAGTAAAGCTTAATAATACTTTTTATTATAAAATCATCGGTTCAGTAAATAACACCTACATTGCTCAATGATAGTCAGGTGATTTTTATTCGTTATTCTTGTGTTGTTAATCGTACGATTAGATAAAGGGAGTGTGGAAAATTTATGAAAAGAAGTACACGTAACTTACTATAGGTTAGGCGCTACAATGGCGGTAGGGGCTGTTTATTTTATCCGCATCTGTGATAGAAACTATGCTTAGATAGAAGCCTACATGAATCGCCAAAAAGCGAAAATTTTGTTAAGATAAACTAAAAGGTAATGAAACAAGCTTTAGATGTTGTTGCGAAATTTATCTTGAGAAGAGGTTGTAAACTTATTAAAAGTTTGTGGATTAAAGCAGCGATTTAAAAGGACAAGTTGGAGCTTATACGGGTCATTGGGAAAGATGCAACGAATGAATTTAAAGATATGTTCATGGATAAGAAGAAGAGGCAATGGAAAAGCAGAAAGATTTTGTAGGCGAGTTAAGATAAAGTAAAACGATAAAAAGGTTGAATTAAAAATTAACGGAGTGGGACATAAAGTGTTTAGACCAAAAATTACTTCACGAATGCTCGTTGATTGCAGACCATCGAGCATTTTTCGTGAAGTGGATGTTGGCGGCTTGTAGAGTCGCCCGTATTGAGAGAAAATTTCGGAATATGCAAGAAGAGACTGGACACATTGTCCCAGTCTCTTATTTTTATAGTCTTTTTATAAACCTGTAAAGTTAATTTTTAAAAAATTAATAAATAGGCAAAGCAATAAGAATCATTCATAATTACGTAAAGGACAAGCCACTTACTTATCGTGAAATCGATCTATTCGATACTGCAAGTTATTTTCGATGAACATATAGACTTAAGCCGCCAAAAAAAATGCATATTTCCTTGCACTGTGCCACATACTAGATTCAATTCTTTTAAACTCAGGTGACTAGTATAGTTTTGTTTTTAATATATGCATGAGCGCACCTTTTTTCTAGGCTTCAGAGGTTAATTTAACCTTAAGCAACGGATAGGTAATGGAAAGCAGAAGATTTACCTTTATTTTTTTGTTTTCAAAAATAAAACTGTTCTTCTTTAAAATTGTTTTAAACTCTTTTGTCAATCGGCCAAGTGAGCGCTAGTATGAGCTGAATGGTCTTACATGAAAAGTCATCATCAAGCGTTTGGATGAATACCTGAAGTTCATCTAAAGTTAAATTGGTCATTCAGATTTTCTTGGAATCAATAACGCCAGAATTTTCATCTATAAAAAAAAGCTTTCTTCCACTGTTGCTAAAGATACTTTTGGAAAGCATTAAGCAAAGTTTTTTTTTCAAAATAGGAATCTTTTTTTAAAGAGCGAAATTGGATAATACGCAAATCGTTATTAAAAGTTAGGATGAAGTTCTAGTCCATTAATTAAATGTGTAAGATTCCATTTTTGAGGCATGAAGCAAACTTTAGTTTTTTTGAATCAAGCAGAAGATAGTCTTGTCAGTGATATATTCGATGGAGATTTATTTTCTTGTTGAATTGAATCCATGGTTTTTAAAGGGAAGAAATAAGATCAGAGTTTTCTACAGATAAGTTTTGATTAATTGAGCATAGGATAAATAAGTGTTGATTTCATTAAACTTCCAAGACAAACACCTCGTTTCACAAATAGTAAGTTCCTCTTTTATTTGCTAATTTCATTTTAGTCTAACATTTCCCCTCATAGTTTTTAGAGAGGGTACTGATATGATAAACAGTAAATTAAATTAAGAAAGGCTTGAGACTTAGTGCTGACATACAAGAAAAAAGAATACTTATGAGTGAAGCGATTCAAGAAGCTAAAAAGGCTAGAAAAAAATATTAGAAGTACCTATGGAGCAATCATTCGTCTAAATTGCGTCGGATCATAGACGAGGCATAACGATCGGGATGAAAGTCATGACTGCAACAGACACGCTTGAAGAAATGTTCCATTTAGAGAAGCAAACAAAACACTTGGAAATTGGCGTTTAGAAGAGTCGTGCGAGTTATTGCTGAGTGAGACCTGTTCATGTGTAGTGGCGCAATGATTTTATCACGGTGTTAAAAATTGTTATTATGGAGCAAGAGATTCCCAAAGGACGGAACAGCAGAGCACATTAAGAATTGTTAACAGATAGTCGTTTTTAAGCATTCAAGTAGAAATAGCAGGGTATTTTGAGTCTGAGTTGTAGCGCGCTATTAACAAATTTTTTGTAGAGAATACGCAAACGTGAAAAATAGAAAGAGATGTCTGAAACATTAAAAGGGTTAAACGAATGCAAAAGACTAAATTACTTTAAGGAGATACTAATCGTTTCATTAGTGTCTTGATTTTCTGGCAATTTAGCATGACACCTTTAATAACCTGTCGAAAATAAATTGTTTCATTTCTAAGCGGCAATTTCCTGCAACGGTGTAGATAACCACCAGGTGATAAAAACTTGATCGTGTAGTGTAGTGTTCCAAGGAGATTGATCATCTTTCAAAAGGACTAACTTTGTGCACTGCCTTAAATTTACAGTCGTTGGGCAGCAATTTTTTAGCTTAGTTCTTATAGGCATTTACCATATTAAAACAGCTCCACGGGCTAAGGAAATCAATAAAGAGAAAGGATATAGGCTGGTGAAAAAAAAAATATGTGATACTGTTATCTTATAGCAATAAAAGTACTAAAATCTTTTTTCTTGCGTAGCTCGATACTTTTCACCTATCGATTAGAAACCATACTAATATAGACGACTTGTTCGGGAGAAGAAAAACTATTTCACAAACAGCAAGTCCATACCTCACCTATAACCGAATTCAGATTTGGCATCACTCGAATGATAGAATTTGTAATTTTTACTCCAATTAAAATTAGTTAATTTTTGAAGGATGTCCGCAGCATGGAGACTTAATAGAGGATGGTGTTTTTCAATAGCTGAACTTAAGTTTTAGGGTTTATTATTCTTCAAGCAAGCACATTAGTTGTTAGAACAGGCCAGCACAACAATGTCTACAGTTAGCAATCAACTCTGTTATTTGAGGAGCAGATAGTCGTTTTTGTTTCGCTGCGAAAGAAATCTACTCTTTGGGTCTACTATATAGATAATTTCTTTCAACGTATTTTCATGTAAATTTTTTTTTATCGAAATACTCGTTTGATGACTAGCCAATATGTTCGCGTATGTGCGCGTCCAACTTATTCATAAAGTAACACTCCATTCTTTAGAACTAGTAAAACTGCCTATTATTTTAAATAAAAAACCAGGCCGGTGTTTGTATGTTGAGTGTCATCCTTTTATTCGTTTAATAATAACATCATAGTCAAAAGTTAAACATATCCTGCCTACCAAAAAGAAATAAAGTGTTTAAAAATACAATTCATGTTTCCAAAAATAGGTGTTACATAATTGAAAGTTGAAAGATGATTTCTATTATCTTTCTTTTATAAAGAGCATAAATAAAATGAATTAAATTAAAAAAATAAACTATTCAAATAAGTTAAAGAGGCGCAAATTGGAGATGCAAGAACGTTATGAGAATTTAAAAAAGAGCTGAAAAAAGGAAAGCGATAGTTAAGTATTGTAAGCGTACATGTTCTCTCTTTGGAGCGTGTTAAAAATATTTTGTTCAGGGGTATTACGTAAAAGTTCAATCTTGCTGCGCTCCTTCAGAGACAGACGGAGTTTTCAGTAACTAATTTAAACAGATGTTTTTCCTCCTCGCTCGCTGTTAGTTGGGACTAAAGGTAGCGAGAAGGAGGCAGCAGATGATGGGCCACCCTTCCAGGACATTGGGAAAGCGAGAGAAACAATTTGCAAGTTTGGTTAACATTCTTTTGATATGTTATTAGTAGGGATTCAAGTTCTCTATTCTAGCTTATAAATCGAACAATGTATTGACAGGAGAAAAATGCGCGCTGAAAAAAGTGACTGGGCTGATAGGATTCTATAGGTGCCGGGATTATGTTGATGCGGAGTTTAGTTTTATAAAAGATAACCGCGCACAAAAAAATTAATATAGTGATGATTAAAAAGCGTTGGCAAAAAAAGATTAATTTCAGTGATGCGCTGACAAGTTTAGGAAAGACTCAACCGACTAGCTATTATCGGTGCAAAATTGCTAGTTTGGTTTCTCGGATGGACGCGCGATGGCCATTTATTGTAGCGGTTATTATTATCAAACGGATGATAGAGGATTTTCGACGATTAGTTGTGTTCATCTCTTTCTGATGGTTTTAATACAGAGACTGAAAAGATATAAAAACCAGTGTACTTTTAAGTAGCAATTATACCCAAATGTCCTTTCAGTTGAAATATTAGAGGGCACGAAGTACGGAGCGAATTATTTATGTGGATGTGACGATTTTGGTTGGATGCTACTTTACGCGTGCTTCAAAGGTCATCAAATTTTACAGAAATGTAGAACGAGTTCAAAGACTTTTCCTATGTATAATCGAATTTTGACTTCACGTTAGGAACCTGATGTCGGAGTAAATGGGAACTGATAAGTAAATGTGTCTTTTTATGAGAGGGAAGAATAACTCAGTGCTAAACGTGTTACATTTGGTAGCGTTATTAAGTTGAAAAACAGCTATAAGTAACAAGCAATAATAAGGTTAAATGTAATAAGCTTAAGACAATCTTTTATAAACCGATGGAATTGATAAGGTGAAGCAATTAAAAGGAAGTAGAAGATGGCTAAAAAAATTTGCATCAATTGCTAGGTTTGTTCTTTTTAATAAATATTTCATTAGTTGAAAATTAAGGAACATTTTCAGAATACAGTAACGTGAAGTTATCCCCGAATGTCGAGGATAAATTTGATCATTATTCATGACGACATTACACCGTCAAAAGTGATTGAATAAGCCTCAATATAAATCTCTCGTTATCGCTAAAGTTTAAGGTTTTGTGCTTTATCTCTAATAAGCCCTATCAAAAAACTAGTTAAGAAAGCTACGGAAAGCATCCCTCTCCCAAAACGCATCCCCCCCCCCCCCCCCTAAAACTCCAATTGAACGATTTTCGCTGTAAATCAAATTCAAATAAATAAACATTCTACCCCAATCCCTACAACGCCTTAGTAAATGATTGGACAAACTGGACTGGCAAGGAAAACGAATCAAACCAACCAATCCATCAGTTATCAATTTAAGGATTAAATGGAAGGGCTGATAAGTATTGGATTGGACATTTAACCCCAATTATCCATACGAAAAAATAATAAAAAAAAAAGGGAAAAAACCCTAGTTTAGTTGCTAGTCCATGATGGTTATTAATTGGATGGTACCTCTAATGTATCAAATTTTTTCCTATTTCGTTTTCTAATAAAGGGGGACTATACCCTGCATTATCTGGTGATTACGTATTCTTTTCTGATTAGGAGCCAACTTATCTATACAAAGAACAATGGACACTTGACGGAGATTTTATAGGGTAATTTTATCGGAGGTAAATTCGGCTCATTTGCGTTTGGTGTGATAAATAATACCTCCCCTCCCTTAATGTCAAATAACTATAATTCTCTTTCTTTTCCCTTCCTTCTGCCCTTTTGGGGTGGGTGTGGTGT
>Ga0163217_1075882_pt1 | contig 12911 bp, 12 predicted proteins | sample SynspAceP_FD_185933 | JGI IMG/M metagenome (GOLD analysis project Ga0163217, IMG submission 185933) | Saline lake microbial communities from Ace Lake in Antarctica - Synechococcus sp. Ace-P (PacBio error correction) | ecosystem: Environmental > Aquatic > Non-marine Saline and Alkaline > Saline ... | reverse complement strand
CAACCTTTTTAAAATCCACAAAAGAAGAATCATGAAAAAAATTAAGCGCGCCTAAAAGTACATCTTAATAACCAATCGCCTTATCTCCTTAACATTGTGGCTGAAGAGGAGATAACTCTTGCTCTCTAGCCCTGCAAGATCTTGTGGCAATTTTTCCGAAAGGGCCCATCGCAAAAGATAAAATCGATCGCTCTTAACCCTATTCCGTGTCGACGGGCTACCTTCAAAATGACTTAGTGGCCAAAAAAAAATTTCCAAAATTACTCCTTTACCGTGGTCGGTCGATAGAAATAAAGAAGATAGAATCGCAAAAAAGGAAATCTCAATCATAAAGGCGGTTCACTAAGTGACGAAAGCATCCATTTTTTTCCTACATGCGCCCGTTATTATGGATATAATCGAGTTTATGATAAAATGATATTTAGGCGTTTTAAATAGGACTCAATCCCTAAGGGAGCTCCCCTTTTCAGTTCATAAGCCCATTATTGGAACCAGCTCTATCTACTTTTGCAAAATTTTCGGTAAAAATCAGCGTAATTTGATCATTCCTTAGACTTTTCAAAAACCAGAGATGGTGAATTTTAAAATAACTAGGCAGATGGCGGCCAATTCTTTACCATTCATTGTCTAACCCTTATTTCTCCAAATAAAATGAATGTGCGTTTAGGCATGCATGACCAATCCATAAAACTTTAATCAAAGCCCTTTATTTGACAAAAAAGATAGGCCCCTTGAAAGAATAGTTATAATGATTCTCATATTTTCAAGGAGAGGCCGAGGCACAATGATTGATTGTTGCCAGTAAAAAAGTAAATTTTGCCCGATGCCATTTTACATTTTTTTAGCTAAAATAATTAAAACGGTTAGCTGAAGATTACTCACGTTGGCATCAGTCATCTACCATTGAAATTCTGCTCCTCCATCGTTCCCTGTCTCTCGCCGCGCCTCGGTGTCCCCACGAACGGGAATAGTACCGATGAAATAAAACGCTGAGTTAACACCGCAAACCGTTCGCTGTCTTAAACACGAACGGCACTAGCTACGAGGAATTAATATAACGTTGAAGGGGAGACATCTCACGTTGGCTTTCTGACTTATTTCTCCTGCCCGCACTCGCTTCGTATCTCCTACGAACGCGCTGTTGTTAAAATGAAATAAAACGTGGTGTGGACACTCAGCGTTGGCATCAGGCGTTGTATGTCTAGGAATTGTCAATGCTCTCTTTTGTTTAGGTAAAAAAACTCCGCCATTCATACATCTCGCCCGCCAGCCTCACCAAGCGAAATCCGTTCGTGTCTTCACGAACGGCAACTAGCTACGATGCAATTAAAACGTGAGTGGAGCACTCACGTGGCCTTCATACTTTATTCTCCGTCGTCGTTCGCTATCTCCACGAACGGTTTGCCTTAAAAATGAAATAAAACGTGAGTGGAGACACTCACGTTGGCATCAGGGCCGTTTGTATGTTCTAAAGCCGAATATCATATGCTCTTGTTTGTTAGCCGTTAAAAAAATTCTCTCGCCGATCATACACATCTTTCACCGAGCCTTCACCAAGCCTTTTTCGATAGTTGGAATGTGAGGACTAATGATCGTCGCTATTTTAAAATTTCTTCAATCAATTGAATCTGCCCGTACATTCAGCGAATCAAAGCTGCTTTCAGAATGACTGTTAAATTTGCTCTCCATCCATTCGTTACTGACTCAAGCATATTTCTGGCAAAATTCAAATTTCTGCTTGGTCATGATTGGCGAACGATTTATTGACCCAGAATCGGAGAGCCTCTTCGCTGTAACTTTTCAACTGTTTTCACTTGCCTTTGGTAAAATACTGTCAAAACAGCATCACTTCGCCAAGTCTGTCCCAACATGCATCATCACGTTGGCTAATGGTAGATAGGTGAGCACTTGCTCCAGGTGGATCTCCTTTGGACAGCATATAAACCCACTACCTCAAACCCTCAAGTAACTTGCAACAAGTAATCCAAAGGCAAAAGGAATGCGCCTTGCCGCTCAGAATAACCTGCCCATTAATAAGCTTTGACTTTATTTCCCATCACCGCCGGATGCTCCCTGTTCCTTCCAGAAAATTGACCATCTCTCTTCTCGAAAAAACTCAGGAATACGCCAATCTCCCCAAACTCTTAAAAATTGCAGCGCATCAACTCTCAATCAGCATCCTTATCTCCTCTCCAATCGACGATTTGGCGCCGGTAAGTACATAGTGCGCTTATAAAATGAGTTTCCCGTCAGCATGAGCCGCTACTGCAACCAGTTATTGCGGAACCCGCATCGGTTAGCCGGTTCGTCAGTATCTCAGATGACAATAACATATCACGCCTCTGATTTCTCCAAAAGGCGCCAAAATCATCAAATCGTCGCCCGTTCTTGCCCAACTCCCGAATCACACTGCCGCACTTTTGCCTCGTCTTTTTCGTTGGCCCTAAAAGTTACTCTCAGCAGTTTCAGGGCTTAAACCCAAAATTAGCGCGCGAATCTGACCATCAGGATATGGGACTTGTCGTGCATGGTTAATTTTCTTCTTTCATAGCGATAAGTGCTAGGATGGAATCAAAACGCTTTTCGCTGATGCAGATAATATGCGCTCTGTCACAATCCTTGCCTGAAACCGATTGCCCTCACCTTTGAGCCTCGCCGCGATTATAAAGCGCAGCATGTTGGTCTTCGCCATCAACGCTTTGCCACGATAGATCTCTCCAGGCCTTTTTTGTCCAAATAATAGACATTTCAGATAGCTTTAATCAGAACTGCTGTACAACGAAAAAAAATACCATCAAAGCCAGATGTCACCTCCACCTACCTTAGCCAACTTGTGAAAATTCAGTTCACCCACTGCTTCCCAAACTGCTTCTTTATCCATAAATCGAGCCCCAGCGCGGCCCAGGCGAAATAAATGGTGGTTTATTTTTCTTGTACCCGACCATTCTGAGAATGAATATAGAGTCCCTCTCCAGAGATTGGATCCACCATCAGCGTTTCTGCGTCCCTTGCGCCTCCCGGGCTAAGTCAATTTTTGATTTTTGTCAGGTTTCATTCAGATTCTGCCGTTTCAATCTTTTTCTCGGCTTCCGCGAAAATCAATATAATGATGATTTTTCGCCATGAACTGCCTAGCATTATCACCAATCTCACCAACGTATATAGTAGGTTTTATTATTTTGCGCCCCTGGACCCACAGCGATTTTTATCTTTCCCAGCTCACGATTTTCAGCCCTTTGCAAGCTTTGACCCATTAGCTTACCAAGCTCCTCACCTTGGTGAATCAAACATAATAAACCGCTGCCTTCTCTACCCACTATCGGTGTGTCCATAGAATACCCAGGATGAACCTTACTAAAGGTCGTATTCCCCGCTAAGTTCTTCAAATATATGTCTTTCTTGTGATCTCGTTTAACCGCCAATAGCGCTCCACTATAGCGAGGAATCATATTGATGGGAAAACCAGCAATACCTCTTATAGTAAAAAAGCCAAGCTAGCCCGAAAAAGTAACGCTAACTTAAAACGCGTATTTGTTTGGGTGTTTAGAGTTTGAAAGGTGATACAGAAAAAAACACCAAATCAGACTCCGAATTGGCGATCATAATTCCTTTAATTTTAAATACCAATATCGGTATCACGATGGCACGAGCCATATTAAGAAAATGACTTGAGAAAGAAGGAAATTGAACATTCGACGCCTATGGGAATTCAACCTCCTGAGTTTAACACCAATGGCCCGAGTTGAAATCTTGGAAAGGACGCCTGCAACTAGGTAATTGCATTCGGATAAAAGAGCCAGATATTCCTTCTTGGCGGTTGGTCCAGTCATCGGAAGACTCCGAAATCATCGTATTTAATCAGATGCTGCTATGTCCTCGCGCTTGCAAAAGCCCAACTGGTCAACAATTTAGAGACAACTCTGGACTTCGGCTATCAAAACCTAGCCCAGAAAATATACTGCTACCAATCAATTCGCTGATTCCGGATGGCCCGAGAGAATTGGGCAAACATGAGCTGGAAGCGCGGGGGATTAGACAAAGAAGCGCTCCTAGCATGCAGGATTTGGTCTACGCGACTCTACGATTTCGAAAACATCGAAAATTTTATCAAGAAGATAGAACTCGCGCACAGTTTCAGCTACCAAACGAGAACAGTAGCGAGGATGGTAGCGTCTCAAACCACTGCCTACTACCTACTACTTACTGTTCCTACCTTACTCCAATGATCTGCCTACACCCTAAAATGGCCAATTCGCCTAAATCCGATATCCCTATGTTAATTGTATAGAACAGCATTGGCGCCGATATCAAAGCCGGAAATATTTATGGAGCGCCCCACGGGAGGCCCTCTTCCGACGCCTGTTGGCTTATCGTGTACTGCCGCATTAACATGTGCCCACATGAATCTTTTGGGAGAATGTCAGGTGCATTCGCAATAATCTGATAAGTATTCAAAATTATTCTGCCTGTACTTTTCCCTCTTACAAAAGTGATGGCCAGAAGTGGTGGCCAAAGAAGTGGCAAATTGCGCTCCTCCTTCAAATTGGACTTGATTCTATCTGTATTCACCAACACCACAATCCAGCGTCATACTGAACTTTCCGGCGCAGAACTTTAACTTCTAGAAACCTGAGGCCGTCCAAGGTTTCCAAATTTCTACCAAAAACAAACGCCGCCACATACGTCAAGAAACTCTTATGAGCCCCCCTGCAAAAACAATGCGCTTTCCCGCATCTTTGCTGAGCTTTCCCACCGCCCGCTGAAGTATTTAGAGTTTGGGCCACTTCTTCGCTTATGACTTTTTTCATATTCTACTCGCTATTCCATGCGAAAGTCCTCGCATCTTTCTTTCCCATAGCTTTTCAAAAATTTCCTTCCATTTACTCCTTCAAAAGCTCAAATCCTTGCCTCGCCTAAAAGTTGTAAGGCATTATTCGCCTTAGGATCCATTCCTCTAGTCTTCTGCGATCTCGTTTCTTCCCCCCTTCATGGAATGGGGATCGCAAAAGCTATGGTGAATTAATTCACTAACGACCTGAAGCCAGCCGATACGAGTGTGGGCGTGGATTCATGCTGATTCGATTCGAAAAATATTTGGCTACATCAAAAAGCGCGAAATGCCCGACAACCCAATTCCAATTTTTCTCCATTAGTATGATGCCAATTCAGCCTGCATTAGCCGTCGCTCCAATTGCCTCGGAAAAACGCCGTATTGATGCATTCCATCCAGTCAATTGCATTTGCCCGCTATCTAACGTAGCTACGCCATCAGCTGCTGACCACTATGGGCGAATGCGATAATAATCGTGGTGGAATATCATCTTCTCGAGTCCACCTCAACTCGAACGTGCGATTTTGCCTGCTCCCCTTAGAAGTGACCAAAGCTGCCTATCCACTACAAAATCAGGCTTGGTCCTCTGTTTTTCTCCCAAAACCTCCGCCCCTAGCAGGGTGACATTGAACTCACTTTATGGTAATTCTCTTTCCCATATTGCGCCTGCCACCCTTGCAAACCTCCTTAGCCCACTGAGGATGTATGAGAGGCAGTGCCCAAAAAATCTCCACTTAAACTACCGCTCCTCTTTGTATTAATCCGCAATCACGGCAATGCTCTTCCATTAGTCCATGAGCATAAAACGTGCGAGGTAGGTACAAAATCCAAAACTTTCTCCGCAGCGATTTTGCTGCGCTTAAAATCACCCCGCTCATCTCCTAATTGTTCCCATCCTTGCAGGTAGATTGAGCCATTTCTTTCAATGTCCTGCAGAACTAATATACCGGATTGCTGTTAGGCGCTTCTAAATCCCATTCGCATGCCAAGGCATTCACGACCCTTTTTCTGTCTGCCCCAATGATAATGGTTGAAGCAGGGGTACTGCTAAGCCCTTCTCAAAGGTTGTCAAGGCCGGGGCCTGTGTAATTCCCGTCTCCTTCAATTTTTTACAACTTGGCTCTACACCTGTCAACAGCCTAGCTGCCTGCCTTTTAAGTCTGCTTCAATAGCCAGAGTCTGTATATCCTGGCGTGTAAGCCTCCCAACGATCAGGCGCTAGTCGGCTACAATCACCGCCCCCAATTCCCCGCACATATTTAGTTAGCATCCTCCTACAGTCCACATGGGTAATGGAGACCTTTTTTTTGGAACGACGCCGCCAAAACCCAAGGGTCAAAAGACGTACCATCAGCACCAAATATTTCCGTGTTCGAACTGACCGGTTTTCCACGAAGTGTGCAATTGGAAGCATCTAAGTAGATCGGAACATCTTGTCCAGAATTTCCTCTCTGAGAGTTCAGTTGGTCTGAATTAAGCAATGACTCAGAAGAAATCGCGTCCACTAATAGAGTTTGATACTTGCCGCGAAATGGTCTGGCAATGTCCAGTATTTACTTGTTTTAGAAGCGCCTCGACTGAGCCTTACTCTCCAAAAAATCAACTTTCTCCTCGAAGAACGACCAAATTCGAGAACACTAAAGAAGATTTAATCTCTCCAAAGCGCTAGATACATTCTGAAGCGCCATCAAAGAGCGTTCCCCACTTTTGCAGCCCCGTGCCTGCATTAATTGAGCATCTGAATCGGGTGTTGTCTCCTTGCCTTTTCCGCATCATGGGCTTTTGCGCGCCTGAAACAACATCCGGACAGAGAAATACCCGCCGTCTGCGTATTTTGATACCAGGTAGCCCCTATTATCTTCATCGCCCTTCTGCCCCTGCTCTTATGACAGAGTAATTTTGAAATTTATTGTGTCCTCTACCATTTGTCAGACATTTTCCAGCGCTCTCCTCAGACACCTCGTAAATAACTTCCATAAAATCACAATGGCAGTGGCAAGATTAATAAAATCCCAAATATACCTTTATATAGAAAGAAAGTGTAGAGCTTATATATAAAGTGAAAATATATAATAAATCCCTACCAATATAAAACAAAAAAAAAAAAAAACTACGCGATACCCGTTACCGTCATTCTCGGACTCTAACATGCAAGCAGATCTCGCTGTGATGCCGTGCAATGAGTCGACGTGCTATTGGTGGGAACGTGAGAGATCTGATCTGAGCTTCAAATTTTCAGCAGATATCTAGAAGAACTCTTCAGTGACAACGTTACCGAAATTCTACAAAAAGTGTGAATGGAAGTGTTCTCCTTTAGGCACTTGGTCTTGCGCCATTGCCGCAAATTGACTCTCCAAAGGAACCCGCCTGCCCGAGTCAAAGAGGCGAATCGTTTAGAACAATCGCGTCCGCGAAAGCGAACAAAAAATTCTTGGATTTAAAATTTTGAATTCTATCTGATTTAGTTTTTCACTTTACTTTTAAATTATGGCAATAAATTTGTCACTCTCATGACTTTTTTTGAGTGTGCTTTAAAGCCGGATTTGCCGCAGGCGTGTTGAGAATTGTCCCTGCTCTGTTGATTTCGACTTGTATATCGGGAGGGGATATGCTACCACATCGGCAAAGATTGTTATCCCGATTCCCCGTGACCATAGACTGACTTCTCCATTCATTTCTGCGATCATTTGTCTTTGTCCCGGTTTGAATTTGCCTAACATACGCTTCCTCGGGGCGGCTATCATTGAGTTGCCCGCTTCCTTTAGGCCTTAAGTAGCCACACTGCAGGCCACAATATAGCTGTTGAGGGGTCAACGGTAACCGATTTCATAGTCGTCCGTAAAGAAGCGGGATTCTCCTGAGGTTCAAGCCCAAGCGGTGTCGAACGCTTAATCCATAAGTAGTCATTAGACGTGGTATGTATTTCTCCTTTTCGAAAGTCCTTTTCTATCTGTAGTTATCTTTTCTCCTTACTGTCAGCCCTTCCGACTTGCAGATTATCGCGGCCCAATACTACAGCGCCGAACCAGCTGGCCTGCCACACATACTCATCAATTAATCCCGCCATGATATCTCTTGCATAAATCTCCAGAGCTCCATCGAAATGCTATTTTTTGGGGTATTCCAACTTAGGGAAATGTTCCAGTTGAGCGGCTCATCGCATTGGTCCAACTATTTACTTTCCAGTCCTTCAATCGAGAGTGCAGATTTCATCTTGACTTAGTTACATTCTCCCATATGAGGGGCCTATCTTCAGAGGCTCGTGAACCTCTGTTCGCTCTTCTTTTACCACTAGAAATCTTGGCCTTTTGACCGGTGGACAGTAAGTGTATATTATTTCCATAATGCTGCTAAAGTTTTGCTAAAAGCTTACAAAAATAAGATAAGATACAATTTCATTATATTGCGATCAATTCCACTTATCCAACAGATAAGCGTCTCCAAAGAAGTCCATTGGCCTCCGGCTCATCTTTTTTGACAAAAGCTTTCCTTTTTGCGGAATTCCACTTACAACCGCCCGTTGTGTTGCCAATTTGTAAAGAATCATTGCCAAATGCATCGGAGTGTCAATTTAACAGGGAAAATCCACGAGTAATCCAGCACGTTTAGCGGATTCAGCGTTGCTCGACCGCGCGACTTAAACGCCTCGGCAAGTTTTGTTGCATGACCGCGGTGACTGCGGCGCCTAGGCTGAGTTTTGGGATTCAGGCAATAAGTCGCTACCCAGCAAAAGCTTTCCCGATCGGAACGGCTAACTGTCTGGGCACCAATCTATCTCCGGCAATATATACAAAGTCTGACCTACTGCTGCTAGGAGTCAGACCTTTGAAAATACACCGCGCCTATTTTTTGTCTTACCTTCTTTGAACATACCAGCCTACAACTGTCCTTCCTCTCCAATTTCTTTCTTCTCTAGTCTGCAGTTGGCAGACCTACCTCGGACTTCAGCTGAAAGTTTCCAGTGTATTTATAGAAAGCGCGTCTAGTTCTTAGAAACTTAAAATCACATGTACCAAAGAAATCACATCTACTCGTCTAGGGTGTGGTTTTAGAGGAGTATCTGGCAAAACCACTTCGGAATTGGACCGATATTTTAGTTCTCTCCGTTCTCCGCTTAGGAACATGAAGAATGAACTGTGACTTTAGAGCCCGCAATTGGTGCAATTGACATACTAGTACCACCTACTCTAGCATCTGTAATAAGAACACCAGAAAGTTCCCGTTGTTGGAAGAAAATCTCTGATAAGCATAACTTGTTCCCAATCCAAAAGCCTGACCCGCTTACGCCCTCCTCCGAAGAAACTAGCACTTTTATTACCGGTAGTTGAAATGACCCATTTTTCAGCGCAAGCCTTTCCAATTATCTAACCTGTATATAAAGTGTATGGAAAAGATTCGCCCCATCAAAGCACAGTCCCACAATGAGCTCCGATATCCAGGAAAATCCTATTTTCCCTATTCAATATTAGGAGGACAGGTGGGCGATGGCATTGTATAAGTGAGACTTTAGCAGGTTGAATCAGAGGAGGCCTCGCCCAGGTTTTCCCCGAAAAGATTGTGGACCGCGACACTTTTAATTAATATTTACCCAATTCTACCTGATTTGCTAAATTTCAGCCACCCGCGTGATAATATAGTCAGTTCACGGCCCCCTATCAGACTCCAATTTTGCAAATCCAACCGCTCCACAAATCCCAACTGAAAGCCATGATTTATTGTAGTTCGATCTCCGCCATTCGCAGCGAGGATGACTCCAGCTGCGCAACTTGCATCAATCTGCTCACTTGAATCTTACACACATATGACAGAATAGCGAGAAAGTTGGGCTTATTATGCATTCCCTTTACAGTTGAGTCGATGATCATTCTTTTAACCGAGCCTGAAAAATGCTACCTGAAAATATGTATTAATCAAACCTCTCTCGCCGCTGGTATGATTCTGGGGTTTCCGATGCCTTTATTAAGTTATACACATGAAGATTTTGATTAGTTGAAGATGAAAGACCACGTCCCGCCTATCGATGCTGATCCAGACGTTGGATAGGTGGCCATTCGCGCTTGACATGCAGGAGATTAATTCAAGATATTGATTCCGTTAAAAAAAGCCAATTAACAATGGTTTTCAGAAAAATCAGGCCCTGATTTAAATCTTTGGTACGGACAATATGTACACTGACCTTGTCGAACATGGCATCGTGAAGATAGGAATCAGTCCAAACATCTGCGAAACTACTGGAATCGTCAGGAAAAGTTTAACGTCTATCCTCACCATGTCACGCGATTATTTGCTATCTCTTTACAACCCGCTCCAGTCACCGTACAGTGGATTTTCTTGAGACCACTCGTACCTCTCGAACGATTCGCACTTCCTATAGCGTAATGCCGACTTCGCTTGTGGCATCCTCATCAATCATACATCGTCCTCCCCTCAAGCCCAGTGAGGTCCCGAGACTGATTTCGAGCATCAGGCTAGAATTTGGCAAACCAGTTCATATGAGCCCCTAGTCACCATCCCTCCCAAACCTATATGAAGCCACACCGAACCCTGACAGAAGGGGCGAGACTATATGAGTTCTAGCTCCGATCCATCGCCAAAATTGCCAGCAAGAACCCTCACAAATCGGGCTTAAGAGAGGCGTGCCTAAATTTAGACCCTCTTCATCGTTAGTCGAGCTATCTGAATAGCGTGACACAAAATTCTCCCGTGCTTTGAATTGAAATATAACACACATGTTCAATTGAGGAATGATGCTTTTTTGCTCCCAAAAAGCATTTATTGCGATTCCAAGCCAGCCCTAGTTAAATTAATTGGCTCCCGAGCATTTTTCCTGTTTTTGAAGCCTTAAAGGCTGTTCCCAGGTGCATATAATTAGTCCTTGAGAAATACTGCGAGAAAGTGAATTTTCTCAAAAAACTCCAAATTGCGAGGATGGTTAAACACTAATCTTAAACAATAATTATGAAAAAGTAAGTGTCTGATTTGAAGCATGGCAAAAGGAAACAGAACTTTGAGCCTCATAAAGAATTTGTATGAATGGCGCGATTTGCCGCTGTATAGGAGAGAAATAGGACCTTGAATCCACCTAACATTATGCCAACAACGAAATTCCAAAGAGATTGTGCGAAAGCATCGCCAATTTTTGAGGAAAGTTTTATTAAACAACAATTCCGTCTTTGCCGTTTTTTCTTAGCGAAGCTAGTAGCTCAGAGTTTGAGATCCATTTTTTACAGACTTACAGAAAGGAAAACAATTTTGTGCTCTAATCCAAGCACTCATCTTGAGCGTGATATAATCAGAAGCAGTCCTAGCGTTCAAGAGATCCTAGGAGTCGAGAGACGACAGGTCAAAGATCCTATTTCCTCTTTCAGGAATACTGAAATAGATATCGTGTCAGATTTCCTTTGTTTATTAGCTTTCCTTCGATTTTCAAATATCCTCCACACAATACTATTCTAAAATAAGCAGGCTATATAATCAAAAAGAATCTCTCGTATACTCTTACTCACGTACTCTGGTGATATAACATTCGTCTTCTAGTTGATGCAGGGTACTACAACAGTCTGACAACTTTTTAACTCAACCCTCAGAGACTCATGATGGCTAATTATTAAACTATGGATGAAGAACCAAAGTTAGACTTCCATCGAAAACAAGACAACTTCACCTGGTTGGAAAAATCTCCAACGAAAAAGCTGGGACCTGAGGTCATTATTTTCCGGGTATTACGCTCCGCCTTCCTATTTGCCTTTTCCCAGCATTCTATGGTTCTGGCGCCTATTTTGAATAGGAATGGGGGTGCGGGTGGTGGATTTATTTCTTTAAGCCTGTGTTTGATTCTATTTACATTTACCGCAATATCAGCGGTCTTCAAAATTATTCTTTTCGTGGTTCATCTCGGGTTTACGGTTTATATCTGATGCCTGGGGCTTTGGGGTTTAAGTTATGCTTTATACTCCGGGCAGGAGTCATCAATGAAAACTTTTCAAAGTAGTGTCAAACAGTACACTACCAAAAAAACCATCAGAAAATTGGTTGCTCCGGTTGGGAAAAGAATCTGTAGTTATGACCTTTTTGCTGTTTCCGATTTCCCTAGTGATTTCTGTTATGTTTTTACCATTTATTTGGGCTTCTGATTCGGACTTTACGTATTGGGTTGGAACCTCAAATTTTTTTAGTGATTTTATTTGATTTCTACTCGTTGTGTTTTCCACTTTTGCTACTTTGTTATTGGATGATGCATGATTCAAAACAAAGTCCAAAATTTCACAGCGGCTGGCTCTCTCAAAAAATACTAATTAATTATAAAATAGTGCCCCTCGAGATCCTAATTTAATCAAAGCCAAATCTTTGGAATTGAAGCGTAGTGTCATAGTGTATGTATTTTATGGTGAGTGTTTGGGTCGAGCCCATTATTTTTGTGCTCGCCTCACTTGCCCCTACACCTATCATACAATGTCTCGTTTCGTTGGACATTTCGCATTGCGCCTGTCGATGATGCCAATATTTGGAATGATTTTGCTAAAAAGAATGGCCGAGGCCAAAAAGGCTCACCATTATGAAGATCAAAGCTCATTCATACGATCCCTTTCAAAGTACAGCGTATTTCTCCCCATATCGTATTGGGTTTTATTCGAGGGAAGAAAGAAAGGAAAAAATCTCGGGATAATTTTTCTGCGGGCCTTGGCATAAGCCCGATACGGAGATGATCATTCAAAGTAATTTCCAAGATTTGGATTAATTCAATTCAAAAAAGCTCAATGGATAGTTTTGGGGTTGGAAAAAACTTAGGAAAACCTCTTGGGTTGACTTGCATCGCGTATTTATGTTATTTGGAGGTTTTTAAGACGATTTACGTTTTAATTCAAGATTTGAACGGCATGGTCTCTGGCGTATATAACTCGAATGGTCTATCAGTGGACAAAAAAGTATATCAAAGGCTTGGCCTTTTAATAATTCAGTCCATTCCTTGAGGGAGGGCATTTTCATGAATACGAGTGGAGGAAAATTTTTATTATTTGGTAATTTTTGGAATTATTTGGGATTTTTATTTTAAAAAACCCAAAAATTTTTTTTTCATGCA
>Ga0163217_1077042_pt1 | contig 12913 bp, 21 predicted proteins | sample SynspAceP_FD_185933 | JGI IMG/M metagenome (GOLD analysis project Ga0163217, IMG submission 185933) | Saline lake microbial communities from Ace Lake in Antarctica - Synechococcus sp. Ace-P (PacBio error correction) | ecosystem: Environmental > Aquatic > Non-marine Saline and Alkaline > Saline ... | reverse complement strand
ACCTCGTCACCACCGATCTTGTAGGATAGAACATAAGGGCTTTGGGACTGTGGCTTCAGATTTTTGCCGTGCCTTCAGCAATTTGATGGAACGACAATTCCCGTGAGCGGCGTTCTGATCTCATGGCTGACAGGGCGACGTAGCCACTGCGCGCCTTGCCATGATCTCTTTGCAGGTCCATCCGCAGCTTTTGCCTCTTCTAGCGCCGAAGTTTTGCCAGTGAATCAGATCATCTACGCACCGTGCAAGGCATATCCAGGGTGCAGATTTCATTTTCTGCGTCCATTCTCGCGGAGTTGTACGACATTGCAGCAGATTGCACCGATCACCTTTCCTGCCGACGGTATGATAGGGAGCTTACCAAGAATAGGCGCGCAAGACCCATTCTGCGAGGACAAATTCATGTCGTGCGTTACCGCGGATTCATTTCAGTAAGGTCCTGAATTGCGACAGTTTTTCCGCTCGGCTGAACATGTCGGCAGATCGAATCTTCAATCGGCATCGCGGCAAATGTCTGGATCATCAAAACACGGCCCAGATAAGCGGGAGAGGTATTGAAAACCTTCCTTTTTTCCAAGAGCCGAAACGAAAAGAGATAGGTACATCAAAACGCACGACGTTGCGATGGGTGATGATGTATAAAGGCTCTTCATCCATGCTGCCATGCAGCAATCCAAAGGGAGCGTCAAACGAATACGTTCTTAGCCATAGTGCTGCCCCCCATTTTCAACCACAAGATTAACTGGTAAACCGATCGCAATCAGACGCTTGCAATTTGGCAAATTAAGGCAGAACCAAAAAAAAGGATCGAACTAAGATGACTTGGCGTATTCTCAGCGGTGTTTAAGGTACTTATGCCGCGAGATGAAATTTACCGGAGGCTAAAATATCCCGGCTTCCGATCTAAGCCACACGTTTGCCACCAGGGATGCTGCGCAAAACGCAGGAACATAAGCTTGCGTGCGAAGTTGTTGGGGCATACCAACATCGAGACGACTAGCCGTTATGCGCACGTGCTTGACCAGCGATGCTGGCGCGATCCACTGGATGGGTTTTCGGTGATGGGAACCGCCCCGAACTTCGCAGTATTGAAAAAGCCCTCCGATCGGATACGCAACTTAAAATCACGACCAATAGTAGCCAAGAGATTTCAAGGCCGAATAAGACGCTCACCAGCTATCATTTTGCTTGCTTTTTTTTATCCAAATCATACACATGCTTTCATGTGATCATGAGCGAAGGAATCATGCGTGGACTTGTCGATGAACTGGCCGGAATTTGTCGGTAAGAAATCTTCCAAATGAATTCGTTTGAAGCGATCGAAAGCCAGCTAAGGTGGGGAGCAGATACTGCGTGGCGGGAAGTTATGGCAAGCCGCCATGGCGATTGGATCCCCACAAAAAAACGCACGAGGCAAGTATGTGGAGCTGGATCGGCTACGTCGTAATCGACGCCCCTTATGCGGCCACTCAGCTCTTCTTTCCGCTGCGGAAGAAACTTGCGGGCATACCGAATAGTACATAAATGTCGGCGGCGGTCATAGAGCAGCCATTCGCGCAAGTGGAAAGCATTTAATCGTTGGCATTGGAGCGGACAGACCTATAGGTCAGCTTCCACCTAAATCAGATCACCGCATTTAAATTGGCATCGAAAACCACTCCCATTTGTTGCAGCAGCTGAGTTTCAATTTGGGCGCGAAAAGCCGGTGAACCGGGTGGACCCCCGCCGGCCACTACATTTTGATTGATTATTCAGCATGGCTTCCTCTAGCCAGTTGGACCGGTCTCAATGCTTCTGGGTTCATTATCGCTTTCTTCATCGTTACCAACAAGAGATCTGCTGGGCTTGTGATCAGCGCCAATATTATGGAGGAGGGCTTCCGACCAGAGGTTCATAGACCCTTTCGATTAGGGGCGACGGGCAAGGGAACACGATCGATACAGTTCTCCCAAGTCCGCGCACTCAAGAAAGAAGATCAGAGGTGGAGAGAATGGCAAAGTTTGGTAAATAGCGGTTTTTCAACCTGTTCGGTATGACCCTAAGCAGAGAGGCATCTTGGGATGTTTACCCAAGAAGTCTTTTGGCTTTGCTTACAAACCTTTCCCAACCAAAATGATCGCAGTTACGAAAGGGCATCTCGAATTCCGACTGACGGGCGTTATCGATAAACTTGGCGATGTGTCTTGAACACACCCTCAAGCTATTTCCTGCTTCCACCATCCGAAGAGCAGGTTGACCAGTCTTTTTGGCGGGCGATGAAGAGCGACACGACTCATCCCAGCAAAGAACCAAAACAGCAGCTTCAATGGACAGTTGAGCTATTGATTTTGCTTGAAGAGGTTTGTGGAATTGCCGAAGTTTGAAACTTCCCAGTCTGCCGATATCTTGAGAGTGGCGCTCGGCTAAGCGATGAACGGATTGAGGTTATTAGCAGAAAAGGCTACGCCAATCATTGGGGTCTAGGCGCACCCGATAGAAGATATGACCCTTGCTGCTGGAGAAAACGCAGGCATTCCCGTGCTCGCTTTTGGAGATGAGAACCGCAAACAGGGCTGGCTTCTATATTTTCAAGACTTCTTGAACCGCCCTATTATCGGTGTCAAACACACTTTGAGCCAGAGCCTCGCGGCAACGCTTCACTTTGGCTCACGAGCTCGCCACCTTATTCATGCACAAGGAAAGTGTAATGCCAAATGAAGATTGCCCAAACACACGCTAAACCGAAGATCGAGGCTCAGGCTCATCCGATTTGCTTCTGCGTTTTCTGTCCCCGTGAAGCATTCAGAAAGAAGTCTATGATTTTCACTGGCTGAGTTTTTCGGTGCTGAAAAAGGAACACTGGGGTGTAGCGGATTCTGCGCAGGTTTCCGCGGGCCGAAACTTGGAAACTAATTTCGGGCAGACCAGTGTGACACACTATTAGACAGGGCATCCAGAAAGGGTATAGAAGCCCCCTCGGAGAGCCTTGGGATGATCGTTCTTAAGCTTTGAACGCCCGGAGAATGCTTTCTTCGTGCCGATGACTGCATTAGCAGAGGCCTCCAGAAGGGCTGTTGGCACTTCTTTGCAAGATTTCTATTTTGCGAAGCACCATTTAGAGAAGCTTTTGGCCACAAAATTCAGCAGGCCAAAAAACCAACGGGCTGACGATCTCACAAATGTTCATCAAGCTGTTCGCCCGCGTGAATTGAACCCACAGAAATCATTATCTGAAAGAGTAAAAGGGTTGTTGCACTAAGTGCAAGAGGCGGCTTTTGGCGGGGCCGCTCTTCCAGCCCCTTTCCCAAGAATATTACCCAGAACTCCGTCGGAAACGCTTCCTGGTGTTATGTATAGCTTTTGTGCATTTCTTCCAAGGCATTTAGTACGAGTTCGATTTCTCGTTAACCCGCTCCAGGTCTTCCATTCAGTTTGGTTTATTCAGAACAAGGTTGTTTCGGGGCCGCTGAAATTTAGCCACAGTTTTGGGGCCGATGCTTCTCTATCGCGCCACCTCCCTGTTCGCACAGGCGGACCCCTGCTGACCGTTCAATACACTCAGATGCAAGTGGTCGCATGTCGTAAGCGTTCGATCCCGCCCCAGGCTCCGGTTCGAAAAATCCAGGACAGGCTTGACGCCCTTACAAGCATCTTGGAACGCCTCGCCGACTAGTGCCCCTGCGCCCGCGCGGTCATGAGATGGGGGGTAAACCTCCGCGGAAGGTGGAACCCATAATCGTCATAAACGCATTCCGAAAGCATGCTCTGACATTTTCCCTCGGTTTGCATTGTTGCGGGTCGGCAAATTTTAGCCGGACCCGTTGGATAGACACCAAAGCGCCCACGGTCGGTCATGCGCGCCGCAGCAGGAGAAACAAATCTCGGGTCCATGTCGCCAGCGCATTGACAGGCAGGCAGGCGCATGGTGGCGGCGGGGGTAATTTCCCACGCCGCCAATCTCGCTCACGGTCAAGGGACCTAATATGGCCGCAATCGGTTATCGTCGTCGGGAAACGATGGGCTGCCGCTTCGCTATAGTGGACCCAAAGCCCCTCTAGGTTTGCAAGACATGTGGCATAATCCGGATCGTTAAGCCGTCAAGGTTATCGCGCATTCCTTTGCCTCGTGGCTGGGAAATCGCGGGATCGATGGACCCTTCATCGGGCGTTTCGACCTCAGTTTCAGCTTCCGCGCCTGATCTGCATTCGATCTGCACCGTTGGCGGAACAGACGGGCTGAGCTGTCAGAGCTCCGGCAGCCCAAAACGGCACCGGTTCCAACAAACAAAGGACAAAAAAACCGCAGCCCGCATCAATCGACAAACACGACTCAACGCCTTCGCTGACCATATGGGGCCAATTCCTCGAACGTCCCAGTTTGTGAACCGGCACGCAACCGTGGCTTTCAGCGGTGACAACGACGCCGGCGTTGTCCGTGCGTGCAGACCATAGGTTGGCTTTGGGACAGGTCATCCAGACCGACACCACCGGACCGTTCGAACCTGGCGGCAGTGTCAAGCTGTTCCTTGACGGCCATTCGGCGACCAAATTGACATCCGGATGGTAGCTATAGGTGGGCATCAATTGCCCCACGGCTTCGTACGGTCCATATTGCCGCTGGCGCGACGGGTTTTTCATCCGACCGATGGTACGGTGTAAGTGGTCATCATGTGGACCGTCTGCCTGCGTAAACAACAGCGCGGCGTTCGGATTTTCGGAATCTCGATCCGCGCGACTCGCCCTCCATCTTTTTGGCCCCACATCGGCCACGGTACGCGTTTCACCTGCGGTAAAACGGCGCGGCCCGGGTTCAGCGACTTACCCAAGAAATTCCTCGTCCATATGAAAAGCGCTCGGCCAGACGTTCGGACATCGTGGTGTATAGCCCCAGCTTTTCCCATCTTGGCCTTCTCGGGCACGTGTTCGGAAATGGGAAGCGGTGAGTCGCGCGTTGTCCTCTTCGGTCACCGTGTATTGAAATCAGCACGGAGGGCGCATGCGTCACGCCAAGGGCCGACCACACTTCGGGATCCAACATCCGTCGATCCAGAAAGCCTTCGCGCCGCTTCAAAGCCGCGCACGGCGTCCGCTCACGCCCCTTATATCCATCGATGATCCCCGGGGAGATTGCCGGCGCGGTCCAAAAAACCTGCAGACAACGGTGAGACTGGATTGACCGGTCAGTCAATGCCCCCCGCCTGATAACGGGTGGACGCGATTCATCAGGTTGACAGGGCAAAGGCGGGAGGACCGCCAGCAAAAAACGGAAGGCTGCAGTAAACAATACGCATCAACATAAATCCTCATTAAATTTGAGTACAACGCGCAAGCGTGTGTTTTGGTTTCAAGGTTATCGAGAAAAATTTCGGAATGATGGATTGAACTCGGCTGTCCCCCTTATCGCGGCGACGATTAATATCGAGCGACGCAGACCGCCAAGAACTGTCCGAGGACCCCAAGCGCAGCGTTTCCACCATGGGCGCGGGCGGGATGGTCCGTTCGCGAATGGCGAGGGCCCAGCCCAACCACCGCCGCTAAACCACTGTTTTGATTGCGTTTGCAGGATCAAGTCGCGCGAGAACGGTCGCACGCTTCAGTACTAGGTCTTCGGGGATGCCTGGTCCGTCACCTCGACCCTGATCGTAATGTCTTGTCCGTCAGCAGCACCGACACCTCGGCCCGCGCGCCATTACCGCCCACCGCATTCGAAATCAGATTATTCCACTGCCCGCCAAAATTCGCATCACGGCGAGACGGACAGTGCCTGTTCCCGCTCACCCTCGGCGGCAGCAAGGTCACGTTGCGCCCCGCACGCTGCGCATCTTCTACCGCGGTTTCTGCATCAGCGCGTGGGGTCCAGCGCTTCGCCTCGCCCCGGCTGTGCCTTTTGCGGAAATCCAGAAACGCGTCCAGCATTCCCCTGCATATCGTTGACATTCTTGCAACAGCGGCCTCTGCACGTCATCGTCTACATCGCCAGCCCAAGCCGCATCCGTGCGTGAGCGGCGTGCGCAAGTCGTGGACTGACGCCCGAACAACATTCAAGGTCCGCTGTTCGATCTGCCGCTCGATCCGCCGCGCGCATATCGACAAAAGCAGCCCCCGCCGCGCGCACTCCGACCGCTCCAGTGCGTATATGGCAACATGTCGCCCCCGTCCCAAAGCTTCGGCCGCGCGGCCCAGACCGTTTGATCGGGCGCAGCTGGTTGCGCAGATAAACGAACGAAATCAACGTCATCAAAAAGCCGAAGCTAAAGGTATACACCAAACAGCTGATGGGGTTTGACGCTGAAATACGGCGCGTTTCAAATTGGATATCCAGCGGGCCGACCGTGACCGGGTATAAAGATGCACCCCCCCTGGTTGGGTCAAGTCGAGGCTCAAAAACGACGGCAAGCTTACTCTCGAACCGCGCCACCATCACCGGCCGAAATAGTCATAACCATTTCATCCGGTATGCGCGACGGAATCTCCGGCGGCGGAAACTGGGGGCAACGCGCATTTCGAGCACTGCGAGCACGATTTTTGCCACAGCGCTGCAACGCATCGGCTGTTGGGGGCTTGCCTCTACCCAGCTGCATGACCAGGGCGACCTCGCGCAGGGACACGGTATCGGTCATTCTGGTTGGTGACCCCCTTTTTTTTTCCAATTAGTTCCGCTGCGCAAAAGATAACAGTCACACCAGTTTGCAAGAATCACCACCGGCAAACAGGCAAAGATCAGGGCAGCACGCCCATAGATGGCCGCGGGGCACTATAACGTTGCAGCCAGACAAAAGAACATAGATAGACCTTAGCCAGCCCCCTGCCCCAGTGAAAAGGCAAAAACCATTGCTGCCCCCAGACGACTTTGGAACCCCGCCCATCGACCTGCCGAAACGCTTAGAGCCAGGTTTGCGCCGCAATTTGTGGCCGACAAACCCTCGCCCATGAACCTATCGCGGGACAATACCTAATCTGCTAGGAACCCCCCACCCCCCCCCCCGCGCATTCGCGGTTGATGATCCCGGGCCCGCCTCGCAGTCCCATCGCAGGCTGATCCATTGATTGCGATCGGGCCCGACCAGCACATCAGCCATATCATTGTGACCACACCCATTCATTGACCACTCGCCGCTGGCACGAGACCTTGCCCGCGTATTGTGCCGCAACCAATCCTGCGTTCGGGGATGCTTTTCGCCCGGTCGGTCGACCCGTGATGCAAGCACTGGAGGACCGCCGCATCAGACATCGGCGCGGTGGCGAAGCATCGATCGGAGTTCATCCCGTACCAGCTTCTCCTGCCACGGAGAGACCATCGCCGGTGACGATTGGGAAGTGCAGGTGATTCATACACCCGGACATATCAGGCAACCATATTTAGCCTGCGGTGGGGCGACGCCTGTTTCACCGCAGACCACGTTATGGGCTGGGGCCAGTCGCTTGTGTCGCCCCCGATGGGATCTGGACCGACTTATGGCGGTCCTGCCGCGAACGCAGCAAAACCCGCTGGCGGAGTGTTCTACCCTGGCCCCACGTGCCCGGTGACAGGTACCTGCGCCGCGACTGGATTGGTTGGGTCTCGCATCGGCTTTCCCGCGAGGCAGATATCCTGCGTGCACTAGAACACGGCCCCGCCACTGCTGCTCGGCGCTCGCCGCCGAAATTCTACACCGAAACCCGCCTGCATTGTTGGGTGGCCGCGACCCGCAACGGTCCTTGCACAATCTTGATGACCTTACAGGAGAAAAAACAAGATTGCGCACTAGGTCCGCTTTCGCCACGGCCTCTCATTTCGCGTAGGTTTAAAAACTCTTTTGAAAAAATCTGGAAAAAAGTGACAAATCCCTCTGGACGCCGTAAATTACCATAGCTTATTACTTTAATTAATTTTTAAATGTTGCAGACCGTTTCCGGACGTAGCTCAGCGGTTAGAGCAGTTGGACTGGTTAATCAATGCGTCGTAGGTTCGATTCCCTACCGTCGGAGCCAATATTCCTCGCATAGCGTTGATATTTAAAAGGAAAAAAAGGCACCCCTTGGGGTTGCTTTTTCTCGTTCTGAGTCACATCCGGTTGCACTCCAAAAGTCACATCACGTTGCCACAGCCATGTGCACAGAGTCAGACCGGAGTCGTAGCGTGACGATCTTTCATCGCACCCGTATCTCGAGCAAGCCGCGCTGAGTAATTACTATTTTCGACGAGCTTCCTTTCGATTCAAACTCTAAATTCAAACCGGTTTTTTTTTTGTTTTTTCGCTACGTACCGGAACATTTCCCTCCGAAGCAAGGGATATCTCGGCTCGCCTGACGGCGATGACCACACTGCCTACGATTATGACGGGGGTGTTCCGACCATGGGACCAGAACACATTCAAAGCGCTGCTGAGCGAACTTGTACGGTTTGAAATCGCGCATTTGAAAAAGCGCGTTCTCGCAACTGGTCAAGGATCCCTTGCAGCAGCTGGAATTCGCGCAGAAACGCGAAGACGCAATACCAACGAACCTGGAGTGCCGCCCGTAACCGAGGGGGCGATCGGCGCGCTGGGCTGGCCGCACACGCGCTGCATTTTACCACTTGAGCGATTGCGCAGCGCATCGTCGACTTCCATGCGACCCAAAGGGCGGCCTTCTTGCGAGCGAGGATCTCGCGTCCTATGAGGTGCGTGAGGAGCCGACCTGGCCAATTCGACTTTTCGAGGGGCGCACAGGGTCCACTGCTGCGGTGCCTTGGTATGTCAGGCATCTCAATGGCGCAGACGCTTGCCATGCTGGAAACAAGCCGCGCCCGGACGCTGCCGAGACGGAAACCAGATCAATTTGCATTTTCTGCATCGAGGTGTTGAAACGAGTGTCGCGATCGCGAAATCGCATTGTCACCGACCCCCGCTTCAGCAAATCCCCCGGAGGCGCTGCTGGACCCCGCTTTCATCGCCGACCGCTGCGGAGCATCGATGAGACCTCCGACCACTACCCGCACCCGCGGCCCCCTGCCACGGTCCCTCGGTGCGAACGCCCGGTCTTCGAGGCAGGCTGCGCAGATACCTCTCATGTCAGCGTTGATCGGACGCAGCGCCGGAAATATCTTCTCCGCACCCGAGCGATCCAATTATGAACCGTCGTGATCCGGCCGGGTCTGCGGTTTCCTCGCGCGGGTCGGCGAGCCGTTGCGATTCCCGGTCACCTCAACGCCCTCGCCCCTTGGCAAGCGGCCTCCGGTGACGCCCGAACCCCATTCTTGGCCTGAAGACGGCAGCCTTGGCTTGCCATGGGTACGCCCGGGCGGGGACGTTCAAGTGGCGGCCATGGCGCAGGTATTGATAGGCATGTTAGATCTGGGCGAACGCCGCGCGAAAGCCATTGAGGCACCACGTGTGGCGAACCTATGCATTCCCCGGTAGCTTTGCGCCGCATTGACGTCCACCCAAACAAGGTGCTCTTCAAGGCCCGACATGCCGGAGGGAATTTGATCGAAGGCCTTCCGTGCCCTGCGGAACACGAACCTTGAAACAATGGCCCGCCCGAACCTGGATGGCGGGCGGGTTGCATCGCCTTACGCCGACATTTCGCATGCGGATGCTGTCGCGGACCCACGGCGCGCGGGGGAACGGCCAAAACTGGAGCGAAACATGAATTGCCGACATTTGCAACGCATTTGCGGATCAGGATACGCCCATTGCAGATGGCCTTTGATCTCTGCCGGTAGTGCAGTCGCCAAAACGAACTTTTCACCGCAATGCGATTTCCACGCTGAAACGATGGAGTGAAAGGCTTCATTCCACCCTTCCCGGTAGCTACCCCCTCAGCGGCGCAACCCAATGCGGGAATACGGAATGGGGAAAAAAGGTTTGCTGATTGACCGACGAGTCAATAACGGCTTCGGTTTGCCGCTGAATATCGTGGGCCTTTCACGGACCACGCAAACAATCTTGGGGGCTTGAGTCTTATGCTGTGTTGAATGTTCCGAATCGTCCGTGACGGTTCGGTTCTCGGCACGATAAATTACTTGCGTTGGCATCCGGCTTTCGGTCGAGAGGAAGCAAGCTCGGCAAGCAAATGCGACTGCGTGGCAATCGAGATGATCTGTGAGACTGAATGTTCAGCATGCGATGTGTCTTAGCAAACCTGGTACTTAGCGCCAGCCGTGCTCGCCACTTCAAACCTACGGTTGCGCTGCATTACGGCGGAATGCAGAATATGCAACTGTCGCGGGCGAAGGTTAGCAAGGTTCTCAAACACAGCTGTAGGGTGCGGATGCATCCAATGTTCGCCAATCCGCAACTTCACGTCCGATCAAACAGCGAAACCGCATTCTCGACAATACGACAGCTTGCTGCCACAAAGTCCCACGGAGGCATTCCCGGCGGCCTAATGTAGGTGGGAATAAGAGTACGCCCTTTGGGTTTGAGGGAGGAAAAACCAGAATGCATTGAGACAAACAATCTGCGCGGCATTCGCCGGTGGGGGCTTTTGGGCAGCGCGGCCGGCGCAGAGACCCGCGTGAACGTTATTAAGTTCTTGCCAAATCGGGCTCATCTTACTATCAAATGGGCGTGGAGGCTTGCCGAAAGCCATGAACGGGCAGCGGCCGGAGACATTTCAGTCACGTAGAAGAGAGCAAAGGCTCGGTTCCAAAAACGTCATGGAAGTGCGTGGCGGCCGCGGTCCGACTATGTCTTTACAACCCGCCATCGGCTTGTCGGGCTGGCCAAGACGGCAAGGCGATGTTTGAAGGCAAGACGGCCCCGGCCTTTGATGAAATTCGCGCCCGTTCTTCCCATCCCCTCATGGACCATGCATCGGTGATGTCTCAGGACAGCGAAGCACGTCGATGGCTGGACCTCGAGGCAAAAGATTTTGCTGGCAAAGGGTCTTTCGGCGCGACCGAGGGGGCCGAAGTATCTGGAAATGTTCGGGTTGTCGACGCGTAGAGATTGCTTGATTGCTTGAGTTGAGGCAAACGCCGTGCCGCGCTTAAGAATGGGCAGATCGATGGCTCGTCACTGGCGGGCTCATTTCCGGCGCCCAATGTTCTGAGGCCGCGGCTTCGACCCCCGTCAATGTGATTCCCGCTGACGATGAGCAGATAAACGCCAATCCAACGCACACGGATTGTCATTTCCTCGGGACCTATGCGCGGGCCAAGAGCAGGATTGACCACGACCTCCCTGCCCGTTTGCCGCCTTCACGACACAAAAAAAAAAAAAAGGGATGGACGATGAGACTGCCTATCAGTGACCAAGACCTATGGAAGAAACAAGGCAAAAATGGCCGACACGTCGCCTTGGGGGGCAAATGTCACGCCCAGAGCTGATAACCAACATCACCACTGAGCTGCACCCCGGCGCGCTGCGCTATTACGAAAAGAAGCGGGATCGCGACAAAGGCGTCGCAATAACTTGGTGCGCGGCGCGGGCTTTCCCGCGCCGCCCTGCCCCAACTCAAAGCCAGGACCTCCCAACATGGACAAAACCTTCCCGAGAGCGTATGCTGCGGTTTCTGGATCGCGGCTTCGCGATCGCGCTGGTCGCTTATTCACTTGGCACTGGTTGTTCTCAGCGTTCTGGTGCCGAACCTTATCAGGCAGGCCGCTGCATATGGTCTTTGTATTCTCCCTTCGCCCTAATCCTGACGCAGGCTCGCCCATGCGGCGGATCACGGGGAGTATCCTTGCAGCCACTGGGCATCGCCGCAAGCGCTTTGGTGGCGTTCAACAGCAATTGTGCTCGGGGACCCAATATGGATTTATCGAGAGGCAACTTTCAGCTCGCGGTGGCGGTGACGCTGCTTCTTGGTGGTGGCTGAAACGGCCCGGCGTTGTGATCGGCTTGGGCCGCTTGCAGCTGGTGGCGACACTCGGCGCTGCCTCTACGGGCTGTTTGGACAGTTTATAACCGGCGAGTTCGGGCATTTTCCGGGCCACGGCCTGTTGAAAGTTTTTTTTCGGGACGCTAACCATAGCCGAGGGCGGCATCTGGGGCTCGCTTAACCGGTGTATCAGTCCACGGTCGTGGCGATCTTTGTGATCTTTTTGGCGCTGTCCTGAACCGCTGGCGAAGGGCGGGCCAAAGGGTTTCATGGAATGTCGCGGCCGGCGGCGGCAGGCCGATTAAAGGGCGGCGCGGCGAAGTTTTCGGTTTTGTCGTCAAGCGCTGTTCGGCATCGATCTTTTTTTTTTTCTTGGGGGGGCTCTGCCTCGGCGAATGTCGCTCCACCGGGCGCGAATTCCACCCTGGCCCGCAATTGGACTAAGCTTGGATATCCAAAACGCCTTGCCGCAGCGGTGGAGGCCGTGGCGCCTTCCCTCGGGCGGGCAGATCATGCCGCCCCTGATGGGCGCCGGTTGCCTTTGTCATGGTTGAAGGCTTTACCGGCGTGGCCCTTTACACTGGCATTATGCCGCCGCAGGGCCTTACCGGGCGCTTGCTGTATTTCGTGGCGGTCTGGGGGCATCAACGCCTATGCCCGGCCGCGCTTTTCGCCCGAGAGTATGCCGAGGCGATCCGCCGGCCCCCTGCGGGGACGTTGGTAACACGTACTGTTTTGTCCTCGTGCCATTTTTCTCAGTCCTTGCTGTGGGGATGTTCATTGCGCAGTTCACAACCTTGAGTATTCCGCAGCCATGGCGAATCTTGTCGGGGCGGGCGGTGCTTTTGTTCTTCAAATGCGCAAAGCTGACCTTCCTTTCCACGTCAGATTCCGCCAAGGCCGATTTGGGCAACCGGCGTTCTGAAACGCCGGGGCGCGGCCAGGTTTTCACTGAATTCGCGTTCGAATCATTCTTTTGTGGCCTTTCAATTTTTTCCAATTTATTCGGCGTTTCTTGGTTCGGGGATTTTCCCCCAAACCGGCTCGGGCGTGTTTGGAAAAAAAATCTAAACTTTTCGCTTTTTTTTTTCAAATTTTTTTGGGAGGGGGGGTTTTTTTTTTTTTTTTTCCGGAAATTTTCTTCTTTC
>Ga0163217_1063950_pt1 | contig 12913 bp, 11 predicted proteins | sample SynspAceP_FD_185933 | JGI IMG/M metagenome (GOLD analysis project Ga0163217, IMG submission 185933) | Saline lake microbial communities from Ace Lake in Antarctica - Synechococcus sp. Ace-P (PacBio error correction) | ecosystem: Environmental > Aquatic > Non-marine Saline and Alkaline > Saline ... | reverse complement strand
TCCCCACCACCAACGACGACGGGCCCTGATCATCTGAGTGGCTTTCCTCTGGCCGCTGGCACGAGCATGCCGGCGTGCGGTGAAACTAGCTTTTTTGCGCGCTGGGGAGCCCACCGCTGCGGGTGTGCGCGAGTTCGCTGTCCCAAAAAAAGGCCCCCCCCCGCCTCTGGTGAGCTGGTTGCGGTCTCACCTGGCCGACTACGGACCTTCTGCATGTGCATGCCCTTGTTCTCCTGTTTCCTCGGACCGGTGGGCATGGCCTGGCACGGCGACGGGGGTGCCTACATCGTCCGCACCACGGCAGGTTGGCAGCACTGGAGCTTGCGGCAAGAGTTCCTTGCCGGCAAGCGGTTGCTGCTGGGCCTGATCGAACGCCGTAAACCTCCAGGGAGCTTCCGCTCTTCATTCACGAGCGACGCTGAGCGGCGCGAGGCCGCTTCACGAACTCTGTCAACGCCCTCCTTTCGTTTGCTGCGCGGGTGTGGGAAGCTTGCCGCAAGTTTTTGGCCAGCTTGTTAGCGGAGCGTCGTCGACGCGCGCCGGTTTCGCTTTCTGTTTCTCTCGCGGTCTTCACCCCAAGAAGCAGTTTGCCGCTTTGTTGCTGCAGGCCCTCGCCCTGATGCGGCGCCGCAGCCGCACGCGCCAAGGCATCTCGACATCGCTTGGCGATGGCGAGCCTGCCTATGTGGCTGAAAACTGGCGCCAGGCAGAACAACTTGGCCTGACTGAGAGCTCAATGGCATGGGCTTCGTGTGCGGGTCAGGGCCAAGGCCGAGCTCCTGCAAAGCGACTTGTTCGTGCTGCCCTCCGCCGCCGAGAAACTTCGCATCGCGTTGCGAATCGAGGCACTGGCCTTCCGCGGCACACCCGTTGATCCTGACGCCTGAGGGGGCATCGCTAGCCAGATTGGGGCTGCTTGGTGCCGGCCGCTTGGTGGAGGGCAACGTTGAGGCGCTTTGCTGAGTTGTCTAATGGAATCCCTCATTGGGCCCTTCCGTAAAAACAATGGCGCAGGCTGCTCGCCGGCTGCCGAAACGTCTTTTTGTTGGGATCGCGATGCCATCGAACTAAAAACGGCATACGCCAATTTCTCAATTGCGGTTGTTGGCAGGAGTCCCGGCCATGTCGCTCGTTTTGATCCTGCTGCTGTCGGCGATTCTTGCACTGCTGCTTTCTAGGAACCGACTGGAGAACAGCTCTCACGGCCACCATTGCGGTGGGGTTTGTCAGGATCCCTTGCGCAAGGATCACATCCAACCAGCCTGGCCTGATGGTGAGCCTGGTGCTGGTGCTTCTTTCCTGCTCAGCGCCGCACTCTGCTACCGAGACGCTGGCAGCTTGATGAATGCCACAGATCTTTTCCAGGACAACGTCAGCTAACCACTCTTGTTGCCCTTTTCTTTGTTCTGATTGGATTTACAGGCGTTTCAGTCGTTTCCTGCGTTTCGGATCTCCTACTCTGACAATGATTGGTATCGGCTTCTATCTGCCCCCTTTCTTGCCTGTGGATTGGGCTATTCAGGTTTGGCCTAGAGCCGAGTCCTTACGCAAAACTGTTGGGTGTTTATTTGCTGCTTCCATTCCTGGTCCTTCTCAGTCTGGCTCTCTCATCAGGGCATGGATTGGGGGCTGCTGTTGAAAGAAAGTTGGGGGGGGATTCTGCGATCAACTTCGGAGGCTTTCAAAGCAGGGCGCATCAGGGTTTTGCGCGCACTAGCGAGGTAGGCAGACCTGGCATCTTGCCGCAGCGGGCATGCCTGCTCCTCGTTTTTGGATGGTCAGGGCCACAGCGATCTACCTTTCAAACACTATGGCTGGGATCGATCGCTTTGCAGCTTCCTAACCCTTCTAACAGGCAGACCGGAAAAAATCAATTGTTCTAGTCCGTGACCTTCGTGCTTGTCATGCTGGTGCTGTTTCAGCCTGAGTGGAAACATCCGTCAGCGAGATCGCCTGATAACGGGAATTCTTGGCCCCGTTGGGCTTGGTCTGTGATCGCAATCATCATTTCTTTTCTCCTGATTTATTATTAGATATCAACCGTATTTATGGCGCACTAGTACAGCATGGGCGAAATTATCCCCAGGGTTTCACCTTCTGGGAATAAACAACCACTTCTTCCGGCACTTTTTCTTAACCGGTGGTATCGGTTTCGGCGCAGGTGCTGCGGGCGCAAGGGCCGGAGACATTCAATTTAAATCAGCTCCGAGGCGTACAAGGGGTGGCGCGCTAGTACGTTTGAATTACGTCGCAGAGGGAGGGCCTTAGCAAGCCAATCCTAGAACTTTGGCCTTTCCTGGAATCATCCTGATCGGATTGATTGTTTATTCATTTTCTTCTTGCTGATTTCGCCGAAATCTTAGGCCTCCTTACCATTGTTCGATTCTGCCTACTAGCAATCTCTAACTGGGGCCTGTTCGGTTTGCGATTGCCAAACATCCCCTTCTTTTCTGGAGGCCAGTCAAATCTACGGGAGACCCCTTTGTATTTGCTATTGTTGGGATTTGCGCGGGGATCCTTGTCTGTCGATCCCCGATGTGTTAAACGGCACTCTAGCAAGAGTCTTTAATTCTTCCGGTAAATTCCACTTGCCTCGGCGGAAAGTTTTTTACTGAATAGCCCTCCAGGAAATGCCCTTGACTTACAAATGCCGCCTCTAAATGGCTTCGCTTGACAAAATCACCCTGCTGATCCTCACTTACAACGAGGAAGGACAACATCGGCCGGGTGCTGGAGCGGCTCGTTGGCCCGGCGGATCGTGGTGATTGACGCGCAGCTACGGACTGGCACGTTGGAGATCTGAGCCGGCATTCCCAGGTGGAGGTGTGCAGGCGCCGTTTCCGATACGCATTGCGCGCCCAATGGAATCTTCGGCTTGGGAACCAGATCCAGCGAGGGCTGGTGTTCAGTCTTGGATTGCGACTATCTGATCACCGACCGGTTGCAGCAGGCCATCCGCGCGGGTCATGATAGCGATTTCTCCATCATGGCTGGCTACCGAATTCCCTTCCGTACTGCCGTTGTTTGAGGCCCCTTCTCTGCCACGTATCTTCCCCCCCGAAATCGCCTTGTTTCGCACGAGTAGCCGGTACGTGGATGATGGCCAACCAGGATCAAGGTGCTATCTGGCGCTGCGGAGTGCTGAGTGAGCCGATCCTGCACTGACGATCGCAAGCCACTGTCCCGCTGGCTCTGGCCCAGGAGCGTTACCTGCGCTTGGAGGTGCCAACTGAACGGCCACCCCCCACCGCCACAGCTCCCCGCTCCACCGCGTCCGCCGCCTCTATGTGATCGCCCCGTTTGCCATCTGCTTTGATCTGTTCTGATCTGGAAGCGGGGGCCCTGATGGCTGGCCGCGGCTGGTTTCTATTTTGCGTTTCAGCGGATGTATGTGGAGTTCTGCTGAGTGTGATGTTGATGGAGGAGCGCTGAAAACAATGAAAATCGCATAGTTACGATTGTCAGCAGCATTAAATCAATTTCTCAAAAAATGTCTTTATTGGTTGCCCACCGAGAAGACGTCTCAGTATTTGAGCAAAAGTGCTGGATCTCGAAGGTTTTCTAGTGCAAGATTGTGCGCGGTCCCTACTCGGAACAAGGAGCAATCTGTTCCCGCCATGCTATCGATGTTCTCGTTAATATGCCAATTGCCTGGCGCAATGGTTGCAATTGAGTTGATGCACCCTCGATTATCGTTTGAGGCAGATTTTGTTCCGCGTATTGGGCCTTTTGCGCAGGGGCTGACCCACTGCCCATTCTGCAGATCGTATTCATACTAGCTTGGCATATCTTTATGCCTGTGGCCCTCAGTTTTTTGTGGATATGCCGGTCGTCTCAAAAGTGCCCGAGGCCAGCCGGGGCAACGGTGGCGTATTGTAATAGCTCCAGCAGTGGCAATGATTTGATGCTGAAAATTTTTGAAGAAAACAGTGCATGTCCAATCCCAGCGGTGTCTATGCTTCCTGCGGGATGCAGGGTTAGGCTATGGCCTTAAGGCACGCGGTGTTTGAAAGCTACCTCCCTTCGGCAGTTTGGGCGAACATGGTGGCATTGCTAATCCAGAACATTCGAAATCAGGGTTAGGCCGCGTCTCACCAAGCTGATGCGCTAAAGTCCTTTGCCTTCATGCCCCTTCTACGCCCGTGCCAGCAAGGCCACATTTCTGCGAGTTCGGTTGCGAGCTAGGATTTGGGGGTGGCTCGATTGCTGGCTGGCCGTTCGCTTTTCTTGGCATGATTTAGTGCGTACTAAACGTTAAGGATGTTCGGTTTCCGCTGTTGGCCGGTTGTTTGATAGCGCCACATATACCATTGAATGCCCGATGACACGCCTCTCGCAATGAAGATTAATTTAATTAGGCTGCGAGGCAAAAGTCATGGCCTTTGTAAAATCGCTTTCTTGGCCCACTTACAAGCGCCTCATTGTTTTGGTGACTTGTGAGCTACACAAAATTGATTGCTTCAAAGGATGCGAGGTGGAGGAGGATCAAACACCGGTCATGAAATGACTGAATTTTGTGGCCAGGCGCACTGATGTCCTCGCTACGCCGTTCTCCAAACCCGGGCGACCGCCCACTACGCCGTACCGCCGTGCTTGGGCCGGATGCCGCCTGCCTGGCTGCCTCTACACGACATCCACGCCGAGCACCGCCCCGCTGCAGGCGCTGCGCGATGGCTTGCCCAGCCGTCTACGGCCTCGACCCCTTGAGCGCCTCCCTGAGCCGGCGTCTACACCCAGGAGTTGCCCGAAATCTGGCTGGCACGACCAAGCCGCTCGCCATGCTCTGCCGCCGCGACAGCGCCCTCCCTTGCTGCAAGGCCGCGCTCTGCGCGAGCGCTTCGCGGGGGCAGAAGCCGTTTACACAACTTCGTTCACAACGACCCTTGACGCCCTCCGCCAAGCCAAAGGCGTGGGGCTGAAGGTGGTGCATGAGCAGTTCCTGGATCCAGCGCCGGCCTGCTGCTGCTCGATGAGCAACGCCGCTTATCCCGGCATCGAAACGCCGCCGGCCCGGCAAAGATTTCCGTGGCGAGGGATCTGAGCCGCCACCCTTGAGAAATGGAGCTTGTGTGATCGGGTGCTGGTGCCGTCAGCCGCTTTGCTTGGAGAGCCGCCGGCGCTGGGCTGTGATCGGCGCCCGGCTGCGGATTGTGCCCTAGGGGTGCCGGAGCAGTGGTTGGCCGCTGGAGCCTGATCCCCACCTGGCGGGCTGCTGATGGTGGGGCAGGTGGCCGCGCAAGGGCAGGCCACGTGCTGGCGGCGGCCTTGCCCGCCTGTTGCAGGCGAAGGCCTGCGTTCGAGTGCCGGTGGTGGTCCGCAGCTGCCGTGAACGTGCAGCGATCCCCTTTTCTTGGGCCCCACCTATTCGGAGCGGTGCCCCGCAACCAGGTGCAGCAGGAGTTTTCGCCGAGCTGATCTGTTCGTGCTGGCCCACCCCTCCGCCGAAGCATGGCGCTCTCGGCCCTCGAAGCCATGGCCTCTGGCCTGCCGGTGATCACACGCCCCAGTGCGGCCTCCGTGTATCCGCGACGGCCATCGAGCGGCTTTCTCGTGCCCATCCGCGAACGCCGAAAGCCCTGGCCGATCGTATCGAGCAGCTTTTGCGCGGACCAGGGCCTTACCGCCATTCCATGGCGCGGCGGCTCGCCAGCGGGCCCAGGAGTACGCTGGGCCCGCTATGGCGAGCGGCTCGGCGGTGCTGGGGGCGATCGGCGCATGAGGGCCCTTCTGGCTTTGCCACCGCATCGGCCCGTATCACAATGCCCGCTTCCAGGCCGCCGCTCGGCATCTCGATCTGGAGGTGCTCGAAGGAACCCGGCCCCCACTCGCAGGAATATCCCTGGAGCTTCGAGCCTGCCGGCACCTATCGCCCGCCATGCGCTTCAGGGTGCCGACGGCCCAGAGCAGGATCCAGCTGCACGTTTTGCTTGAGCGGCAACTCACGCGCCCTTTGCTCGATGGCGTTGCCCCCGATGTTTGGTGCTCACGTGGGGCTGGGCCGATCGGGGCTTACCGACAGCTGGCTTCTGGCAGGCGCGGCGCCGCCACATTCCTTGCGTTTTGATTGCCGGACAGGCGCCTTGCGAGATGAACGCCGCGGCAGCATCTCAGGGAGTGGAGCAGCGCCTGCTTGCTTGCCGCCATTACAGCGCCGCGCTCGTGGCCGTCAGGAAAGTCGCGCCTATCTCATAGAGCTCGGATTCCCGCAGCAGGCCCATTGTTTCAAGCGTGGGAATGTGGTGGATAACGCCTTCTTCTCGGCTGCTGAACCTGCGCCCGCAGCGAAGGCGGTCAGCGCTGACCAAGCTTGCCCCACTTTCTCTGGGTAGGCGCACCCTTCCCGAGAAGAATCTTGATGGGTTCTTGGCCGGCTATGCCACTTATCAGCGCCAGGCGGCGGCTGGGGCCTGCGCCTTGATCGGCGGGCGGGTGGAGAGGGCCCGCAGGCCATAGCCCTGGGCGAGGCGATCGGCTCGGCTGCCCAGCCGGCAGCACGTTTTGGCGTGGAGCCCTTCCTCAACCAGGATCGATCGCCCGCGGCCTACGGCCAGGCCTCAGCCCTGGTTTCTGGCCAGGCCGCTAAGACAACCTGGAGTCTGGTGGTGAAGAAGCGATGGCCGAGGCAGGCTGCCCGTGATCGTCAGCACGGGGTCCTTGCGGCTGCGGCGGCTGATTCTGATCAACCCCCAGCGAAACAGGTCTGGCTGTTTGATCCAGCCGATCCCGCCAGCTCACCGCCGCCCTGCACCGCGCCGAAGCCCAGCAGCCCGCTCAAAACGCCTAGCGATGTTGGCTGGCCGCGCAACGGCGCTTGGAGGCGTTCAGCCTGGCATTCTTTTTGCTGGTGGGCTGGAACAACGCGTTTGTCCAGGCCATGGCATCCCAGGTTTCGCGCGGGGCTGCCTTTTCTGCGAACTGGCGCCTTGCCTGGCCAATCTGAATCGATTGTCTGGAATGCCGGACAACGGCGGCTTCAAATTCTGCCGCTTCCTCCTGACTCCAGACCGCCGATCAGGGCATCGAAGATCGCTCGGTTGAGAGCGGGAATGGGCAAGTCGCTCGACCTGTGCCCTTGTGTTGTCACTGATTGGTCGCCATCACTTCATCTCCGTGATGATTGACTTGAAGCTAGCAGTGTCACCCTTTGCCCGGCCCGTGCAAGACCTCGGGCCACTACCGCCTCCCCAGCTGGTTGGACTCCTGGAGCCCCGCGCTGGCCGCCAGGCCTCTGGCTCCTGGTCGGGGCAAACCGCTGCTGGCCTCGATCTGCGGGCACGCCCTGGCCGCCAATGGCTTGCTGCGGGCTGTTCGACGGTGCGCAGATCGCGTTGGTGGCCGGATCAAACCCAGGCTGCGGGTGAAATGTCCCTGGCCGCCTGTGGTGGGCGACCACTGCTGGCTGGGAGGCGGTGTGGATCGGACACCTGGCGTGGTAAACCCTCGGCGATCGGGTCTGCCGTTTCCCAGGGTGCCTTATCTCTGCCCACCGGGCAACCACGCATGTTTCGTTCGCCCGGTTTCGATCTGAAGGTGGCGTCGATCCAGATCGACGCCGACGCCTGGATTCGCAGGCCCAGGCCGTTTCTGGCACCTGGCACCCAGGTGGGGGCTCAGCGGTGGTGGCGGTGGCTGCGGTGCTCCGGGCTGATCGAGCCGTGGCGTGATCGTTGCAGGGCACCCGCGGCACGCTGGTGGTGGGACGTCGCTGAGGAGCTTGCTTATGCTCCGCAGCGAAATGGATTCCTTGCACCTGCCTTTCCGAGCCGGGTTTTCGATCCTGCATCTCTCCCGCACCGACGGATTGCTCCACGGGGGTGTCGATAGCTCGTTGCGCAGCTGGTGGCAGGCTCTGCAGCAGCGGAAAGGTTCGCCGCGGAGTGGTATTCCAGTTGCGGCCCAATTGCCCGTACTGGCCGATCGTTTCGCCTGGCCGCTCGTTCGGCAGCCTCAGGCCGGATCTCGCCTGCATGTTCATGGGCTCTGGGCAATTCCCCACCCGCGTTTAGCGCGGCTGCTTGGTAGCGGAGCTGCCCGTGCTGATTCGCTCCCCACGGCTATGCCTTCGGATGCCTGGGCCTTGGCCCGGCATCGCTTGGAAGAAATCGCCGCGTTTGGCAGCTCTGCGAAACAGGGCAGGACCCTGGAGCAGCCCGTTGCCTGCATGCGCTCAGCCACTCGGAGGCCCGCTCGATTTCCAGGGCCCTCGGGCTTTTCGCGGGGCGATCGGCCATCCTTCCCAATGGCACCCCAAGCATTGATCGCTCCCAGCCGCCGTCCACCCGCCGCCCTGGAGCGAGCGCGTGCCTGTCGGTGAGCGGTGCTGCTGTTTCTGCGGGCCGCCCTGCACGCGAAGAAAGGGTTGGCCCCGTTGCTGGAAGCCTGAGCGTCTTGGGCCGGTAAATGTGCGCCGCCGGAAAGGTGGTTGGCTGGCGGTGGTAGAGGACCGGAGAGCCGCCTTGCATCGCCTAGGGGCCGGTATTGGAGTCGGCGATCTCGATCGCTTGCCTTCACCTTAGGGGCCCGTTTTTGCTGCCGAGAAGGAGGGTTGTCTGGCGGCCAGCTTCGCCTGTCGTTGCTGCCGTCGCTGAGCTGAGGGACTGCAGTTGCGGCCGCTTGAGGCGATGAGCTGGCAGTTGCCTTGCTCTGCTTTCAGCCCGGCCTGCCAATCTGACGCAGGCCTTACGCCGCCGGAGCGGCGCTTGAAGGTGGAGCCCACAAGCCGACGATCTCGAGCGGGGGTCTGCGCGAACTGCTGAATCTTCCCGACGCGGAGCTCGCGGCGATGGGGGCACGCGGGCCAGGCGTTGGTGGCAGCGTCAGTTCAGCTGGCCTCGTTCGCGGCATGGCTGCCCAGCTGTATGGCTGGTTGCTCGGAGAGGCTGCCATGCCCTGGGTTCGTGGAGCGCCAAGTGGACCCCTGAAGCACTAGCGGAGGGGCTGCTGATCGATCGTTGCGGTTAGAGCGTGTGCCAGGGAGTGCCGCATAACGGTCGTGCCAGGGCATTGCGCAGCACCCGCGGCAGGGTTCCGGTGCGTGGCCATTGGGCCAGCAACCGCTGCGGCCAGTCTTGCTGCTCTATGCTCACCGATGGCCGGATCCGTGGCAATTCCCTCGCGGCATCAGGCTGCGGGAATCGCTCAACTCAAGCTGCCGGCGATGACAACGCAGACCCGCCAGCAAGTTGATCAACAAGCTGCGGGTTTGTGGTACTGAACAGGGAAAATCGCTCAGTTCATATTCGGAAAGCCACCTTTCAGATTTCACGTTGAAGCCACCAAAACGCTGCCAGATCGCCTTGGAAGAACAACAGGCTGCCGCGTGAAGATTGTGGCCGCCCGCGCTGAGAATTGAATCCGATCGGTCGTCCAGGTGAATTATGTGGGTGCGGCACCGGCCCATGACGATCGAGCAGGGCGCTGCTGCCCGATCCACGGCGTCGGCCTATGCTGACCATAGCGCGCGTTGCGAGGTTTGATGGGCCCCTGGCTCGTTGACATAAACATCGTCGCATTGAGCCAGCCAAGGATGGTTCCCCTCGCCATTCGCAAAGCTTGTTCAAGCGCGTCGGCGACCTTGATCGGCTCTGGCTGCTTGATCGCAAGAGCGGCGCATCCTTCAAAGCGGCGACAGAGCTGCAGGGTGTTGTCGAGACGAACCGCCATCGAATCACGATCAGTTCGAGTGGCGCGTCCTTCTTGGGCCGAGCACGAGGTGATCGCCTCCTCATCGTGGGCCTCCGCATTCACGGCCAGGGCATCACGATCGAAGCTGGAACGCTTTGGTGCTTCATTGCGTGGAGCCGGGTCTCGCGCAAGCCAGCATTGCCTGAACGAACAGAGCAGGCTGAAAAGGCAAGATGGGTTGGAGCCCACCTGCTTGATAATTGTTCCACGCTGGGATTCCTACCGGTTGTTTGCGCGGCTGCTCGACAATCGCTGCGCCGCCAGACGTTCACGGGCGGAGCCGTGCTGTTCATCGACGGGCCGAGCGGGCCAGGAGCATCGCGCTGTTCTCGATCAGCTTTGCCATCAGGATTGCCCGCTTCCGCTGGGGCAGCCGCAGGATCCAGCCGAGCCTTGGGATCTATTCGCGGCCATTTGCAACCAGGGCTTCGCCCGCGCCGCCCCGCATGACTGGCTGCTGTTTCTGCGCGGACTCCGTGACTGGGCACCACACTGGATGTGTTGGACGAGCCATGCAGCAATAGAAGATCTGGACTGCCCACAGGCTGCACCGCCTGATCTGCCTTCGTTTGCAGGGGCCGCTATGCTGAAGGGCTCTCGCCCCAGGGCCGTGCCGCTTTCGCTGGCCGCGAACCTACCGCGTTCCCTTTTCTGGGCGTCGACGCCCCCCCACCAGGCCACCCTGAATCGGGCCAGGCGCCCGTTCCCGCCTTGTCCCGTTACGCCCCAGGCTTTCGCCTCTCCGCAGACTTCGACTACTCTTGCAGCTCTGCCGCGATCCGCAAACTGCGGGTGCAGACGCTTGATCTTGAAACTCGTCCACATGGCGCTGGGGAGGCGCGGTCAGCGGCGTCCAAGCACCGCAGGCCCGCCTCCAAGAGGTGACGTCGCGCCTACCAGCGCGCCTTTGGGTTGCTGCTGGCCCCTTCCCCTATCTGTTGCGTTACGCCCAGAGGTTTCTCAGTGCGCTGGCCCGTTAAACCACCTGGCCCTGTGCGGCTGGCTGGCAGTTGGCGGCCAGCGGCTGGCTGGCCTTGGCCCTGGCTGGCGCCAAACGCTCTGGCCCGCGGCCGGCGGCGCAGCGATCGTGGTGCTCTCGAGGATCCGCCGCCGCCACCACAAAGCAGCCTTGATCTCTGGCAGCCAGGGATCCCACGCGGCAGCTGTTTGATCCAGAGGGCTTTTCTCCTACCTGCAGGGAATCGCCCGCAGGCAGATTGCCCGCTCGCCAACGGCGACCGCGGCGCTGGCACGGGTCACACCGCTTCACCTGCGGACCGTCGAACACGGTGGGCAGCTCACCTGCCCTGGCCGACTGGATCCGCAGCCAAAGCATGGCAGGCCTTGCCGCTGGGGGCCAGGTCCACCCTTGTGGACCGATCAGGGCCCCATCTCCCCAGGGGGCCCAGACCATCGCTGAAATTCGTGCTCGGCCCGACCGCCAAAGGAATCGCGTTGGAGGGTCTGGGGTGCCCATCACGAACCGGCCGAAACCCCGCTTGCGGCCCTTGCGCGAACCAAACCAACTCCGCTCGCGTTCTGCGCGCGCCACCGGCTGGGCATTGCAGGCTTCGGCCATGACCTTCATGGCGTGGAGCCGATCGCCTGGCTTTGGAGTGAACGATCTGGTCCAGGGGTGGGACTAACCTGATTGTCAGAGGTCTCTTCGAATCCAGCAACTGAAAAGTCACCGGCTGAAGCGAGGGCGCATGTGTGGAACGTGCATGAAGCGAAGACCCACTTCTCGCGTCTGATCGTATGCGGCCCATGCGGCGAGACGATTGTGATCGCCAAGGTGGGCCGTCCCTGGGCCAGGCTTGTCCCCTGGAGAGTCCAGCCCAGGCGGCAGCCCGGTGTGTTTTGAAGGGCCGCCTACACCTACCCCGGGCTGGAGGTGGTTGCTGCTCGCTCCCTGAGGAAGAGGCTGGGCCACACCTTCGAGAGCTCCTTGCTCCCTGATGCAGCTATTTGTCGGATTACGCACGCCCTTCTCTGGTGGTTGGCCGAGCCGGAACAACTTCCGTGCACAGTAGCGTGCCTTGCTGCTCTCGTCGATCCATCTCAGCAGGTCTTCGTAACAGTGCGGCATCGCGCCTGGGAGATCGCCACCAAGCACCGTCTGGGCGGTTTGCCCTCCGCCGAACATCCTGCTGCAGGGGATGGACGCTGCTGGAAGCTCAGGGCTTTCGTGCGCTCTGCCGGTGACCTGGCGCCATGGCCTTGCCGGGCCGGCAGCTTACGCCCTGGCTCACCGTGATTCCCTTCGATCGCCTGCTTGCCGCTCAGGTCGGAACTCGATTGGTCTCACCCTTGGTCCACGGTCGATCCTGCCCTGGCAGCTTCCCCTGCGCAGGTTGTGGTGAGCGGTGCGCCAACCCTGGTTGGATCTTCGGGTGCCAAACCGCCTCTTTGCGCTGAGGCATTGATTCAGCTGCCTGCAGGGGCGGGCACCTCCTGGGTTTGGGGCTTGGGCGACACCGCCCACCAGGTGTTGGCCGGGCTGTGCGGCACCACTTGCGATCTTCAGCGATCTCTCGGGGCAAGGCTTGGAGGCCGGGCCGCCGCTTTGCCCTGCCCCCGGTGGCCCCAGATCTGGATCGGCTTCGCCCCATCTGGGCTGCTTGGCGCCCTTTCCTGGCTGCGATGGCCCCGCCACAAGCCCTGAAAGGCCACCGCAGAGCTGAGGGGAGTGGTGGCTTGCTCCGTCCGTCGAGGCGTGATTCACCAGCGCTTTCCGCGCCAACCGCTTCGATCGAGAGCTGGCCGGCGCGTTTTCTGGCTCCCACTCCCAGGACCCCTGCTTTGGAGACTGCGAGCAAAGCTGGGCGTTCCCGCCCCGGGATCCTGGCGCCCACCCTGATTTCACGGGCCCGCAGCGCCCATTCACGCCGACCGCAATGTGGAAGCGCTGCGAAGGCTTGTTGCGCGGCTGCCCGCTGCGCTTTTTCCCCTTTCCAGCCCAGGGACGGGGCCTGCGCCAGCGATTTGGCCGCCGCACGATTTCTGGCTGCGTGGCTCTTCCCAACAGGGGCGTTGAGGATGGCCAGGCACCGCGAAAGGGGGAAAATCCGGGCCCTTGAGTGAATCAAAAGCCGTTGCTGCCGCTGGGTGGAGGGAACGGGAAAAACCCTTTTCAAGCCTTTAAAATTTCCCACGGCCCTTTTTGGCTTTTGGGCGGCCGGGGGATCCCCAAGAATTTCCTCCCTTCTTTTTTTTTCCCTTTTTGTGG
>Ga0163217_1014629_pt1 | contig 12913 bp, 6 predicted proteins | sample SynspAceP_FD_185933 | JGI IMG/M metagenome (GOLD analysis project Ga0163217, IMG submission 185933) | Saline lake microbial communities from Ace Lake in Antarctica - Synechococcus sp. Ace-P (PacBio error correction) | ecosystem: Environmental > Aquatic > Non-marine Saline and Alkaline > Saline ... | reverse complement strand
GAATGTATCACGAGACTCAGTTATGGGAAAGGGAGGGGAATGGGTGTAAACAGCAGATCAGGGGAGCTAGTCGACCAGTGTGGTATCGGTCAGGCCATTCGGATTCGTCAAGACAAAATCTGAAACGAGTGTATTCCAATCTCAAAGTTGGGACTGTACAGCACGCGTGCTCTCTTGGATACAAGGGCTTGCAACACAAAATTGGCTGAGGCGCACACACACGGCAGAAGGATCATAACAGGTCTACCGAAGAGTAATGCACCAATAGTTTAATTTTCATATCACCGAATCGCCGCGAGGCTGAACTCTTTGGGGGCTCGAACTTTAGCTTATTAGAGTGGTTCGTGCGACGTGATGCAAGCATCACAGCAACAGAGGACGCGGCGGAGGGGGCAGAATTCACCCAGATAATATAACAGTAGACGGTTCCGATTACTGGAAACGATATACGCGTAAAGTTTGAGCGACAAATAGCTCTTCGACCACACAGACGTAATTTGATGCTCTTCGTAAAGTAGCCGTTAATAGCGAACGGAGAAGCAATATTCGGGAGGAGGAGCGCGTACGAAGTCGGAGAGACCAATCTAGGCTTACCGAGGAAGTTTCTCGATAGTAGAACAATTGTTAACCGGGGATTACCGCGCCCCATTTTAATCGCACCACCGTAGACTCTTTCCTTTGAGCAACGCGTTTGCGTGTATGCTGCATCTGTCTTATGTTCCCCCTTGCTATGGATAAAGGCCGGATAAGTAAGTCACATGAGTTGCTCGCGAGCTGAAATGCACAGCTAACTGAAACCTTAATATTTCGGATGTAACATTTAGAGTTTTTGGTCAAACGTTTTAATATCACAACCATTTGTAAGCCTTGAATGAGCCCAGCAGTTGATACGATTTAAAATGGGTGTTTGGAGGATCGCATTAATCAACAATTGAGCAAGCCATGGGAGAGAAAAAACAGTAAAACCCGTTGCGGACCACGTAATTCCTAAGGTTGGAGGCGATATGTTTGTTTAATCAGCCATAAAAAACCTGCGCATATGATTGCAGTAAGCCCATGAAATTCGCCATCAAAGTATGGAGACATATCAGCGTTTCCTAAACAATAACCAGATCCACGAAAGACCTATTTCCAAGACGCTTTACGTTTACAATAAAGCAACGATAGGCAACCAAAATTGACAACCAGGCCACATGATAAGGTGACCTGACCGCCACTCGGACGCTGAATAACAGGAATATCGGCCCGTGGCTAAAAAGGCGCTGCAGGGCGGCAGGGAGGAGAAGAGGCGTAGCGCGGCTTGCCTGTGCGTAAAACAAAGGAGGATGTCTAAATAACCAGATTTTTCATCCAGCATCATCCTTGACGAGACGGAGGAAAGAGTCTTTCATCGGCGTTGCCCATGTATCGGGTAGATCTTACACACTAAGATCACGGATGTATTGAATACAGAACTCATCAACATGACCATCTTAGGACAGCTTGAGAGTGGACATCAAGTCACGAGTGCAAAGGCAGGACATGCGGATGTTTCGCTGAGGGCGGTACAGCAATACAGAAAGCTATAGCTAGACCAAAATCGGGCCATTTACTAGAGGCCGGTATAACACCCCTCTGGTTAGTGTCCATTTGTCAGAGTAGCAGAACAGAGAGCATAGCACATTGGCAGTAGGTGCATTTCCTGATGAAATATCGTCCCACATCAAAAGAGACAACCAACTTGATTTGGTATGAAACGTAATAATTCACGAAGAAGACTGTATTTGAGCAGGGGGCATTACGTGCTTTATTCAATCGCTGATGTCAACACGTATTTCAGTAGAATTAGCGCCGATAATTTCACCATGGAGGCCCACTTAAAGCGTTTAAACACAAATCATAAAAGAAGAGAAGTTAATGCTATAAGACATGCGTTTAGAGAAACAGACCCTCTCCACCCCTAATGAACAAGCTGAAACGTCTATAAGAACTTACTGTATCTTAATAACAACGCACAACATGTGTGTACCAGAACCTCAACCGACGGATGCGCTGTAATTCTTGTTGGCAGTCTGAGCGGTGGCAGCTGGATGGAGCACCTTGTGTGAGACAGGAGAGTGTGTAACAAGCATCATGCATCAAGCAAACCGACTTACGCTAAGATTAGGGCTGGCCCCCCAAGCAACGGCATTAATTTTACACTGGACGCACGGAACTGTATAAATTCGCGTTTCAGTAGTATCTAAAACAATTAAGTCAGCAGTTTTTGAGACTTCTTAACTGGCACGAGCCGCATCAGATTTTGTCCCCGCATTACAACGAGAAATCAAGCGGAGTTACCGTTTCCGTAACCGGGGCTTGTCGTGTAGCCAAAGACGAAAAACGACAGCAGCGGGATCAGTCATCAGCAGTTTTAGGACCTCAACGTCTATATCCACGCATACAATTATTTACTAGTTGATGATGCTGTCGGAAGTATTGTGTAGGTGAAAGCGTTCTTCGAAGTACCCATAGGAGACACGTTTTTTTTACTATGGGATGGGGGGGGAAGCCATGAGTTGCAAAGAGAGCTCGGAAGGTGATCGCACGTGATTAAAGCTTCCGCTATTATCGTCGAGCCACTTGAATAGTGGATCTGTGCAGGAAAATCCGGTCCGCGTTAAGACAAAGTGTGATAATTTCGTCGAATGCCCAAGAAGTGGTGCAGATCTTGTTCATCATAAAATCGCAAAGCGGATATTCACTGCCGCGGTATATCTGCAGACAGCACAACACTCGCGTCAGATTCAGCAGACTGGAGAAAATAATACGCGCATTAAAACGTCGTAACGTGAGCTTGGTTCCCTCACGGTATAGAACATACGTGATGCCTTCCATCCTCATGCTTTTTTACAGCTGTTAGTTAACACTTATCTTGGTGGAGATGAGTAAAGTAGTTCCGCTAGCCAGCTTCATTATTCAAATGAGTAATATAGGCGAGGTTTCACCATCAAGTATGGTTTTAAAGCGCCGCTGAGCAAAAGGATCATCGCAGTTAAGTGGCTTCGACTAGGAATAAGTCGCCGTATCGTAAGCAAGTGCATGCAGAATGTAGCGGCGTGTATCGCAGACAATTGAGAGGTGTGGGATTAATGAAGAGGCACGGGAAATACAGAACGTAGACGCACACCAAGAAAAACAAAATACATGGATTAGAAGTAAACGAAGGAGATTTTTCAGTTACGTCAAAAAATCGTCTGTCTTAAAAAATGTAATTAAATGTTTACTAGAGCACTCTATAATATCTAGCAAACAAAGCGCTCTTAAGGTATCACAAAAGGAAACCTAACAGGGTTACCAGGACTTCTTGCTTGCATTTTTGCTGCATTACGGAGCTAGAGCGTTACTAGCGTCAGATCGAAGGCCCAACCCAAACCTTGTACAGCCATCGTCCTGCTTATTTTTCACGACGTTAAACTGTGATCGACGCTCAAGAGAGAGTTTTTCTCAGGTCGAAGTCCCAGATTCCTCTAGAACTAAAGGCGCCAACTGAAGGATTGGGGAAAACCCAAGTCGGAATTGCGTTTGGAAACCTCACTTGGAGATAATCTAACGCCTTATCAGGCAGGGCTTTCTAGAGGAGAATAGGTGTGTTTTGATAGCACTCCTTTCCCAGGGCTGATGAAGCGCCTCCTGGATGAAGGGCGTAATAGTCCTCGGGAACTGCTAACTCCGAAGCCAAGCCAAAGACTTGTTGTTTAGTGATAAATCCAACCGGAGCGCGACCGCGCGAAAGAGAAAGATTCATCAACCGATCTCCGTTGAGGAAAGGCACCCGATTCGCACTCTGACAGATGAAAGCAGAGAAACGGCTGATATTATCGAAGTTGCGGGGCAACTTAGATAGGTCAGAAGGTAATGGGTTAAGACTAGTGGGTGCCGGCAGAAGAATGTGTACATTGTCTAGTGTTTCCCATATTGATTTCGATGAGCGCAGGTGGGAATTGTTTCCATAACCAAGATATGCTGTGCCCTCGTGCAAACATAACTCTGTGAGCGGAATCATTACCAAGTATATTTTTTACCCCAACTTTCATGAGGTGCTTAATTACACCCACGACTCTTCTGCTGCCCAAATCGGTACGCAGGATTCAGAGAAGTGAGTCAACTTTAATTACGCTGGTTTGGAGGATGATCTTGTAGATGAGAATAACGTCCACCGCAAGAAAGCTTTGTTCTGTCTGTATCACGCTTTTTGCCGAACCACATGATACGCGTTACTCGTAGCAACACCATTGCGAGCACCAGGATAAAGCTAATTGATCTGAGAGCAACAAATAAGCATGTTAAGTTATTTTCGATCATGAGCTTTCCTGAATTAACATCTCGGCAGTAGATACGAGACAACTGACATGGCATTAAGCGCGGTGACTCTGGGGTTGGTAAATACCATAATAGGTTGGGGAAAGAAATTCTTCAAGTGCTACACCAATAAGAATATTGTTTGTGACCGCGGGGTTCCGGCAACCAGATCAGAAGCCGGTTTTTTCTGAGCAAGTAAAAAAGAGAAACGGGCTGACGTAGAGGGGGGGAAAAAGGAGGAGGTAGTACGACACCTAACTGGACGGACAAAAAAAGCCGTGTCATGTCGAAAGCAAATTTGGCCTTTCGCCGCGATTAAGTGTAGAAGTGCAGCCACCGTGACGGTGAAGTCAACGCGAGTCTATGGCAAACGTGCGCCATGGACAAAAAAACCAAGAGGTGCACCGCCAGACCTTGTCCAACCCAAATGGGAGGTGCCCTTAGATTAATTTGCACCGAACCATTGCCAATGGGGACGGAACCCAGTGCGTCCGGAAGACGCACCCCAGTAAATACCCCAATCGATGGGCCACTCATTATCCAAAGTCCTATTGGGCACCGTTTCTGATAGGTTTACCTAGGGGGCATTAGAAAGCTTGACCCCAATTACCCATCCACAGGAGCAGAATGTATGATGGAACCGTCTTTGGTTGAAAAAAGGGAGAAAGGTGTTAAAACCCTGTATTTGGCCGCGGAAGAGCAGACACGCACGAAGTGACAGGGACTTAATTACACCTGTTTGAGAAGATGTGAACCCCTATTTTACCCGTCGAGGGGTAAGTACACAAAATGACCACCGAATTGTGTCGACACCAGAGGAGAGAGTAGAAAAAAAACGTTAACCTTGCAGGAGCAACCCAGTTAATAGACCGTAAGTGGGTGCCTAACAACCTCGGATAATGTGTAAGGGCCAAATGAACTCTGAATAAAGACCGCAGAAAAAGAAAGTAGGAGCCGCGCCGAGTGTTTAATGTAAATGAACGGACATTAGATAACTGGAAAAACTCTGGGTGGGCACACGACCAAAACCTTTGGCATTTCAATTGACAAAGAAACGAGAGGAGTTTTATAGTGCACGTAAGGTAAGGAAGGAGTGCCCGGAGGTGTTTTACTTGGGTTGGTTATACCGAGATTGTGCTATCAAACCTTTGGAGCAGGAAGTTTGAGTATGTCGAAACAGGCCAAGAGTGATAACAGGTGTCTATCATTAGTGTGGACCTTGGCGCGGAGGGGGTTACATCAAAAGAAAGCATGAAACTAGAAACGGAGGGTTTCCATCACGACAAAGTAAATAAGCAGGAAATCCTTGTGGGCGCCATAATCCTTAAGAAGGGCAGTCAATTAACCAGAGCATGAAATTCAGGAAAATGGAGGGTTGCTCAGATAAGGTGCTTAAAAGGAAGAAAGAAAGGGGCTAGAAAGAAATAACTGCACACAGGACTTGCTTATGATAAGAATTGACCGTTATTATGTGTTTGCGTATTTAGGTTAAAGAATTACACGAAGGTGGATGTGTAGGGTGTATATCGGCGAGGCCGCTGAGTTTGACACGACACGCATCACGGTGACATGGGAATCAGAAACAGTCTCGGGAGAGTTAAGAAAAAGCCAGCGGTGCACGACTACCAGGAATGGCATGACCACACCTACGTATTGACAAATTATTGTCAGACACAGCGACACGTAACAGCAAAAATCTGTGTTAAGGAAGTTTTAAGAACTGCCTGTGCTGTCCACGCTAGATCAAAGGCGTAGTGGTCTTCTGACCGTTTGAGAAGATCATAGACCAAAAACACTCGGAGCTAGCAGAGCAAGCAAACAGAAATAGGCGTTAGAATTCAAGAGGGAAACAGGGACAGGCGGAAAAACATGGAGGGAACTGATTGCTGGAAAAGGACGTGACACGACGATAATAAAGTCTGCTTGACTTTGGCATTTTTGAGGGTAAGAAGTTGTTATGGTGAGGGCGTGAGTGGGATCTCATTGTAAACCAGGAGCTTAGACCGATTGTGAGAAGAGGACAAAAAGATCCGATAAAAAAAAACAAGAACGGGGTTTTAAGATGGGTATGTGAATATAAAACTTGGCGAACATCAGAGCGAAAATTACAACTTTCCATAGGGATTAAAAAGTTAAGTGAAGGTCTGGTGGGTGCGATTTGGGGGAGTAGAATCACAGTGACATACAATTGACCCGAGATGAAGCCATAACCCAGAGAAGATGGTTGACAGAACGGCACGCAGAGAGACAGGAAAGGTAGTGAGACGAGCATTAGCATGAGAACGTATGGAGAAAGGAATAGAAAGACCAAAAGAAAGACAGAAAAAGGAACACAAACAGAAGACCACGGTTACACTAAGTAAGGCTGGGTTGAGATATGCAGCACATTACGGGCAAAATATATACCACCAAGAGCGTAGACCAAGGACGTCATAAGTAATATTGAGTTTTAATCCGGAGAAGGGATGGCCTAGATAGAGAATAACAAAAGAGATTAGGATCATTGGATCAAACTAGTTGTCATATGATTGAGGCTGAAGAGAGCAACGTAAGCAAACACTACAAGGGGAGGCAAGATACAACAAGGCAAGAGGCACCAGTTTAACGAGGCCAAACCCACAAAATAGACACACAGAGCCAAGTTAGGAGGAAACATGAATGGGAAATAGAGATGAAACCGACAGCAGGAGGGAGGCACGATTGAGAGTAGGATTATAAACACAGTGATGTGCCGGTCCAACCAGAAAGGACTCAGAGGGATAACTACAATGAGAAGAAACCGGAAGGGAAGGCAATGAGGCCTCCTTCAAAAAGTGTTTGTGAAGGTGCACATGTTAAAAAACTGTCCAGAAGAAGCAAAGAATGCACTAGAGAGATAATAGAAGGCCCGGACGCTTTAGGAGAAGAAGCATAGGAGACCGAAGAACAATATAAGCAGAGCAACATCCTGATATATGAAAACAACCAGTTAAAAAACAGCGCATGGTTAGAGAAGGGAGCAGGCACTATAACCGATCAAAGCATGCTACACACAACAGTCTTATGTTTATTTTATATAGTCCAAAAGAAAGTGGTAATCAATCGAATGAAAACCCTAAGGAGTTAAAAGTGCGACCTGTGAATACGGAAGGTTTAGGATAATTAAACATGTTTACAAAAAGACGAGGATAATGACATTTAGGAGATTTTAGTGGATAGCCGAAGAATAATGACGGAGGATAGAGTGACGAAGGGTCTAAGTTTTAAGAAAAGATTGATGACTTTAATCTTATTGTAAGCAAGACACTTGTAAAGTGCAATGTTTTCACAGGATATAATTGATGAAGTTACCGACTTGAACGACAAGAACAGGATAGATGTTGCCTTGAGAGTAGTATTAATTTTCTCATTAGATCAGCAGTGCTTCTGTGTTGAGGTTCAGTATATTTGCCACACGAGAGCATTATTTTCATGTTCATAAGAAGACCATTTTCCCAGAAGTCTCAGCAGGTGGAAGCCCTATCAAGCGTGTAAGTAGGAGGCAGTTAAAATAATAGTAATTTAGTGGCAAAGCGAAGAACCGTTACGAAAAGAACGCACATTTGACGCAATGTGTTTGACAAAGTCAAAGATAAACTGGCTCAAGATAAAGACCATTACCACAAGAGTCGAAGAAAAGAATGAACAAGGCATCTATTGATAACTTAGGCTTTTTCAGAATTACGCATAGAAGAGGTGATAGAGAAAGTTATGACACTTTAAAATACAATTAATTAAGTTAGCATATTGTGCAAGAAAAAAAAAAAAAACTGTGACAACATGCCATGAACTAGGTGGTGAATATAATTTGTTTGGTATAGGTGATAATAATTGAGGTGATGAAGGATCAAAGAATATGAAGCTTCGTAATTTACACATAAAGAAGAAAGTGTTCGAGTAAGTTAAGATACGGATAAGAGAAGAAGTTGGGTTATGTGATATACATTTAGACGAAGTAAGGAGAGTAGCGGTTGACCAAGTCATGGACCGGCAACACGAAGCACACAGAAAGCCGTAGTCAAAGAAAAGAGAAAGTCAGCATAGAAGGGCGCCTGTTAATAGTAGGGATTGCCGAGGGGGGGGATTAAACACAGCAAAGTTAAGAGCAAAATTGCGAAAAAATAGAGGTTTTTATAGATTGGCGATAGAAGAGGAAAAGGAGTGGTAGATTTTTTAAGAAAGTAAAAGAAAAATAAATTAGGCTCTCTCAGGCAGGCTTGAAGAAACTGATAGGTAAGCTTAATAGTTAGCCGGGGGAAGTGACAACCAAAGGAGACCAGGGTATGAGTGAACGCCAGAAGTGTGGCACTATGTTGGAAAAGGGAGGCAATAGCGTCTAATAAAATATAAGTAATGCATTTGGCCTGGCTGTGGGGGGTTTTGCATACTTCAAGTACAAGGACATAGATGCCTCAGCAGACAAGTAGACATTTAAGAATATCATTACGAAAAATGATTACGGAACAGGTGCGTTTTTGGTATGAGAACACTTAACTCATGGTTTTAAACATTTACAATAAGAGAAGCTGATAAGCATGTCTATCAATCGGAGAAATGCATGAAGTTATTGACAGCTAACGAAGGGTGAGCCTGTTCGAGGCAACGTTCTCATACCAAGAGTGTATTAGACGCGTTGAGTGGTTGACGCCGTGGACCAATAACGTACAAGCTATACCAAAATCAAACCAGAATTCTAGGGGGATCTACAAGGGGTGTAATTGAGAACCTTAAGAGAGAGGTTAAGAGGATTATTTCTGTGACGGACCAGGTATTCCTTTAAGTACCGGTCATGGAAAAGGTGTTCTAACTACGATATAGTGTTAGATGTACGATAATGCATGAAAGACGAATTTTGTGTTTACGTTCCTTGGAAATAGTGACCTTCAGAATCAAGGTATGAGACAAGTTCAAGCAGAGATGTGTATTGGGGTAGACATATCAGAACAAGTAACACGACCTTACGGTATAATAAACACTTTGGGGTGGGGTTGTGGTAAACAAACCATAACTGCAACACGGGTTACACAATAGGAATAGGTTTGATAAGGGATGTGAAGTTGCTGTGAACGGTGATAAACGAGGCATTGGTACAGGAACAACGGTACAAACGACGAGAATTAAGAACCTAAAACAGCCAAGAACACTAAAAGAGAAGGAGTGGGTTAGCTTTCCTTGACGAAATTACACGGACAGTTTTGATGTAAGAAGGGACTAAGACACAGAGACAAATGTATGACTTGATATGGGGTATTATGCATTTTAGAGTAACAGACAAAGATAATTTGCTCAGCGTTTAATATGAGACTATACGGAATCGGGCTGAGAGGGAAAGTCAGAGAAGTGAAAGATGGGAAGAAATTGATTCATTGAACGAGATGTTAAATTCCTAGGATACAAGGACGAATCTGGAAAAGAAAAGTAAGGGGAGGAGAAAGGAGAGGTGTGAACCATAATTAGCCCAGCACTTTACGAGGTGGCTTGATAGACCAAATTGCCATCTGTTGGGGGACATTAGATTAAAACAAGATTAGAGATGATATACTGGTATTGAGAAGGAGACGTCAGGCAGAATAGCATAAGAGTTGGTTTACGAAGGTAGTTTGTATTCGAGGTTGACTTTTTGTAAGCGGAACGAGGGGGACAGAATTGATTTCCAACAAGGAGCTCTAATGAAGACAGTAAGTGTTTGGGAGATTTTTAGGTAGTGAGATAAACGTAAGCAACACATTTTGGCAAGTTTTATTGAACGAAATAGGATATCAGCGAACGAAAACCGGCATTTTAAAAGAGCTGTAAATTGTGTTGGCACTTAATTATAAAACAATTTTTACTAGAGGTATACAACCGGATAGAGTTAAGTCGTCATGAATGCGAGAACAACAAATCGTTGTAAATAACAGAATTAGAAAATTAGCATCTGACCGGACTTCAAGACTAGTGTGGAGAAGATTGGTTTTTTAAAGGTGTTAGCACAATTACGATCGTCTGGACAGGGGACAAGAGCGTTAATGGAAGTTTTTTTGAGTTGAGGTAGGAGATACCATTGAGAGTTCAGTATGTTACGGGTGGTAGTTGAATAACGAGAAAAGTTAAAGAAAGACATGTGATCCTTATAAAAATTACATATTAGAAATGAGTTAGAACAGAGAAAGGACAGAAGAATTTAGCTGATGTGAGTTAGTTGGATCATATATTAAGTTTAGAAATATTAATTAATTGAGTTTTATATGTATTTTTGGAGTGGTTGCGCAATAGATAACCGACGGATAGATTTTTCAATTACCGGAGCGCATAATATGACTAGAAATATAGAAAAAGGAGTAGAGTTTCAGAAGAGAAGCGCTGAGCGGAGGCGCATTGTAATAATGGAGGGAGATTGCACAGACGATAGTTTTCAGAAAACGGAGCAGGTATTAAAGAAATTAAAATAGGATGACAACACAGGTAGAGAAACGAAAGAAGCATAGGCGAGATTAGCGCTGAATAAGATTAATGCAATAGATTACCATGGTTGGGAGGGAAGCAGCAAGAAGGTGTCAGATGATGAAGATTAGATAAGTGATTAATTAGAAATCATGGTGAACGGATATTGCGAAGGGGTCACAATATAGGCTGGGGGGTTCATGCATTTGACACGGAATCATTTTGAACGGGAATCAAAGAGATATCGAAATTAAGTGGAATTTGATAAGGGGGTTTTGGATGAGGGTGAAAAGCGGTGGGTGCTTATGTAAGTTTGAAAGAAGGAGATAAGAATAATCGAATATGATCAGACGAGTAGAGGGTAACTTCCACGCTTGTCGATGGGATGACATTATGGAGTGAGGATAGAATGTACAAAAGGATGCAACCGGATTCAGTTTGAGTTTTCTTTGTTAATTTGGTGAAGACGGGGTATGGGAGTGGCAGGAAGGGAAGTATGTGTATTCCTGGGCTCGTTAAAAGAAAGCAACAGGACAGGGGAGATATTGAATTTAATGCGGTAAGAAAATGAGCAGGGATTTACCGGAGAAGAGACGTATGTAACAAGAAATCTGAATGAAGGGTGGAGCTAAGAAGTGGGGAAGAAAAGGGTGGGAGGGGGGGGAAGGTGATGAGATCGAGTGAGTGCATAAAGGAGGGAGTGCCTTTTTGAGTATTAGTGGAAAAATGGAGAGATCAGGTGTGATTGATTGTGGGAGTATGGTAGAGTATGGGGCGAGAGTGCGTCTTGCGTATCGAGAAAAATTTAAGTAGGTAGTTTCAAGGGGAAGTATAGAATATGCTGTGTAGGCAAATATTGTTCTGTCGGGGGCTGGAAGCTATGTGGAGAGCGTATAAAGCAGAGCCCGATACCACGGAAGGAACGACATTTTTCTTGGAAGGGCATGCAAGCCAGTTAGGAAAGTAAAAATATCTGCGACACAGATTGGTAAAGAGGAGATAGTGGGCATGAGAGGGTCCCAGACGTGTTGTTGGAGTTAGATTAGCGGATTTAAAAAAGGCTTGACAATCCGCTTATCCGGTCAATGTACATGAAAATTGAAATTAAAAAGATTATAAATGGCAAAGCGAGCATATGTTACTGCATACCGTACAGCAAAAGATTAACTTTACACAGAGCCCGATTAAGGATAAAATTAGGGAACTGGTGATGACAGATTTGCATAAACGCATACTCTGAGTCCGGGTGTAGAACGCCTTGGAAGGCATGGTGGGCAGTAGAAACAAGAAAGAGGCACGGATGTGTTTAGGGGGTCCAGAGAAATGGATTGATTTGAATAACAAAAAGATTAAGCAAGAGAAGGACGCCAGGAGTAGAATCAGTGTGGCATTTAAGAATTTAAAAGATGTAGGCTAGACAGTCATAGGAAACCGTTTAGAGAGACTATTAATATCACACAGAAATGAAGGAGCAGAGGGAGACGCGCGCTTTGACAAGCTGAAGTGCAGAGGAAAGAGAGACAGTACGGGATATTTGATACGATAGATTACAAAGTAGAAGGTGTTTAACAACTTGAATAGTTGATACGAATAGGGACAAGTGGAGAAACATTATCCCTATTAAAAAATCAGTGAAGTGGGGTAAAGCCTAAGAGTGTGTTGCTTGAGTGTATCAGTATTTTTGATTCTTTCGAGTCCAAAAGAGCGTAGGCATCAGTGGATTTCAACAAGAGACGCATTTGACATTTAGAAGACAGAACGAGACCGAATGTCTGTTTTTTGCTGGTGGAAGGGCTGTTAGACGACGTTGAGGAGAGGGAGGGGACGGACTGTAACATTCTGGTTGAATCAGAGATTTAGAAGAAGATTGTATCTAAGTAAAGTAGAAGAGGGAAAAGTAGAACGAAAAAGTAGAATGGTGATCCGTCTTTGCAAGCCGACACAGTAGTTACTATAAGAGATATTTTATTCATCTAGTGGTTTCAAAGAAAAGAAGTTACAGGTGTTGCAATAAAAGATAATTTCATTATAAAAAATAGGAATAGAAGTGGGTAACCCAATTATTGATGTAAGAAAGAAAGTAGAGTTAAAGAAGAGCGGGATAGTAGGAAGATCAAAGCTAGATTAAAGAATGGTCTGTTGTGCCAGGATC
>Ga0163217_1092304_pt1 | contig 12914 bp, 19 predicted proteins | sample SynspAceP_FD_185933 | JGI IMG/M metagenome (GOLD analysis project Ga0163217, IMG submission 185933) | Saline lake microbial communities from Ace Lake in Antarctica - Synechococcus sp. Ace-P (PacBio error correction) | ecosystem: Environmental > Aquatic > Non-marine Saline and Alkaline > Saline ... | reverse complement strand
TAAGATAAACTGCGCTCGAAGCTTTCAGCCGATGCTCTCCAGGAGGAACGTGGTAATGGCGTTAGGGTCAGCACCCTGACGCTGGTGGTGCGGTGACACCCCCCTCTGGGGTACGGATACCGTCCACGCCTCCTTCGACCACCGTGCCATTGCTTGGCAGCAGCATCAAGCGGCTGAGCCCTAGCTTTTAGCCTCAAGCAACCTTCTCCAAAGTGCGAAGATCTGACCATCATTGCCGCCACTGGCGCGCTCTAACTTCTCCCATGACCTCCACTCTCCGACCAATCCTTTTCCCTGGCCAAGACCGGAGGTGGACCTGCCCCCGTGAGCCTCCCATCGCGAGGCGCCTCCAAACCTCCGGGTATCCTTCCTTCCGCCAATGGGACAACATCGCCGCCATCTCCTCGATGGAGAAGCTCGACAGACTGGAAGGGGTTGAGGTGGCTTGGCAAGGTGCGAGAAATGCTTGGCCGCCAGCGGACCGGGTCATTGATATCGACAACGACACAACCGGAAAGAACGGTCTGAACGGGTTGCCCGTTATGACCTCCACGAGGTATTCAAGGGTCGCTACACAAGCAACCCAAGAGCCAGTTTCCCGAATGTCAAAAACTTGATGAGATTTACCACCGTAGGACCGATCAGTTATTCGTTCTGCTTGTTCCCACCACCTGGTACCCATCCTTGGCAATTTGCTGGATTTGGGCATTCAAACCAGGCTCTCGGGTGATCGGTCTTTCAGTTTGGCGTGTGTTGATTGGGTGGTTCTCAAGGCCACACATCAGAAGAACTGTCATTGATCCTGGGCTGCATTGAAGATTGAACGTCTGTCACGGCCAGGCTGTGTAGACGATTTGGTCAAGGCAGCACTACTGCATGAAGTGGTCGTGGTGTGAAAGAACCCCAAACCAGCAGGTTGAATTCCGTCGTTCGTGGACATTTCCGCCACGACCCTAGTCTCAAGCAAGAATTCTTCGATTGGTGCGGCCACAGGAATCGATGCTGTCCACCTGATAGCAAGCTTGACTCCAGAACGAATTCAAAGCTTTCTTGACGAGAGGATTTGAAGGCGAAAAGCGTTCTTGAATGCGTCCAGCAAGACTTATTGCATGACAGGCCTTCCTTCAACCAAGGAAGGCTTTTCATCTTGCTACTCTTTGGACTTCAGCGCAGAGGACAGCTTTAGGGTTCAAACTGTTTGAATAATATTTTTCAATCCGGCCTATTTGATGAATATGACCGTTTTGGATTGCTATCATTTTGGATCTGTGGACCTATTAGGACTAAAACTGGGCTAGAATCAAATTACAATTTACAACTAATCCAAGGGAAAGGCCAAAGAAAGAGTCAAAGTTTGAATTGCGGCCGGCATTAGGCCGTTCCACCGTTCAAGACTGAACAATCGGTCCAGTGGTTTTGAGCTCTGCGCTGTGTCGTCCCGGATTTTGGATCACCGAAAACAACTTTCAATTGCTGGTCTAAATCTAGGCCGTTGTGACCACATAAGGTTCCTTCGGCGCCTTCGATCAGCTGCCCAGACCTGCTGATCTGGCGCCAGGCTGTTACCAATGAAACTCTGATGTGAGTGGCCGGAGTGAGGGCTGTCAGCACAGCTCCAACCAGCGCAGGGCCAACTAAGCAGAACCTGCTCAACGGCTTTCATCGTTGATCGTTCACCCTCTATCCGCCTGGTCGGCGCTTGATGGGCCTGGGCGCATGATTTGATCTGTGCTCGGGTCTTGGTGCTCGCATCCACGCACCGCAACTGGAGGCTTCGTTGACCAGGCTGGCAGCGAGGCGCTCCCTGGGCGCTGGCGATAACAGGGACACAACAACAGGACCGCAGGGCAGCGCGCTGGGGAACGAAGAACAGGGTCAAGGCAGGCTGAGCGACGGGAGGGGTCGTGAGAATGTGGTTGGGTCATTGGGGCCAATCTGGCTCCATCGCCAACACTGCACTCTGAGGCTTCGCATCATCCAGGCCCGCCCCCCTTGACGCTCTATCACCAGCTGGATTACCCCGCGCGAGGGTCCGGTCCCCGGGGGGCAAGTTCAGCGACTCGACGCATCGGCATCGGTTGGACGCGCTCAGAACCGCACCCCACGTTCGGCGAAATACCGCCCGCCAGCCACCAAGGACCCAGGGCGGAAAGCCTGCAACCATTCGAGCGGGATCCGCCGGCCACTGCCGCCGTGGCCCGGCACCCCAGGGCATCGAGCAGCCACCGCTTCGACACCCCGCTGTAGGCATGCACTGGTTGAGTCACTGGGCTTGGCGATGCAGCAGGGCCTTCAGAGGGGACAGCCCGCAGGTTGGACAGTTGCACGCATTCGCTCCGGTGTCTCCTGGCCCATGCAGCTGAAGCAAGCGCATGGCGCCTTGCTCGGGACGTAACGGATCAAGATCCCCGTTCCTCCGAGGTCGCGACCACCGCACACCCCGGCAGGGGGTTGCAGCCCATGGCCCCAACCAGGCGGGGCTCCGCCGGATTCACCAGCGGGGGTCCCGGACAGCAATCACTTCAGGAGGCCATCCACGCCGAGCGAAGCCGCCACCCGCCGCCGCCTGATCGCTCGGCGCAGCCACAGATTTTCGGCAACGGAGGCAGACGGTGTGGATGGAGCGGAAGTGTTTCTTAGGATCAGGCCTTGACTGTCTTCAGGCTCTACCTGGGCAGTAGCGGGATTGAATCGCTGTGGGCGAAGGATGTGCTGTGAAGATCGGGGCTTCCCTGAGGATCCACCCCGTGGGTTCGTGATTCCTGGGCCTGGCCCACCGTCAGCTTTGGAGAGCAGTACGGCGCACGCTTCGCGCCAGGCCTCCGTTCTAGGGCTCTGGCTGAGGCCCTGCTCACCGCCTTGCTGCTGTTCGTCTCGGTGCTGTCCACGAACTGCGCCATTCCTTTGTGGGCCATGGCCTACGGCGTCAGGTCCGCGGCATCACCCTGTTCCTGCTTGGCGGTTCGCCCCGGTGGAGCGGAATGCAGCACGGCCCTGTCAGCCCTGAGGTGGCGGCGCGCGGTCCTTTGTCAAGCCTGGTGCTTGGCCTCGGTCCTGCTGCTGGGCGCCATTGCGGGTCCCGCCTGGCCCCCTGGCCGTAGAGGTGGTGCAGCAGCTCGGCGTCTCAAACACTGGTGCTGGGCTGTCCAATCTCCTGCCCGGTCTGCCCTCGATGGCGGCTGATCGTAAGGCCCTGCTGGCAATTCACCGGCAGCAGCGCCGTGGCATCAGGTGGCCGCCGCATCGGTGTCTGTTTCCTGTCGCTGATGGCGATCGGCTGGGCACGCTATTCGTTGCTGCGTGGCGGCGGCTTCGGCGCCTTCTGGTTGATCCTGCTGGGCTGGTTCGGCTTGGGGCTTCCCAACCAAACTCCAGCAGCTCTCGCTGAGGGAGGCGATGCGCGAACTCAAATGGGAGACGCCGCATGCGTCGCGTTCGGGTGCTGGAATCTGATTGCTTCCCTGCGGCGACCTCAGCCAGCTGCGGCCTCAGCGACGATTCCGCCCTGCCCGCTGGACTGGGGTTTCTGATCTGCGACCGGGGCGATGGCAGGGGGTGAATGACGACCAGGCCCTGGCAGTCGTGGCCCGTGCAGCGCTGGGACGCGCGAGCGCGTGGTGATCATCATCAGCCGTAGATGCTGCCCTCGATCACCGCGGCGTAACCGCTCTGGCAAGCCGCCCTCAAACTCGATGCCGGACGGCGCAACCGTTTGCCTGGTTGCTCGCAATGCGGGCTGCCCTCGGGCACCATTCGAGCGGCCGAACTCCTCCGGACGCCGTGAGTGAAGCGCCTGGGCCTACCGCTTGCCCGCCATGATCGAAGCGACGGCGGCAGGGGCCTATCCCCTGGGGCTGGCCCTGGGCCAGGGGCCCGGAGCATGGGCCAACGCCGCACCAGCGGAATCAGACCCGAACACTCACAGCAGCGAAGCAGGCTCCGCTGGGCTGTAGGCGGAAGCGCTTGCCGCCGCGGCGCATCCGCCGCGAGCTCTGGGGTGCAAAGGGCAATATCAAGGTCCCCGAGGGGTACTGCCTTCAGCGAAGCGGCGCAAGTGCTCTGCCAGTTGCGATCCGCTGACGGTCAGGGGATCGAGCTGGGGGGATCGGCAGCGAAACCCTCCTGCCAAGCTGACGACAAGGATCGAGCGCACGCTGGCCGTGCTGCAACAAACTGGCCCTGTCTCCAGAGGCTGGGGCCACTGCCCAACCCGTTTCACCCCACTGGGCGCATCCACAGATCAGGCCGCAGTGGTGCTGCTGGCAAAACAACTGCTGGCCTGCAGAGCTGCGACGGACCGCTTCCCGAAGCGCAGGGGGCTGCCCCAGGCTCCTTCCATTGGCCTGTCGCAAGCCAGTCAGAGCGAGGCCGTTAGGCCAAGCGAGGAGCGGGGGGCATGCGAGCCCAGAGGCAGGAGCATAGGTGAGACGCCCCATTGCAGCACCCGCCCGGCCGCCCTGGCCGTCGGCACGATGGCGATCGCCCCTGCTCTGCAGCAGGGCCAGCTGGCTCCACCCGGCCGTTAGGTGAAGCCCACGACAGGGTGGCGCGCCCAGGTGTTAAAGGCGCAAACCGGAGAACCTTCGCGGCCACGAGGTTGATCGAGAGAAGCAAATCGGTCGATGGGCCATCTGCCAGTCGCCTGGTCCAAGGTCAGCGCGTGGCATCCAACCGCCAGGCGACTGGCAGGAGAGGGGATGGTTGGTATCCTGGACGCCATTGGCCACCAACGTCTCTAGGCCCAACTCATTGCCGTTTGGCAGCTTCTGCCCCTGATCCCGCTGGGCCTGCTGGCGGGGTCTCTCTCTGGGCCTGGCGGGCGTCGGCAGCAGAGCCTGGTGGTTCTCCCAATCCTGCTCGCTGTGGGGCCTCAGCCCCCACCAGGCCCCTGGCACCAGCACCCTGGCGATCGTTCCCACCACCTTGGGGGCACCGTCTCCCACCTGCGGGCCGGCCGGCTGGGCCGCTGCCCTCGGCGCCTGCGTCGGACTCAGCGCCTGCTGGCCAGCGCTGATCTTCAGCCGGCTGGGCGGGCTGCCTGAGTGGCCTGGCACCTGCTGGCCCTTGCAGGCGTTGATGTTGGCCTGCTGGCCCTGCCGATCGACCCGACCGAGAAGACCACTCAGCCAAAGCGAGGATCGCCAGCCGCGGTGGCCGGCCTGATCGGGTCGGGGCTTGTCGGCGGGCTTTGCCGGCGGACTCCTGGGCCTGGCGGGGGCCTGTTGATGGTGCGCTGATGGTGCGGGAGCCTGCGCGTTTGCCGTTGCGCCAGGCGATTCCGAGCTCAGCACTGGCGGTGCTCTTGCTCCAGTTCGTGCCAGCCTCCGCTTTTCAGTTCTGGCCGGGTGAACGAAGTCAACACGGCGATGGCCCTTGGTGCTGCCCGCGTTCTCTGCGTGCCGTCCGGCAGCGGCCCGGCTCGACCGGGTCAGCGGTCAAACCTCGCGTGGTCGCTGGGCGCTTGATCACCATGCTGCTGCCGGACGACTCGCGGCCCGCGCGTGCGCTGTACATGCTGGCCTTTGGCGAATTAGGGATCAGGCATCCCAGAACGACGGGATTCGAGCTTTCCTAAAACCCAAGCATCGCGTCCACCGGGCCCAGGCTCTCGCTGACACCGTGAAGTTCCGGCAGGGCACTCAGTCGTCGGAGCGGGGAAACGGCCGGTGGGTGTCCACAGCTCAAGCGATTCCAGGGCAAAGGCGGATGCTTCGTTTGCGGCTGAAATCCATGGGAGCAGGCATCGCGACATGGCGGCAGAGCTGGCCCGTACTGCGCTCAGCACCGCGGCAGCAGGGATGGAGTTGCATCGCACGGAGACTTCCAGAGCGCAGCTGGCCATTCAGAGAGCTCGCGGGGGATTCGCCTTTCAGGCCTGGGGCCAGGGCGAAATGGAGTCAGTTCCGCCGGCTGCTCCAGCCAGCACAGCCGGGTGCAGATCTGCCAGTGCTGCGGGGGCTTAATTCCAGGGACGGATTCTGGGTCGCATGGATGTGATCGAGTCGGGAGCGAAGCCATTCAAGAGGCTATGACAACCACTGCCAGGACGTGGCGCGGTGGGCGGGAATCGAGTACTGAACAAGGGGCGACATTTGTTATCGGTTCGCCTTGCCAGTAGCGTCACAAATCACTCAGTCAGGCAGATCTCAGAACGGGCTCACTCGCCCTTGTTTGGTCGCCGCCCACTTTGTCCGTCGGGGCTCGGCTCCAGCTATCTGCCTCTGCGTCAGCCTCTACAACGGGCCTGATCGGGCGTTGGACCCTTGTTGGCAGTGGGGCCTGGAGCTGCTGAAGCAAACCACTACCGCGCATCGGTCCATTGGCCTCCGCCCGCAGCGTCGTTGTGCTCCCCCAGGGCGGATCAAACCAGAGTTTTTGAACGCGGAAACCCGAGGATCAAAGACTGCGGACGGGCAAAAGAGGTGACGCACTCGGTTGCCATCAAGGGCCGTTCCCAGCCGCTCTCCGCCTCGCTTCGGTGTGTTCCAATCCCGTCCGGTGAGCGCAGGGAGCTGCTCTGCAGCGTGATTGGCCTCACCGTCAAGCTGGGGATCGGCCTTGTTGCCGTGGCGTTTCGAGTTCTCCGACCCACCTGCTTCGGGTATCAGCACGGCTCGACAGTCACAGCGGCAGGTCAGAAGCGCCATCCTTGCAGCTCGAACTCGGCACTGCTGCGCGGGCCCGAAACCGTTTCGACCAAACTCTTTTTTTCCACCCGCCAAGGACAGGATGGACGGCTGGCGATGTGCGCGAGCAGGAAGGCAGTGGATTGCTCCAGACGTTTGGCGCGTGTCATGGAAGCTCCCCGCCAACCGGACCAAAGCTCCAAATCCCAGCTCTGATCGAGCCGGCACAGAAGCGGCCAATCTTCAGGGCTCCAACCATTAATTCTAGGGCCATGGCCTCTGAAGACACTCCCTGTCGGTTAGGTAAGGGCAACTTTGAAGTGAAGGCCCGAATGGCGTCAGATCCGTCCCTTCCTCCGGCACCGTGATGATCACCGGCTTCCTCCTCCGGGAAGGTTTGGTCTCTATACGCACCAAGGCCCTGACTGATCGAGGCTGGCATGTGGTGTGGCCTGCCGCGGAGTACCGCAAGCCCGCGGCGCGCGCCACAGGAACTCGCCATTGCCCGAGGCGGCCGTCACCCATCTGCAGGTCGAACCTCGGGGATCTCGAGGAGCGTGCGGCCGACTGGTTGATGCCTTCAAAAGCAGCGGTCGCCACTCGATGCCTTGGTCTCAATGCGGCCGTTATTTGCCGCTGCTCAGGCACCGCGCGTCCCCCCAGGCTATGAGCTGCTCGATGGCGACCAATCACTTCGGCCATTTTCCTGCTGTCCCAGGCTCCTGGCTTAGGAGGGCCTCAATGCCGCTCCAATGCACCCGTCACGCACGAGCTGGTGATTCTTGGGATAGTGGTCGACGGCCAACTCCAGGAGCTGTGTGGCAAGATCCCATCCCTGCACCAGAGGATCTCGGCGACCTCTCCCGGTTCCACGGGATTCTCAAAGCCGCCGATCGCCGATGGCCAAGCGGGCAAGCCCTTCACCATGCTCGAAGGCCTACATAGGTATGTCTAAGCTCTGCAAACATGATCACCACCAGAGTTGCACGTCGCTTTGCATGGAGCAGCGGAATCGTGATTCAGTTCCCTCTGCCCGGCTGCGGTGGCCGACACACCCACTATTTCCGCAACAGCTACCGCTGTTCCAGACGATCTTCCCTGGTTCCAAGGAACGTCAACGGTGGCTACGTCAGCCAGGAGCTTGCCGGGGAGCGTGTCGCCCATGGTGGTTTGGCCGATCCTCGCTTCGCCGTCTCGCGGGGCCACTGCCGAGCTGTGCGGTAACCGCCCAAAAGCAGGGCGGCAAACAGTTTGTTCAGGACGTCTCAGAAAAGGCCAGCGAGACCCCGGCATCGACCAGGGCTTGACCTGGATCTCTCGACTGCAATTGGTCTGGTCTGGCTGATTGGTTCTGAGGACTGATTAGTTCTGGGCTGGTGGGTCTATTTGTGATGGCACCTCCAGCCAGGCGCTCCTTTGATTCACGCCTTTTAAAAATGGGCCCAACTTTTTGTTTACTCCAGTTTTCATTCACCCTTCGTCGCGAGAACCCTGATTGCCCCGCCGTTTGCGCTGGATTCTTAGGTCTTGGTGGTTGACCGCCGGGCCTTGCTGCTGGGGGATGCAAGAAACATGAACTGGATCCTTCGGCGATTGTGCTCCCAGGCGGCACAGTTGGCCGAATGTTTCCTAACCAGAGGTGGTCAACGGCACCGCCTTCAACCGATTTCCGACCGGTGGGCAGTGCGAGCAGTTGGTGTCAGCCAAGGAAAGCGGGGGTCAGCGAAGCCGATTGAGGCGGCGTGCAGGCGAGTTAGTGGCGCTGCTGCCACTCCGACACCACCACCGCACGGAGCCCGTGGAAATTTAGGGTCATCGCAGAACGCAGTGGCCGCTGCCCCTTGGTGGGGCAGGCAGCCAGGCAGCGCGCTTTGGGTGGCCGCGGTCGTTCAGGTGAAGCTGATTCTGCCAGGGCCGACGGCCTCGACCTCCAGGGCGCCATGAGCTGGCTCGAAAAGCTTCGATTCACTGCCCTGGCCCGGCTCGGCCCAGCCTCCTTGCCGTCTCTCTCTTTCGCCCCTGCCCACTCCTGCTGCCCGCAGGCGATTGGATTCCGCCCTGCCCTGGCCAGCTGTTGGGGCCGCGTCTCCGAGCTTCTCGACGCTCGCCCCGCCGTGATCTCACGGTGCTGAGCCTCAAGGGTCCTCCAGCCCCTCGCCCAGGAGGCTGGGACCATCCACCAATGGCTGACAGCTTGCTCCCAGCCCGCTCGCATCTGGTGCACGGATCCCGCCCTGGTTCGCCCGGTACGCGCCCGCGCCCATCAGTCTGAGCCGGGCCCGCGCTCGAGGGGCTTGGGCGTATGCCCTCAGCTTTTATGACGCGTCAAGCCGTTCGCAGCACGCGGCGGGAGGGCCTGCGGGCTGCTGGCTAATCGTGAGCGCCCGGCTTTGCGCCTTGCCTCACATGCGGTCTGGGCTGACGTGTCACCTGCCACGGCTACACATTGTGCATAGCTGTGCGCACCTGAGCCTGAAGGTGGCTCCGAGTTGCTGGCCTTCACGCAGGTGACGCCGCCCGGCGACAGCTTCGGCGATTTCGGCGCCGGACCCTGGCCGACTACGCCGGGGAGGCCCGGTTGCGATGGCGCCCTGATCTGCTTTGACGCGTTGCTACCGCTGGGTGACCAGGCCTGCGAAGCGTTGAAGCCTGCTGGGGGCGGCCAACCGCAAAGGATCTGAACCGGCTTGCCTGCCTACCGGCAGATGGCTGGCCTTGATCCCGGGCCGCAGCGACGACGCCACCTCAGCTTCCTGCGGCCGTGGCGTCGATCATGGGCGGGCTGGGCGAGCGGATTCGTGGGCGAGCTGGCCTCACCGGCCCGGGAACCGTGCAGGCAGTGAATCCACGCTTCGCCCCTGCAGGGCCGGATGATCAGTTTCGCGGCTTTCTTGATGCGATCACCGACCACTACGCCACACGGAGCGTACAGGGCGGTGGGCGCGCGGCCTGGTGGAGCGCGCGCCGCTGAAGTTCTGATCAGTGATCAGATCGAATCCGGTGGATCAGTCGAAGCCCAGGAGATCAAAGATGTCGCGATTCTTTGAGCATCGGGCCTCCAGCGGCTCCACATCGCTGAGCATCTTCGTGGGCCCGGCTCAGGTATTCCCGCTGCACGCTTCCACTTCCGGGTGGATTCCATTTCAAAATGAGTGCACTTTCTTCAGGCGTGATTTCCGGATGGCATCGACCGGTCTTGAGGGGCCGATGGTTACGCAGACCGGGTGCGTTCGTGAACTTTGTCGATTGATCGGTTTCTTCGAGCGGTGGCAATTACACCGCCAGCCCGCACTTTGTAGTTCTTCGCTTGGCAATTGATCCGCCTGCTGATCCGGCTCATGGCGAAGATCGAATACGAAATCGTTCGCCGGTTCACATATCAGGCCAGTAGTCGGCATGCTGGAGAGGAGCAGCAAGCACCACAGACCACGGCTCCGGCACATCGGAAGCACCACATCGGTGTCTTCCAGCAGGTGGTGCTCTTGAAGTTTCACCGTCTGGCCGGCAACATACCGCCGCAGCCGTACTGCCGGGGACCACCCAGTTCCACGCACATCACGCCGTTGTAGCCCTCGAAGACGAAATCTTCACGGCCGCAGGTTCTTCGGTGTGGAAGTCCAACGGTTTCGAGATGTCGATCACCGTGGGCACCATCTTCTTGGTGAGGGTGAGGGCTTGTCGTGCTTGGGGGTCACCAGCGATCTGGAGCACAGCGTTTGCGAGCTTCGAGAAGGCGCTGGAGGATTCGAAGAGGTGGTGAATTTACCGATGCCCCCCTTGCCGTACCACCGCGATCACCAGGGCACCGGTCTCGATGTTCTCGAGGTGTCTTGGTGAACCGAAGGCTGCCTTCGCCATCGAACCGCGCGACTCTGGTCGGGGTCGTGCAGGGTTTGCTGCTCACTTCGACGGATTTCCTTGCCTGCAAACCGGCCAGAACTGGCACTGCCCCAATGTAAGCGAAGCCTTCGATAGGGTGTTGTCGGGCGGTGCAAACCGAACATCCCTGGATAAAACCATGGCACCCGTCTGGCTTCCTCAGGCTGATCTGCCTATGGCAACGCCAGCGGCCCACACAATTCAGCCAGGGCGGCTATTGCTGTTAGTTGGCTTTGGTCGTCGTTAGAGCACTTCCTCGGTGATCTCCCCGAGGCATTGTTCACGAGGGCGAAAGGTTTCTGTGTGGGTTTTCACCTTGCCGCGCACCGAAAAAACGGATCTTGCGGCAGGGCCGCCTCGCCATCAAGCGCTCCAGATCAGCGCGCCTTCAGCCAAGGGCAAAGCGGACGGTTGCAGGCGAGGACGAGAGACAGCGGAGGCGTGGCGATGGCGCAACAGCGCGGCCTGGGCCACTTCAGCCGCGGCGGCTGGACGGCTGGGGGCCATCGCAGGGCTGCGGTGCCCTTCAACGTTTCGAAGTCATGCCGGGGAACATGCCGATCAGATTCCTCCGAGGCCCATCATTTCAGCGGATGCACCCAGGAATCGAAGATCACATTCGCCCTCCCCAGCCCATCTGGGCATAGCGGGCCGGGCACATCCTGGAACATTGCAGCGGCGAAATGATCACGGCGCAGGGACTCCCCAGCCGTTTGGCACTGTTGACGCTCATCTGGGTGCCGGCACCAGCTTTGGGCGGCATCGCCCATCGCCTTCTCCACGGGCCAGGTAGTCGTCGGTGATTCAGGGCTTCGAGCCCAGGGTCGCTATGGCAGCGGCCGGACCTCGCGGGCCGTCACGGCTGTAAGGTGCCCCAGGCCCACCACGTGAAGCTCCAAAGCTTACGTCGCCGCAAATCCGCGCCGCCGCAATCGGCGTGAGGTTGGCGGTACGGCAAAGATGAACACCCCGCTTGCCGGTGAGTAGGTGGATCCACGAAACGCGAAATACCGAGGGCAGGCGGGAGCGCCAGATGCCGCGCTTATTTCGTATGGGGTGCTTCCAAGACCAGCAACGCGGAGAGTTTCACGCAGAAAGCGGGCGGGGCTGGCGCCGACCGATTCGGCACCGTGCGCAGCACCGGGGTACCGAAGTTCGCTCCAACAGCTGCATAACGGTCCTGGCCTCCGGGTAGAGGCAGACGTTGGCATCGGGCCTCGCAGACGCAGCAGAATCGAGGGGCGGCCCCGCGGAGCCACCAGGTTCACGTCAATGCCGTGTTCGCCCAGCGGCCCCTGATCTCCTTGCATGTCATCGCGGCCAGCGGAAGCCCAGCAGCTGGCCCCAGCAGGTTCACCCCGCGGCGGCGGCCTCTCGGAGTTTCCAGCGATCGGGAGGGGCCGGCTTTGAGCTCACACAGAACGGTCAAACGGCATTGCGTTTCTGCGCAGCAAGGGTGCGGAACAGAGCTCTGGAAATAAGAAGAGAGTCCATGCAGAAGTCCGCTCGTGTTCCTTGTTTTTTTAGAGTGGAGGCGGGACAGATGCTTTCAGGATCGATCACCCGGCAGGCGAGGCCCATGCCGCCGGGCGGAGGGGGCCGCCCGGTTTGGTTCTGAGATTCAGTTCCGCCGTTGCGTGCAGCTCTCGGCCCCGGAGCAGGGCCTTCGGGGCGGAAGCGGTCACCGCTGCTGGATCGAGCGCGTCACCAGCTCGGCAGTGTCTCCGCACAGATCCAACGGGCCTGAAACGTGGGTGGTAGGTGACGGGGCGGACGGCGACACGCGCTCGATCAGTTCGTGAAACAACAGGGTCGGCGTAGGTGTCGAAAACCCTGGGGGCCTGCATGCAGGCAACGTAGTTTGCAGGCCTTCATTTCGAAGCGGCGCATGCGCATCGCCCCCACGTGGGGGGGGCCTTCGTAGGGTCCAGAAGGGGTTTCGCGTGTTTCCATTGCAGAAGCTCGCGAGGCGGTTTGCAAGCGGGGCGGGGCAAAACAGTTCGGCCAAGCCAGATCGGGCGGGCCTGGTCGATTTGTGCCATGGAGATGGGGCTGAAAACACCAGTTTCAAATCGACCTACTTGGGTGGCGGGGAATTTTTTGCCTTTCTTTGCCCTTTTCCCAAAGCGGGGTTAGCGAGCCCCAGGGCCCGCAGGGGACCCAACCCAGAAATTCGGGGGGGGAACGGGCCGCCGGCGGGGACCCCCCCGCTCCAGCTTGTTTTTGGGGGGGGGGGGGGACGTTTTCCAGGGGGTTATTCCCCTTTTTGGCCTTCCCGGCTGAAGGGGCCTGGGTGCCATTCGATGGGGGCAGAAACAGGGCAGGTTTCCTCCGGGCCATCAAGGGTTTTTTGCGATTCGAAGGTTAGGGAAAGGTGCTGTCGCGCTCCATCTCTCGCTGGGTGCACAT
>Ga0163217_1052890_pt1 | contig 12915 bp, 12 predicted proteins | sample SynspAceP_FD_185933 | JGI IMG/M metagenome (GOLD analysis project Ga0163217, IMG submission 185933) | Saline lake microbial communities from Ace Lake in Antarctica - Synechococcus sp. Ace-P (PacBio error correction) | ecosystem: Environmental > Aquatic > Non-marine Saline and Alkaline > Saline ... | reverse complement strand
CCAACCTCTACAACCTCTTACCTTTCCTTTCGCTGTTGTACTTATCTCTCTCCCTCCCCTTTTTTCCTTTTCCCCAATCCGTTTAATTTAAGCCCTGTGTCCTCCTTCTCCTCATTACACTTGCTTTCTCCATCCCTTTTTCTAAAACCCTTCTTCCATTTTCCTACTTAAAGCCTTATTCTCCAATGCACTTCTTAAGATTTCCTTGCAATCATACTTAACTTCTTTTAATTTATCTTCAATAAATATTTCTATAAATTATTTTCCATAATCAATTCTCCTTTAAACATGCCTAACTTTTATTATCCTTTATTAATATTACTTTTCCTACCTTTCCATCCCCACTTTTTCCCCCTTCCCTTCTCCCCTATCTCCTGCGTCCAGCATAGGCTCGGCTCTCTTTCCTTCATGTGGCCTGGATCACGTCGTCGAATCTTCGTGGATGTCTTCCAGCTACTTTTACTGCACTATGCACGTCGTCTTCCTTGCGCTCGTTTAGCTGGCAACCAGCGCCTGAATTACTGCGCGAAGTCCGATGCCCTTGGCTCTGTGACTTCCTGACATCTCGATGCCTTGCTAAGCAGTTTTTGCAGCAGCTCTTGAATTCCGGGTGTTGGGTAGCTTGCATCCTTCTCGATCTTTGCCCATGTATTCAATTCATCCAAAGCACTGTTCCATCTGCTGGCGCCGTCTCTCCAGCTTGATAGTCATTGCTCCTCCACCACCATCGGCTTCAGCGTCTTCGGTCCACCTTGCACTCCGCCCTATGGGCGTTTCTCTGCTGTCAATATCCGGTTGCCGTGTTTGCACCCTTGGTCAGCCTTGAACACGATGTGATTCGCACAGCAGACACTAGTAATTTCGGGCGTGCGTCCACTCGTCCAACTATCTGCTGACACCCTCCTCTCTCCGCGCGAGATGTCGTAGCGGCCTTCAGGCGCTTTGACCAAGTTGCCATGAATCGCTTCTCGATCTTGTCGGTGACCTGTGCATATTCTCAGCATGTCACAATTAATCAAGGCAGGTTTGAGCCCAGTCTCCACGCTGCCCGCTGTTTGGTCAATGCCGGCTATACATATGCGGCTTTTCTGGAACCTATGCTGTTGAGCAGTCGAGTGAATGCTTGACCACCGCTTACTCGATCGATTGTTTTGATCTACTCTTCGATTTCTGTCTGGCCTTGGTATGCTCGTTCGGTATCCGCCCTTCAAATACGCCCCCTAGTTTTATTACTGCTTCCTTCGCGACAGTAATCCAACCAACTCCATAGGCCCTTTTTTTCCTTGTCCCTGAACTGCGGGTCTGTACGCCCAGGAGTCTATGTATGTTCTGGATTATGTTGTGGACGCTGGATCGAGCTAGTTTCCAAATGTACGATCTTATATTCGTACGAGGGCACATTCCCTCAAACCCGGTTCCATTACACATTGTCGATCCACCGTTATGCGCGATTTTTATGAAATATTCCGTGCGAAATCTATGCTTGACCTTGGCGTTCCCCCAGTATTCCTTGAGTTTTCTTGTCACTGTTCCCCTCGAGTGACTGTTTTCGTCTAGAGTCGCTTGATGTCGTTCCTTTGCAGTTTGTCAATGAATCATCTACACCTCTCCTCGATATATGCTTGCTCTCCTTACTGTCCCGCTCCTCGGTCCTCTGGCTTAGCTCGACGCTTCCTCGGCGCCAATACCTCATTCACTGCGGTCGTAGCGCCACCACCTTGCTTGCCAGAAGCATAGCGATATCGCGGCTTTGTGCGACGAAACATTCGGCCTTCCCTTTTAGAAACTCGTTCGAGCCTCGGTCCAGTGCGCCGTTCGTAGTTGATTGCACCAATAGTCCCTAGCTTATCGCCAGTCGCTCGGATATGCACTTCCTGTGGATCGCCCAGTGATCAGCTCTCATCGTCTTCGGCGCTGGCACCTTTCTTGCTTCCTCCGATCTGTATTCTCCTTGGTGCACATCTCGCCTCACTCTGGGTAAGTAGGCCCTCGATTCTTCCTTAGCCGTTCGTTGCAAGCAGTCATACCATCTTGTGCTCGCCTGCCCTCTCTCATTAGACGATAACGCACATGAAATCGTCCTTTCACTCGATTCTTTCGGTCTGGTTAGCTGTCCACCATCTCCTCACGCCGAACAATCACCCTAGTTTCGGTCGTCTTTCGTTCGGCGTGCGCGGGTCGTGCCCAGCTATTATGATCGCTATTGGGTCAGGTCATTCATCTGTCTGGTTGACTTGTCAAAGCCGTATTGTGCGCTCACGCCCTTTCTCGGGTCACCCGTAGCTCCTCCTGTCCAGAGTCACCTGTCTGCGATTCACTGCCCTTCATTCTGGATATTCAGTGCACACGGATTCACTTATGGTGCGCAATCGCGCAGCAGTTCTTTATCTTCGGTGACACTTTGTGGCCATATGATTGGTGATACTAACAACGCCGCGCTTATTCCGACCAGGCACTTGAGCAGCTCGGCAGGTGTGTCACACGTCCTCCCAATACACACCTGCCTACTCCGATTTCGGCTCGCCGACTAGTGCGTCTGTGTGATCCGTGCGCCCTCTAGTTGGTCTCACTAACAGCTATCTCGTCGTCGTGTTCTCTGATCTCTACAACCCATATGAGTCGTCTTGTCAAAACTACCGCTCTTCCTTCAGCAGGCGTCGTCGCAGAAACAAGATTGTGTAGCTCTTTGCCGAGCCGGTTCGCGCCCCAATAGGTTCCCCGCCTCCTGCCCCTCCAAACGTGGCTTTGCGGCCTCCTTCATCGCAATCGGCTTCTCGTACAGCTTGTTGGCCGTCTCTAGACTTCTATTTCGTGTCATAAGCAATCTTTCACTGCTTGCGGAACCAACATTCCGGGAAGTAGCCTCATGACTTAAGTTTGCGAATCACCCGCGCAGCACCTCCTGCGTCGATAATTCCGCTCTAATTCTATGGTGCGCAGGCGTTGGATGCCCGTTCTCTATCTGCGCTCCGTAATGCTTTTCAATCCTCTCGTGACCTTGCGCTCAGTTGTAGTAGGAAATTCCGAGGGAAGCGAACAGCGAACCCATGGAGTTCACCCATCGCTGATCACGCACAGGGCTTGTATTTCATCAGTTCGGATGCGCGCACATAAGCGGGTGGTGAGCTGCCACCAGGCATCATGGATATGGTCGCGTTCTCGCCGCACCGCCCCTCTTGAACTTCGAATACCACCAGCGGGCAGGCCGATTGATATTTACAGAATGCATCCGGGATGCCTTCTCGGTGCCTTCGATAACGAGCTGATTGGCAGGCCGGTAGATATTGCCGGTGTGGTTAGCCGGCGCCTGGCTCGCTTGCAGGGTTCTACTTCACCTCCACCGGCAACGCCTGTTCCGGCAGCCGCGTAGTTCATCGTTGATGTAGAGTCTTTCTGGCTGTTGTCGAGTGCTCGCGCTTGAGTCAGGAAAGCCTTCGGCACGCGCTTGTGGATGTCTTGTGGAGCGTACAGATCCAGCGGCTAGGCAGCTTTCAGCTGCTGTATGACGGGATCCGATCGTTCGTACCGATGGAGCGTGATGTTGTCGGGCCAGCATTCTGCGGCAAAAGGCGAAGGAAAACTGGGGCAGCAGGTACATCTTCGATAGTGCTCAAAGCATACTACTCATACTGCTTGGGCGGTGCCCGGACATGCTGTGGCACGGTAAGGCGCGGCGCACTACAACCCTGGCTGGCGCCGCAGCAAATCTCCGATAATGGCATGCTCCAGCTTCGGCTGCCTGTCACAGGACGTATGGTAACTCTGCGTTCCTTCAATGACTGCAGGTTTCTGCGGCCGCGCACGCAGCGCTGCGCTACTCGCGAACCGGTCGAGTTATTTGTTCAGCAACTATCCGGGGACATTCCACCGGGTGACGCAGCGATTAAGGATCGTCCGCTCGCAATTTGCGGTGAGCAGCTGGGCGCACCGAAAATCTGCAATTCTCTCGGCTTCATCAACCAGCGTTAGGATGTATCCACTGTGGCCAGCATTTGCGCTGCAGCGGACCCAAGACGCAATAGTCCTTGCTTCCCTTGACGTTGCAGGGCGGTCAGCAAGCACCAAACAGCTGGTGCGGATGAGGGCGCTAGTCAGGTGATTCGCTGCCGGCCGGTCTGCTCGCCGACCAGAGCATGTTGCTCAACTGATGGCTGTTTTCCTCGACTCTGGTTAGGGTTTACCCCTGCGAACCGGAGCCGCGTTTGCTACACGTCGGGCAGTGCCGACTCATCGTTCGCTCAGGCAGCGAATTTGCGTTCCCGCGATTCAGCTCTGTGCTGGGCGCAGCTAGCCCGTCGCGCTCCTGCATCCTGAAGAAAACTTAATTCACTGCCCACAGGAGTCTCGCGCTCTCGTTCACAGCACCGCTTACGCGTATTCTTCACGTGGCGTGACCGGGTCGCCGTCACGGAGGCCGCCACCTAATATCTAGATGGCGGCCAAGCCCTGGAGCGTCGCTGCAGGCCGCATTAGCAGGTTGGGCGTGCCAGCCGCTCCAACAGGGGCTGCCTGTATTTAGCTGCAGCGGGCGGCCTGGTGTTCGGCAATCGACCGTTTGGCGTTTACGCATCTGCGCGAAAACAGTTTCTTTGTGCAGGCAGGTGGATACGAGTCCGAGAACCTTGCGTCGTAGTTGATATTGTCTCATATATGTTTACTCTTTTCTGCGCAGATTTGTAACAACCACAGGCCGCTTTCTCGCGGGCGTAAACTCGGGCTGCCGAACATCTCAAGCCGCTGGTGCCTCCGGCACGCGTGTTCACCCTCTTCTCGCCGCACAGCAACTGCTAAGGTAATGCTATGGTTGATGGGCATGTATGACGGCCCGGCATTGCTTGAAATTAAGGCATATGCAGATTGCCCTACACTTTTAGCTTCCCAACTGTGAATGGAATCTTTTATAATGTAAACCCTCTCTGTTATTTTATATGACGAGCCGGTTGGGCGACTACCATGACCCGATGAAGAGGATCGCATTGCAGGACCGAAGTATGTCTTGGCTCACTCGTGAAGTGCTGAAGACGTTGAGTGCCCCCTTCCAACGTAGGCCCTTCTCTCGCAATGCCGTCTCGTGTACCTCGCTTACTAATGAGAGTCGCGAAAAAGAAAAGCCGTTAGTTCACCACTGTCCTCTGCGCGCGCTGATGTTGCTTAGTTTACTTCGCTCCATGGAGAAGTCACTCGTCTCAATTTTATCGACTTTTCTCGCATCTCATGACAAGACGAGATGGAAAATTCTGAACTCTCAGGAAAAACCAGCCTCAAACCAGGTCGCGTGCTTAATTACCAACGTGTCTGACAGAAGCATTTTTCCTTGTACCTCAAAATGAACAAGCGCAATCTTTCGACGAAATGATGCAGGCAAATTACTCATGAGATGCGGGCGCATCGTTGAGTGTCGCAAGATTCCACACCCTGCGAGCACAGCTAACTCGGTCGAGAACCGACCCGCCTGTACGCTGAGGAAATCGTCGCGTGAGGAGAAAAATGAGATGTGTCACAAAAGTTGTCTTCGCCATGCGCATTACGAACCAGTGCCAAAATTGCTCGCCAACTGGGAGCAGGGACAAGGGCCAAGCCGAACGCCAGGCCGCGTTGTTGAAAAGCTGAGTCGAGCAGTACCCCGATATGTCGATCCGCCTGGCTAGGTGTAGCGCTAACCGCATCGCACCAAGAGATAGCCATCTGACCCAGTTGTCTCCAGTTTCTCCCATTTCTTTCCAGTTTTCTTGCGGACTGAGTTAACAGAACAGTCTCGCCTCCGAGCCTGGACCTCAATCTTCAGTCTGTCCATCTCGCCTTCGGTAAGATCTCGAATCTGCTTGTCGTTTCATCTCGCGCATCCTGCCTTCATTAGCGCCTCATGGTAAATTGGATTCGCGGCGGCGAAACCGATCACGCGCGTAAGCGCATAATCTTCCATTGCAATGAGCATCTACTCCGCTCGTTTCTCGTCCTGACTTTTGCGCAACATCAGATCACCCGTCGAGTAGCTGTTCGGCTTCGGGATGCGCGTTGGCGGAGAGAGTTGGGAGGAGGGTGTCGCGCAAGATGCAAGGTGACAAGCTCGTTTTTTGAGTGGCCGTCATTTTCTCGAAATTCGGGGTAGCACGAGCTCGAGCGTCGAAACGCTTTCAGAACTTCTTCGTCTTTGGTACGCAAATACAAAATAAACTATCGAAACAACATTTGGGAACCGCTGCCGACCTGACGAGCCAACCATTGCTAGAAAACGCAGGGCAGCCTGACAATTGTGCTCGTGCTAAACAGCGACCATAAGGCAGCGAGATGGCGCCTTTACTTCATACGAGGAACTCGTGGAACCGTAAGCCCGGTCGTTGTCTTTCCAGAAATCCACAAACCGGTTTTTCCCCGTTTTCGAGCAGAGTAATTGCGGGCTAATAAAACGTCGTCGTTTACGAACTTCGCGCCGCCGGCATAAGGCTACCACACGAAATTCATCTATTCCGTAGCGGCTTGTAGGTACGCTTCTCATATCAACGTATTTTGCGCATCCCCTTTCGTAGCGATACCTTGGGATTAATCTGATTGCGCTGGAAAGGTGAAGCGCAGACCACCCCTCCTTAAGCCCATGGTGTCGGCTAAACCCACAAAAGCGATCGAACTGCTGGCGGATGGCGGCAGGGCAGCGGGTGGGCCGTTCTCAGGTGATTGCCGCTGTGCGGCCTTGGCGCGCCCGTTCGGCGCGGCGGCGAGTTCTTCCGGAATCTCATTGCCGGCGGCCAGATGCGTTTCGATCACCGGATCGAAAATCCACAAACCAGCTTTTGAACAAGCCTGCGCCATGCTTCGAGCGTGTTTCTTTCTGTCGGTTGAGTTCGATTTGTCGTCGAGACTTCCGAGTATGTTGGGCGATCTGTTTCTGTTCGTTGATCGCAGGGGTAGCTACAAGGAACGCCTTTAAATCAGGATCCATTTATTGCTTTACGTAGTCCGGTCCCCTCACTCCAACTGATTTCGGTGCTGCGTTAAGACTCTGCAGCTGATGGAACGTAGTATTTAGGAATCTTACCAGCCACGGGTCGTCTTTATCATCCATCCGCTGGCTACGCTCTAGGCAGCGAAGCCGGGTGGTATATTGACAGACCTTCACCCCATGGCGCTTCGCGGGTGATAACATAGGTCGCCTCTGAAGGAAATCGCGCGCTTTGAATTGCGCAGATACCAGCCTCATTGTATAGCAGGGAAATAGTTCCAGTCGCCGCCTTTGATTTATGTTCCCGTTATAAGTTCACGACAATTCCCCTCGCTTCTTCTGTCCAATACTGGTCATATGGTAGTGCGGCCAATCAAACAATAAAAGTTTTTGTCATCCAATCTCATCATTTCTAGATTCAGAGCCACTTCCTCCCCATAACCCTAACTCCTCTCCAGATTCCCGCCGAATTACCGCATCCAGATTGCCCGAATTCCTTCATTCTGCGGTAACAGGGCTGGCGGCTTACTCTAACCATCTCCCTCTAATAAAAGCCACCCATCATCTTCCCCACCGCAGCGCCCACAGAGCGGCCGGGCGGGAGCAGAGTCGTGCCTTGATCTCATCCAGTTGGCGGATCTTACAAGAAAGCCCGGGACGTCTTCGTTAAACCGTCTCATCCGTCATCATCCCTATGATAGGTGCGGATGCCGATTGTCGCCTCTGTGATCGTTTGGTGGTTTCAAGTCCTTGTTGCGGGCTGGTCCAGATTCATTACCCTCTTTGTTTGTGCTGCGCTCTCGATATCTACCCATCGCGGTTTCGCCCTATCGAGCCTTGTTTCTCTGGAAGTGCCTTATTGACGGGCCGCTCGGTTTGTTCCATTACCCTTCCCTGAGGTGCGCTACTTGTCTATTTGGTATCCCTCAACACAAAGGTGCCCCACCGGAATCCTGCGGTCGCGTATCTATCATGACTACGAACCTGGCGGCAGCGCCAGTATCTCTAGCTCAGTCGATATTGCTTCATTCCTTTCTGACAGTTTCTTGTCGGATCAGCCCTACTGCCTCGTATGGTATTGGCTCGCTCTCTGGAGGCTCGTGGCAACAAAAACTCACTCGGCGATCCGCCGTCTTCCGCTCTAGCGCTGGCCAGCTCATGTGCAGTATCCAGTCAGTTACAGTTGGTCTGTTTCTGGTGCGCCGTATTCATAAGGCCGGGCCAGCGCGGGTCTGTTGTTCAGCTCCTTCTGGTCGCGCCCATTTATCCTTCATGTTGAAACGGCGGATTTGGCCATTGTTTGAAGTCGGCCTTCAGCGGTGCCTGATCTCTTGAAAGAAGGTGTCGTGGTGGCATACTCGTCATCCCCCATGGTTTCCCGGCTCGCCCGCGAATGCCAGGTTTCATCTTCAGTCCAAGGACTTACGGTATGGTGTGGCGGTTCTGTTATCCTGCCCGATAAGATGGGTAACAAGTCCCCTTGGTTGGCTCCTCGGCCAATTTTCTCGTTTTGACTGATCCTTATACCTCTCTCACAAACATGCCGCCGAGCCGCCGCAGGGGTTCGCATCATCTTGGCCCTAGATAGGCTCTACTTTACCTCGGCGATCCAGCTGATCAGCGTGTCTATTGGTCGGTCTAATAGATACACTCCGCTCACCCGCCTTGCGCTCTGTGCCAACGGCAAAGTTGCTGAGATCTAGCGTACGGTTTACACCGCCCCGACCCACATCACTGCCTCCTTGTCACGACTCGGTTGTCGATTTTGTTGTCTCGTTCGAGTCTTCATCAGCGCGGCCATATTAGTGCGAATCCAGCCCAGGCGGTGATACACGTACCTGTTCTCTCGTTGCTCTCGCCGCCGTGTTCCAACGGTATCGGGTTGCTCTTTCTCGGACTTTATTCCCTCGTATCTCAACTAACTTCGTGTGCAGCGGCTGTGTCGAATCTTTGACCGCGATAGTATCCTGCTTGCATGCTTTCTGGATGTGCACCAGCCGCGATTCCTCCGGCAGGTAGGAACCCCCACGCCTATCCCGCCATGGTGGTAGAGAACTCGGACCATCTCGACATAATTCCTGGCCCCTCATCATCCACCTCCCTGCCCCTAGCACCCTTCGCGTCCCTCGAAGTTTCTTATCAAAATCTTCTAAACCTTGTCGCTGAGTGTACGCTTACTTTATTACGTCAGCTCCACCCCACGTGACTTGTAATTCGGAAGATCAACGGCGCCCACGCAGCTTTTGTCCGCTATCTCATGTCCCCACAGGTTTGTTCGAAGGTGATTTTGGCCTTTTTCCTTACTTGCATAGTCTGATGTTCTCATGTTGTCTCGACTTGATGAATATGCGTCCGCCTTTATGCGCCGCGTTCCTATTACCGCGTTTGTCAGGCGAGGGAAAGCGTGGTGTGTCCCAGCGCTCTTTTCGTTGCCCGGTCGGTGCTGCGTCCTTGTTGATACCCAGGGAGCATACTGAGTCAGAAGAAGCTGTAGGAGTCGTTTCCAAACAATAAAGCTCTCAGCTCGCTCTTAAGCCCCTTGTCGTTCCAGGCGCCAGCCTCTTTTAGTTAGCGACACCGATAACTCGCTTCGGCATCCAACTGCCAGTCGGTATCGGTCTACGGATCCTGGATAACCAAATGGTGCAGATTTCTCGCCTATGCGAGTTCCTGCAGCGTGTGTTCAAACCACCAGCCATTGTGATTCGATTTAATCCCGCTCAAAGAGCGCTCCTCGTTAATACATCACTCTAGAGTTCCTTCCGCCTCACCTGTACTTTAGCGACCCATTAATCACCTAAAGATACTTGTACATTTGTATCAACTTCCCAATACCTGCATATCTGCTCGATTCTTGTCGTGAGTGGCGGAACTTCAGTTCCCTCGACTCCAGGAGAGCTCAGTAGGTTCGACTCTCACGTCGGAAAATTCCTCCTGGAAAGTTTTCTCTTAACTCGTAATTGCCCGCAATGCGACGCAAAAAGACTGTTTGAGATCCCTTTTCCCACCAGAAAACTGGTCCTATAATAACGCCCCACATTGATAATTTCCTATAGTGAAGGGTGATGTCCGTCTCCGCCCGTATACATCCATCTTCGGATTCGCAATAAGGAGGGGTGTGATGTATTGCATGCGTTAGTTTACCAAGCAGGATGAAAGAGGTCGGGCAAGTCAGGCTCTATATGCATGGCGCCCCAGCTCGTATTCTTCCCGAGGTCTCAATGTTCGTGATGAGCTACTCGTGGCGGTTTGAGGAGGATGGACGACTTATATGCTGCACAAAAGATGCTCAAACAGCGTGAGAATATGAAAAGAACAAGGTACATAGTTGAACGCAGCGCAGAAATCGACGGAGCGATTATATCCACACCTTCCGATCTGGTTACGCCCTCCTTCGGTCTCAGGTTCTTCCGGCAATTCGCACTCCACCAAATGTTAAGGGCTGGTAGATTGATGTCCCGTTGAAACCTGGGTCATCAGTGAGCGTTTATGATGCGCTACCAGGCTTTTGGCGTGCTCCTCTGGGTTGTGAAGTTTGAAGTCTATTGTCAGCTATGCTTTGTACCTATCCTACGTCTGCCTTCCAAGAACGGTTTCCACACGATTCAGATGTATAATTTACCCTCCATCGAACAGCGCGTCTCAAGCCGCGCGGTCTTCTTCTCGCGCTTCTCATAACCAGCCCGATACTCTACAGAACATTCTCGCTCTTCACGCTGATCGGGAGGCCACGGGGGAAGAATGACGTACCTGCACGAAAACGTAACCCGTTCTCTTCATCCAGGCAATTCGAAGAAACTGACTCAAGAACTGTCAAAACGACGCCGCCCTGCTCGATGCGGACACACGCCCTACTCGCTCGTGCAAGTCGGCAGTGCTGCGTCACTATTCCGTCGAAGAAAGAAGTGCTTGCAGGATCGGTTAAGCCGGCGACGGAGATTGGGCGACAAACCGTAATCCCGGGGTCCGTTCTCTCATCTGATTGTCCCGAGTACCATTGACTGGCCGCCCCATCCGGATCGCTCGGCCGGCTCGCCTGCACGCACCCTTCGGTCGCGAAGGCCTTTGGGGCGGCCGGGCAGCCACCGGGTCGAGCAACACCACGGCGGGCCTGTTGTAGCGGCGCGCCGGTAAACAGCTCGAGGACCTCCGTCATATGCACAGCGTGCCCGCTGTCGCTCAATTGGACGTTTCCTTGATATCCTTACGCCTGCTCTCACTTTTGCGCTTCTGTATTAGCCGGGGCGAGTCCTGAGCTCTCTTCGTTCCTTCACGGATATTTCATTGCGACCATTAATAATCCCCCTTTAGAGAGCACAAACTGTTTGCCCCGAGCCCGTTTTTGCTGTCGTGCGTTAGGCCAGCCTGGTAAGCCAACGCCCGCCGTTGCCGGGGATCTGGTCTTTTCAATGCTCTTGGATGTTGCCTCCGACAGCGTTGGCTTGTCGCATTTTGTTCATAAAATCTGCTCGTTTGCCAGTTAGATGGTTAGATGGACCCAGTTTTCAGCAATTCTTCAAAAGTATCCAGTTTAAGTGCTTCACTATCTTCTTCCCTTCTGTTTAACATTATTCGATACTCAGAAATCATAGGTACACCTAAATAAAGCGTGCACCAGTAGTTGAACGTGTTTTCAACCAAACCGTTACTAATCAGGCTGAGATTTGGCAGGTCCAGCGAAAAGGTGCGACTCCAAGCTTCTTTCATGTTGCGTCGTTAGTAAGCGATGCGACTTTAAAATCCCTCTGTGCTATGCGAGAGTCTCACACACGGAAAAGGGTGGACTAACCCATCCAAAAGTCTGCGACGACAACATAAGGGTGCGATACATCGTGCGAGAGCACGTTCTCTGGTACGCCCATCCCAAAAGGGTTGCGGGACAATGATCTTTCGGGAATCAGGCAAAAAAGGTTTGCGACCAAGTCTCTGAATCTCTCGGGAAAAAGGGCGCGTAGAACGTATACTTGACTCTGCCTACTAGAAAAAGGGTGAGTTTCTCGACGCAATCCGGTTCTTTTATCGAGAGTGCTTTCTTCGTGCATGAATTATCGGCTTCTCTCTCACCTTTGTTATGGGGCTCTGCCACTTCTCTCCAGCTCTGATCTCCTGTCCTGGCCTGATCCTCAGGGATCTTTTTCTACTCACGGTTGCCTACTTCTTGCCAACCTATACCATTCAAAGGACTCGACCGTCGGCGTGATGTCTTTTGCGAGATCCTCTGCGCGGTTCTGGTGCAGAGGCCCACCTCCATCAGCCAGCCGACTTGACGGGTAGCGTCGGCGGCAGCAACGGGCATGCGATCATTTGAGTATCGACCATGCCCTGGTCAACTTGCACTGTACATTTGCAAAGCCATCTATATCGCCTCTGCCCGTATCCCTGCAACGGGGATATGAACCGATTGCAGGGCGATCACAACATGGAGTTCGCCTAATTTCTGAAGCTGGATTTATAGGGCTGTTTTGCGTTTCGTTCACCGGATCTTTTACCCCACTCATACTCGTCCATTTTCGCGGCAGAGGCAACGGGCCATGCTCCATCACCGTGATGCCAGTAGTCGGGTTGTGGCGTGTTTCCGCTGGACGATTCGGCTGTTTCCGTTAAGCGCGGGCGGTTTGCCGGTTCCACGGGCCCAGGTGGAGAGCATAACCCCAGGCGCCGCACTCATGCCTCAGGCCGTTCCTCATCCCAGGGGGCTGGGCTTAGCCTGGACGCTGAGTGTGGGGTGGCACCGTGTGGGCATCTGGTCTCATCGCGGCATACGCCGGGCTCAAAGACACCCGGAGAGCCCTCGCCCATGCCAATTAAAGGCCTAGTTCGAGTACGCACCTTGATTGATATTGGAGTTAATCCCGCACCATGGCTTGTCTCCCCTGGTCTGGCTATTTACAACTTTTCTTTGAACCTAATCGGCCTGATTTCTTTTACCTGTATATACGCCTAGGTATCTATCAGTCATTTATATTAACGGCGGTTAC
>Ga0163217_1020478_pt1 | contig 12915 bp, 16 predicted proteins | sample SynspAceP_FD_185933 | JGI IMG/M metagenome (GOLD analysis project Ga0163217, IMG submission 185933) | Saline lake microbial communities from Ace Lake in Antarctica - Synechococcus sp. Ace-P (PacBio error correction) | ecosystem: Environmental > Aquatic > Non-marine Saline and Alkaline > Saline ... | reverse complement strand
CCCCAAAACAGGGGGATTTCTTTCTTCCCCCATTTGGGGAGGACGCCCACCCATTCAGGCCGATTGGCGTGCACGACCACACGCGGCTCCAGGCCCGCCCAACGCAAGCAGGGCGGGCGCAATTGCCGCACCCGTCAAAAGATCCGCTGATGGCCCGCTCCATTTGAGATGAACCAATCGCCGTCGATCAGCGCAACAGTGCGGATCGCCAAGCAGGGGCTCCAGCAGCGGCCAGGATGGGCACGTCCTCTTTCGAGGCAGGGCCCTCCTCAAGCAGGCGTCAATAGCGGGGCAGCGGCGGCGAGCTGCGTACCAGAGGAGCCGGCATAGGGCACGATCACCGCCCATTCCCGGGCGAGAGCCCGTCCCACGCACGGGCCTGGCCTGTGGACAGACTGCGCAACAGTTGCATGACAGGCAAAAGAGGAAAGCTCGGGCGCCAGTTGGTGGCGGCATCGGGGCGCCCGACCAAGGGCGCTGTGTTGAAGCCGATGTTGATAGGATGCCTGGGGGAGGCTGGCGGCGCAGTTCGCCAGGCAACCCACCTCGCTGGGCAGGCGAGCCGCCAGCCGATCGAGTACCATTCGCCGCGCACACCGAGGTTGTAGGCACCGGCCCGCCGGGAGGCTGCACAGTGCCGGCGCAGCCGCTCGCCACCAGCCACCTCGTCCGGATCGCCGCCGTAGCACTGCTGTTCACCAGCACCACCAGCTTGGGGGAATCGCCTCGGGCATCGCGGGAGCAGGCGGGTTCCAGCCGAGAACAGTCGCTGTCGGACCCGGTCGACTAGATCTTCTCCAGCAGGGTCAGAAGGGCATCCACCGCGATCAGGGCATCAGTCATCGACGGCTAAACGAATGGAGGGCTCCGCAGCGGCTGCCCAGCCGGCGGCCCACAGCGGACACCACGGTTTCCCGCAAGGAATTCACATCGGCCGGTTAGGCGCGTAGGCCAGGTAGGAGCGGGCCAGGGCCACTGAAGCGGCCGTAGAGCAGTTGCCAGCAGCGGACCACAGCACGAGCAGCTCAGGGCCACTTCTGGCGCCGCACGATCAACGGGTGATCAGCGGTGGTCTTCGGCAAGGCCTCCAGCAGCAGACAGCCCAGCACCCGAGGTTGTGAAAAGCAGGGCCAACGCCGCCGGTGATGACCCGGGACTGAGCCACGCACAGCAGCAGCCAGGGCGGTGAGCGTGACGGCCACAGCCGGAGCCCTGGCCCAGACGGCGCAACAGCAGGCGACCAGGCCAGGGTAGCACCAGCAGCGAACAGCAGGCGGGGCACGCCACCGCAGGCAAGGCGGCACAGCAGCAGTCCAGCCAGGGTGGTGACACCAGGGGCGGCGCAGGGCAGGGCCAGCACCCGCCGGCCACGTGTGGCCTGCAGTGGCGGCAGCGGCTGCCAGGCAGCAGCTGGCCGGGCTGATAATTCTACAGGGCCATCGCCACCAGCACAGCACGGGCAGCAGGCGAGGAGGGGCCCAAGTAGCAGTTCCGGCCGCTGCGGCCCACGGCCAGCTGATCGTCCAGCTTGAACGGCTCGGCATGCCCCAGCGGTGGCGCAGGGCCCGCAAGCCAGGGCTTCGAGCGACAGCATCACGCCGCAGCAGCCAGAGGGCCGGCAGAGCTGTGAAATTGCACGACTGAAGGCTCAAGGCGCAATTCCGTGGCCCAGGCCACGAGACCGAACACACGAGCAGCGGTGCACTGCGCCAGGGGGCGCATTCCAGGCGATCCGCCGTAGCTGTAAGGCCAGGGCAGCAAGGCCGGTTCCAGGGCGGTGCAGCAGGGCGGCGCCGGCCGGGGCGCCGCCGTGCGCAGGGCTGGAGGGGGGCGGTGGGGCAAGGCATCGAGCAGGCGCGCACCACCGGCCAGGGCGGCATAGGGTTGGATGGCCAGCACGCCACGCGGTTCAACAGCAGCTGACAACAACAGCAGCCCCCAGGAGCAATTCGTGGTCGAGGAGGCACGCCAGGGAAACCGCCGGATGGCGGTGGGCGGGCCAGGCCACGCCCAGCCCAGGTTCGCCAGGACGGATTATGGTTGAGCGGAGCACCCACCCACCAGGCCCCAGGGGACAGGCTGAGCGCCCAACGAGACAAGGGTGGCGATGCAACGGTGATGCCAAGGGCCGGCGAGGGCGGTGCGCAGCAGTAGCAGGGTTCGAGCGCGACGGCAGGTGATCGCTGCCGCGCGAAACTGCGCCACCAGCTCAGCCGCCGCAATGGATCAGGCCGGGGCACAGCACCGCAACAGCGGCAGAGGGCGAGGGCGCAGGCAGGCGGCACGCGGGGCGGCGGGGACGCCAGCTCCAGCCTGTGGTCGTCATGTGGACCGATCCGCGTGGCGGCGGGGTCAGGTCGGGATCGGGGTCGTAGAGCCAGCGCAGCAGGTCGGGGTTCAGTTCCGAGGAGGTACGTTGCGAGCACCAGCTTTTCCGGCCTCAGGGCAGCCACCCGTCGAAATCACGGCGAGAATCAGGGGCGGTGCAGGCTGGAGCACAGGGCTACGTGGACCGAGTGACCTTGGCGCACAGCAGCAGGGCCAGCAGCTCCCACCGCCAGGCGGGGATCGAGTGAAGGGCAGGGGTTCATGGCCAGCAGCAGGCCGGGCTCCTGGCGCAGCAGGCGGGCGATCGCAGGCCGCTTGCCGCTGGCACCGGAGAGGGCGGTGACCGGTTGGGGCAGCAGATGGATCGAGGTCCACCTCCCGCAGGGCCGCCCTTTGGCTTCGGTTTCAAAGCGGCTGCAGCAGGTTGGCCAAGGCCTTCGGCAGCCCCAGTCGGGCAGCCGTGCACGCTTGAGGTCTGCTGCACCGTGAGGCTTCCTCGATCAGGCGCAGGGTCTTGCCAGAGGGTGCCGTGCGGGACCCGCTGCCGTTGCCGCAGACGCTGGAGGGGCCGGCGCTTGGCCCGCCAGAGCACAGGCTCCAGCTGGGGGAGGCAACAGGCCGCCACGCCAGCAGGGTGCTCTGCCGCCCCGCTGGATCGAGCAGGGATTACGCGCTTCCCGGCGCCGCTGCAGGGACACTCTCCAGGCGGTTGGCCCGCGGCCCGGCACCGTGACGCCACGCAGCTCCAGCGTGGGAGGGACTCTTTAGGAGGTGGCATCGTTTCAGCGGATCTTGCTCGATCTCGCGACCCCACCTTTCGATGGGGGTGTATTGCCGTGCGATGGCTGGGATGAAAGCGTTTGGCACGAGAGGTCGAGGGATTGGGCTGCGGGGGGTTGCTGGCATTGAGAGTGCATGAACGTGGATGGAGCCGGGCTGGTTTGAAGCCCGGCCAAAGCGTGGTCGAGATTCGCTGGGCGAGCCAGTGGTAGTTGGGTAAGCCACGGGGTGCGCCAGATCACGGTACTTTTTCGGGGGTCGTGTCCTGCCGGAACTGAGGCTGCCTCTGCCACAACCTTTCGATCACCAGCGGCCCTGGTAGGGCGCTCTGCACGGGCGATGTGGTCATGGCTGCCACTGAAGCCCGGACGCACCAACGGCGAAGGCGTGAGCTTCACCCCCGCCTGGACCAGGGTATAGTACTGGGGATCAGGCGCCGGTGAAGGTGGAAGCTCTTCTTCCGAGCCAAAGGTTGAAGCGATTTCCATGAGGGCGGTGAGCCCTCTGGTGCGCAGGAGGGGCTTGATTCGCTAGGCAGGTAGTTGGCAAATGAACAAGGCTTTGAAACGGAAGCGCGTCAATGTCACGCTGGGCGATCACCTTGGCGCCGGGTTTCTGCAACCGGGCTGACCCCGGTGAGGGCGGCCGAAACAGACCAGGTCAAGGTCACCGCGGCGGAAAGCGCTTCACGGCGGCGGTTAATCGGTCCGCACGTTACCTCACCGGCACGACAGGCTGCGGCTGAGCTCGTTGGCCCAGCAGCGGGTTAGAGACCGGTTGAGGGTATTTCCGTTTTGTCGGGGATGGCACTGATCCGCAAACAAGCCTCTGCTGGGGCCTCAGCCGCTGCAGGCAGACAGGGTGGCAACAGGCAGCAGCAGGGGCCAGGGCGGTCAGGCACACGCGCGAACGTTTTCGCGCCGCAGGCGCGGGAAGCGGAAAAGGAGGGAGCGCATCGGAGGAGGAGGTGAGGGGGTCAGAGGCTGGTCAGATCGTTCGAGGGCGCCATGGGCATCCAGGATGTGCGGAGGAGGGCGGCGCAGGAGAGCGGATTGCAGTGGTTCGTCGCGAAAGGCCACACAGGCACCACGGCCAGGCCTTGCCTGCTTCGAGCACCACGATTGCGAAGGTTATCGAGTCGAGGGGCCTGAATGTGATATCGGGGAAGGCGTAGAAGGCTTCCCTGGGGCCGGTTGCAAGCTCAACCCCCGGCCAAGCCAGGCCAGGCCGATCAGCCAGGCAGGGGCGTCGCTCGCTGAACTGGGTCGGCCAATTTCCGAGTGACACAAGGTGCGTGGACCCTCCAGGGCGCACAGGGCGCCGTACTGGGCAAAGGTTGCAGAGCTTGCTGGTGCTCTGGCTCATGCAGGGCACTGGGCCGGGCCACCACCTCAGCAGCCGGCGAATAGCCCAGCCGCAGCCGGTCATCCGCCCGCCTTGCAAAGGCCATTCACCACAAAACAACGCGGTGTTGGAGGTCGGGTGCCACCGCGCGAAGCTGTGAATAGGAATCTTGGGGGGGCACAGCAGGAATTCGTAGATATCATCGCAGGACCACACGCCACCTGGGCGATGGGCGGCCGCAGTCACGCGCGATTGCCCTTCGCAGTTCGTGCGATCCATACAGCCATGGCGGTGGGATTGGAGGGGCTGTTTCGAGCACGAGCAGCACTGTGGCTGGGGATGATCGCCGCTCCAGCTTGCTGGGGCAGAGCGGAACCATCACGGGGCTTCGGTGGGAGCCGCGCCACAGTGGCACGGGCCAGCGGTTGGGCCATTTCCGGGTTAAGCTCAGCAATAGGGGGTGGCAGCAAGCAGCTCTACGGGTCCCTCCAGCAGACCTGAAGAGGTTGTAGAGGGGCCTGTGCCCCCATTGTGACCAGGACCTGCTCCGCGTTGGGGGATGCAGTTCTCACGGCTGAGTTGTTAGCGATCGCCATGGACCGCAGGTGGCGAGTTCACCGGCGGCCGCGGCCATAGCGGGTGGCCGCGGCCAAGGCCTCGCTGGCCGCTTCACGGATGAAGGCGGGCGTGTCGAAGCGGTTCTCCGGCGCTCAGATCGCAGATGATCGAAACCGTCGGCCGCAGCTGGCGGCCGGGCGAGCGATGGCCAGGTGAGCGAGGTTGCAGCGCGATGGGCCGGGCCGAGAGTTTCAAACGGCGGGGCATCAGGTGTGGGCGCAAGCGTTCGACCGCAAACATGAGGCGGGACGGCACTCATCAGCGAGAGAAGCAGGGAATGGGAAAATCACCTGCCTGACGCAGGGAAATCGCTTTCTTCAGTCACTGCTTAGGGTCGACCCCGGACGGCCGTTGGTTTTGGCAGCGATCCTGAACCGATTTCGGGCTCCTTTCGCGGGCGAACCGTCTCCATTGAGCCAGAGATTCAGGCGCCCTGGATCAGGCCCTCCGCAGCTCATGGCGACCTGCGAGGCTGCCGTTCGTTGCGGCCTAGGCGATTCGCGTCAGAGGTGGTGGTCAGCCGCACGGCAACACCCGAGTGCCGGTGATGGTTGATCTGCGAGGGCCCCGGCGCCAGGAAGATGTTCAGCGGCAGGCCTTCCGTGGGCCGCTCCGGCCAGATGCTCGATTCAGTGTGCGAAGGCGTGATCGATTGACAACAATCGTGATGGCCCTACATTGCAAAAACGTTGTGAAGTGACAGGCCACGGGAACCCGCAAAGCGACGCCGTCCGAGATGGCGGCTGCCTGCCCTGGCTGTTTGAGCAGGTGGGCTGGTGAGCCCGAGCTGATCTGCTGGCCGGCGCACGGCGGTTGGAAGGAGGTGCTGGGGTCCGCGGGGGCAACCAAGCTGCGCGGCAGATGGCAGACTGGCAGGGCCGCCCGGCTGCGATCTTTACATCCCTTCTATCTGCTGCGCATTCGCACGGCAGCCAGGGATCGCCGAAGTGGCAACAACCTGGCAGGACCTCAGGAGGTGCGGCGCCGGCTCGCGGCTTGCCGCTGTCGGCCAGGGACCCACACGCCGTGGCCCTGATTTGGCAGTGTGAAACATTCCGGCCCCTGAGCAGTGATGACCGGCACTCGCCCACACGGCGTCAGCCCGTGCAGCCAGGCGGCAGGCACAGCGGTGGGCCGATACCCTCGCTCGAACGGTTCGATCGCCGCCGCAAGGGGGAAAGACCGCAGCGTGGCGGAGTGGGTAAGCATGGGTGGCGCAGCGGCAACCCGGTGGTGGTTCAGTCGATGATCATGAGGACACCCTCGATATTGAGGGCCCACGCCGGCAATCCCCCGTGATGCATTGAGCTGATGGACTGCGAAGGTGATGCGCTGGACGGTGCGAGCCTGGCCACGCAGGCGGAGTGGGTGAGATCGTAAAACGGACTGAACGACAAGCTACGGGTCGGTGCCGCTGGTGGCCGATAGTGCACCACACGGCTATGAAGGATCGGCTACTGGAAGTGGCCAGCACGTCGACAGGTGCGCATTTCAATCCAAGGTCTGTTTATTCGACAAGCCCGATCAAGCGCACCGAGGTTCACCCTGAGGAAGTGGCGCGATCGGGGCGCGCATCAGAGCACGCTCGAAACGCTTAGGTGGCCTGATCAAGGGCAGACAAGGGCCTGGCATCGGACGTCAACCACGGCTCGTACTGGCACGGAGCGGATTGCTGTTCCACTTACGGCACACGCCGCTGGGGCTGAGGAGGGGGCCATGGGAGTTCATCCAATTCTGCGATCGCCTCGATGTCCACAACATCGTCGTTGCGATGAGGCCTCGACGGGCGCCGGTGATGATGGCCGCCTACGGATGAATGGTGACCAGCAAATGGATGCGAGGGCTTCATACCCCTGCACTGGGCGTTCAGCGAAGGCAAGGTGACGGCGACTACGCGCATTTCAAGAGCACCGCCGGCTGCCACCCTGATGGCGAGGCTGGTGCGACACGATCCGGGTGTCGCTCACTGAGGCCGGAGAGTGAATCCGGATTTGCTATCGATCTGCAGGCCTGGGGCCTGAGAAAAACGATGGTGGGAGTATGTGGCTGCCCAGTGCGGCCGACCTGATTCACCTCGAGGAGGTGCTGCACGTGGTGCGTAAACGCACCTTCCCAACCTCCCGGTTGATTATGCGTGATGGGTGCTCGTTAAGGCCTTGGCGAGAATGGCGACGTGACTGAGGTATGTGGGCAAGACCCGGACCATCTCCATCATACCGCAGGCCGCGACGAGTCCGCGGGTGGCCAAGAAGCGAGGGTTGTGGAGGCCCTGGATCGGCCCTTGTCAAGGGGACGGGGCGCTGGCGTCGACCTGATGGGTCACATTCCAGACTGTCTGTAACCGTCCTTTATGCAGGGCGTCGCTGGATCAGGGCGGGCTAGTTTATGGCACAGTCAACGGCGCAGGGAAGTCAAGCATGGCAGTGGTCGCACCCCCAGATTTTTGTGTGGCGGCGGTCGGGCGTTGCCGCAGCGGCGGTGGTGGCAGGCCATGGTGAGTGGTTCATAGGCCGGTTCCGCCTCCTTGATCACCGACAGCGAGGAGGTGATCGACCAGGCCTGGCAGATCGTCTTCCGCGAACTTACCTCGCACACACGGCAAGTTCACGCAGGCGATTGGCGCCAGCTGCGCCGTTGATCTTTGCTCGCAGAGCTAACGCACGACAAGGTTGGTTATGAGGCGTCCGGGGATGTCGGCACCTCAAGACCAGTAACACCCGCTTATGCGCCGCGGGATTCAAGAGATTGCAGATCGACACCTCCGGGAAGTTCTCGGGGTGGGGATTCAGCAGAGTCTCGACAGGAGACCAAGGAGAGCTTGATGGTGGTCTCGCCGATCGCTGGTTGCCCGCTTCCCGGGCAGGGGTCCAGCCGTGAGGACGTGATTCGTCCAGATCGACGGGACAAGTCACAAGGGAATGACAAACTGAGGATTGCGGTCAAGCTGATCCGTGGGCAGGCGCAGCACGGTCACGCTGAGATGCGCCGCACAACAGCTGCTTGTGCTTGCCCTCACCCGGCGCGGGATCGAGCTCCGCGGTTGAACATAGATTCAAACCAGTCCGATGGGAATGAAGGTGGGTACATACCTCAAGCAGTTCCGCATTGGCCTTAAGGACATGCGGCGCGCGCTTCTTACGACCTGGGAGTCCAGGGTGCAGGGGCTACGTTTCGACCTGCGCGCATCCGGGTGGGTCTGCTGGACGCCAGTGTCGAGATTCGCTCGCCAGTGGGCTCGATGGAGGGATCTCGTCTCCACCCGACCCGTGATGTATTCAGTGTAAAGCGGCACCCGATCGGGCGGTGGACAAAGTCGCCGTGGTGTTAATGGTCAACGCGTTGTTCAGGCCAGTTGCCAGCGGAATTGTTCTCCGGTGCCTGCAGGACCAACAAAAGCGCGGCGAGCTGGTTGGCAGAAAACTTCCCCCCGGCAAGGGCCTGGGTTCAGTCGGTGCGGCGGCTCTCGGACGGTCCGGCATGACGGTGAACGATCGCCAAATACCTCACCCCGAGCTAGGCGCGACTCACAAGCACGGGATTTGCGGATGTGTAGGTTGAAGGAGCGAGAGAGAGGATCAAGATCTCCAACTCGAAGACATCGGCACCCGCAAAGGACAGTCGTAAGGGCGGCGAACCTTTGGTTCAAAAGTCAGAAACCTCGGCCAAAGCTCCAGCTAAGCCCTTAACCCACCAGGGCCACCTTCCTAGCGCACTCGACAAAGCCCTGAGTCAGGGGCTTTTAAGCTGTTGCCTGGCGATCTGCGCCGGCATTCAGGTTGCCTGAGGCAGCTGATGGGGCTGCATCAAAGCCGCCGCCGGGGGCTGAATCGTCGTCGTCCGTTGTGTTTTGTCGGTTTGAACGGGCAAACAGGGCTTAGAGGCAGGCCACTGACCACAAGCACCCAAGCTGAATGCATCAAGAGGTGGTGACATCACTACCGATATAGATCAGTTCGCCCCAAGCCTTGCCGTAAGTGAGGCAAAGTAACGAAACTTTTGCGGAGTGCTGTTTGGGCCTTGAGCTTCGCTCACAACCACCAACACTGCGCTTCTGGCCGCTGATTGGTCCTGTTGTTGGGCGGGGTTGAGCCGTCAGCTGGGGGATATGGTGGCTGGCGGTGAGCACGTTCATCAGGGTTTTCGAGCTGCTTGTGGCGGGCAGCCACTGAGGCCCGGGCCGCACTTTGGCCGTCTGCCGGCGCCGCCTTGGTACCACCAAGCCGGCCATTGCAGGGTTTATTTTTTTTTTTTGGAAGGGGGGGGCCCCCAAACAAAAAAACCCCGCCCCCGGGCGCGAGGCGGAAGGCGGGTTCTGCATCGGGGGTTCCGAGCCCAGGTTGAGGTTTTTCTGGGTTTGATTGCGCCGAAAGCGCAGCGATTGGCCCCGATCCAGTTTATCAGTCCATCAGCTGCAGCAGGGCTGTCACTCGACGCGGCAGGGCCGTAGCGGGCGATCAGTCGGCCGGCCGAGCTCCCTAGCAGTTGCCTTGCCGCGCACGGCGCGGCGGCGCGATAGGCCGCCATCTTCTGTCGGCTTCGGTTGATCATCGGCCGGGATGAAGGCGGTGATCGGTGGTCCGATTCGGTGTTTCACGGCGGGATTGTCCTGGCCCTGGATTTCGGCGAGGGGATTCCATGCAGCATTCATGTAGAGATCGAGCGATTGTTTCCATGCTGGCCGCTCTGTGTCACCCCAAGAGGTGCCCGGACGCCGCGGATTTCATGTGCGCGCGATCGCCAGGTGGTAGCCATGCCCAGTTGGCGAATTCCTGGATGGCCGGCAGCCGATGACCGGGCGGCTCTCAAGGCGCATCGCCGACGATGAAGGCCGGCGTGTGGCTTGACGCCGGTTGCGCACCGCCACCGCAGGTTGATTACAACTTGCGCAGGCAAACTTGTGGATTCCACCAGGATGTGTTCACCCGGGGATATCCAGGCGCTCTCGATGATCGTTGGTGCAGAGATCAATCGGCTTCACGGCGTTTGAAGGGCACATGGCAGATATATAGATATTCTCGCCATCTTGGCGTGGGCCACCAGCAGCTTCAGGCCGCAGATCAGGGCAGCGGCTTCAGCCATCCTCCGTCCTCACCGCGAGGTTACCACGTAGAACACCTGGCCGCCGCGGGTCGGAGTTTGGCGGATGCGCTGCGTTACCGCTTCGTCGTACGGGCAGCAGAGGTGGGTTTGATCGGCCGCCGCCAGCAGGCGGTGCGTGGTGATCAGGCTGCATTTTTCGCGGACCGGAGGGATCAATGTAGAGGTGCGCGGGGGATCGGGTGGGCCGAAGAGCGTGGCACGTCCACGTTTTGCGCGCGCCTTGATTTGTTCTTTCTGCTGACACGAAACGCTGTTCTTATCAACCCCAGCAGGCCGAGTTGGTCGAAGTGGTTGCCTTGCCCGCAGCTGGTGGCAGGTGCCACACCACATCACACCGTGCGGCCTTGAGCCCTTCGAGGATCAGTCTTGCGTTCCGTGCTGTGCGGAAGCGGTTCAGCAGGGCCACCTTGATTGGGTAACGGGGCCGAAGAGTTCGTCCAAGGGTGGCGCCCAGTGCTGCTGGGCCAGCACCGTGTGGGAGCGAGAGGGCGGCTGCTTGCAGGTGTCACCGCCTTGACAGGGCGGCATCGCCACTTCGGTTTTGCCAGAGCGCACATCCGCGCAGGGACCAGCCTCGGTCATCGGCTGGGCTTCTCCATGTCCGCGCTTCACCTCGCTGATCGCCTTGGTGGTCTGGGGTGGGTCGTAGGGGAAGGAATCTCCAGCTCAGCTGCCAGGGGCAGCGGCGGGGAAGCGCGAACCGGGCCTGGTGGCCGTTTCGCATAGAGCTTGACGAGATCCGGCGCCATGTGCGCAGGTCTTTGAGGGGCCGTTCCTTGACCGGTCCAGGGCCCCCGCCATGCCGGTTGGTCGGGTGGGGGTCGTGCTGGCGGTAGCAGGCCGAGGTGCCGGGTGTTTGTGCCCGCAGGGTGCGTCGGCGATTGCACCAAGGTGTCGCGGGATTGCGGCTGGTCGCCGATTTTCGAGTTCAAGCAAGGCCGGTGCCCGTGGTTGCGGTGCACGGAATCGCGGGCTGCTTGCAGGGATCGCCGGTGCGGGCTGGGACCCTGCGCCGCACCGCCGTAGACCGAGGTCCAGGTTGCTGGCCGAAATTGCGCGGTCGCAGGCTCTTCCAGACAGAAGCGCGTCAGGGCATGTCGTCTACTGTTGCAGACGGTTCATAGATTCTAACTGTATAGATAGGCTGCAGTCCACTATTATTTGAGAAGATGAATCGTCTGCGGTCGCTGCAGAGCGATAGCTCGTTAGGGTACGCTTGCCATATATTCTGTATGATATGGGACTAGAAGGCAGCACTGGAGTATTATAAAACTGGGCTGTGTGCTGAGATTCGGAGCGGGTGGTGGATCATAGATGCGAGATAGAGAAGATAGATGAATATATGAGAAGATCGAGCGATTGCATCTAGCCTGATTCTCAGGGCACGGCGTGTTTGGTCGATAGGGGCGGCTCGATCGCCGGGACGTCGTTAGAGTTGGGACAAGCGGGTGATGCGTCAGTGCTCTTGAGGGGCCACCGGGCGCGGCTGGGTGGGCTGAACGCAGACCGGGCTTTCCTGTGGTGATAGCGTTCACACAGCGCCGCCAGCCCCCGGCGAACTGGGTTGGGGTGGCGGGCCCGGCCGGCCGGCAATCAAAGTGTTGGGATGGCGGTAGTCTCGTTGAGTTGGAGCGAGATCGAAACCGGCGGAAGGCCCGGCTGGCAGGGCTCGGCCCCGGACCGGAGCGATGCACCAGCGCAGGCACGGCTCGGTGTGGTTTCCACGGGATGGTCGAACCATTGCTGAGTGGGGCAGGGTGGGCTGCGCCATCAATGGCGATCAGGGTGTGGGCGGGCAGGTAATCCAGCAGCGAGGCGGTTGGCCCAGGCCAGCCGCCTCGGCCGCCGCATCCTCGGGCGGTTGGCCGCATTGCGAGCATGGTCGAGAGGTTCGGGGCTGAAGCAGGCCTTCGAGCCATCGGGCTCGAGGCCCGCAAGACGGCTCGGCAAAGGGGGCCATAAACCGTGGGGTGGAACGCACCCCCGGTCTCGTCGGGATCCCGGAGCGAGCCTGGCTGGCAAAGGAATCGAAACTGGCAGTTTTCGGGTGTGCCCCGAAAGACCTCGGCGCCCACCCCCGGCAGCTTGGCGCTCCGGAAAAACTCCGAAATTGTCGCCGCGGCCGGGTAGTGCTTCGGTCCCCGTTCGTTGGCACCGTCGTCGCGGTGAGGGTGTAGGGCCGTCATAAAAGATCGCTGAAAATACAGTCCAAGGAGTGCATCTTCATCGAAAGAGATGCTGAGCAATCAGAACCGAGCCCACTAAGCACTTGTCGAATTTACAAACCGACATCAGGTTAGGTTTAAAGGATAAATCAGACTGAGTTTGATCAAATTTTAATTGGAGATTATCTACGGGAGCATACAAAAATCAAGCTGTTCAGGATCCTTTATATCAGAATGTATTATCAATTTCAAAAAATCTACTTGAATTCTTGCCTGATGCTTAGTCAAGCAGAAATCCCCAGAAGACGAGATTTGATTGCACGTTAATAAAGCAATAATAATTCCGAGCATTTAGAGGACTCTCGGGCAAAACTTGAAGGATCTTTCAAGAAAGCGGTGGGCAGATCTTGGGATTCATCTCACGTAGAGTCGCAGGACGTCCGATATAGATCCATAATCTCTGACAATGGATGAAGATCAACTTAGGTAGAGGATTGGATAATTTTCGGACCGCATCCGAAGGTAAAGTTCAGCGCAGCAGATGTAGGACCAGACAAAGAGAAAATGTAAGGCTTGTTGA
>Ga0163217_1082112_pt1 | contig 12917 bp, 19 predicted proteins | sample SynspAceP_FD_185933 | JGI IMG/M metagenome (GOLD analysis project Ga0163217, IMG submission 185933) | Saline lake microbial communities from Ace Lake in Antarctica - Synechococcus sp. Ace-P (PacBio error correction) | ecosystem: Environmental > Aquatic > Non-marine Saline and Alkaline > Saline ... | reverse complement strand
GATTCTTTTTTGCCGTAAAACAGGACACCCTGCGGGCGCGGCTCAAGGTGCATGGCCATGTTGGACTTGCTGCTATAAAACCCCTTCAGTATTGGGTAATTCCCTTGGGGGGACATTGGATGGTACTCTTTGGTTCAGGGGAACAGAGCCGTAGCAGGTTGGTTGCTTGCAGGCGGCCAAAATCATAAAAAACTGGACACCAGCCACTCTGAGAAAGGCTGAAGCGCGGATCTCTATTCACGTGGGTCGGACGCCAAACCGACGAGGAGCACACGCCTTTGTATATTCCTTCATAACAGCTAGATAGGCCACGATCTTCGTTCGCGTAGAGCGGCTCAGTAGTCATATAAGCTGCTCCTACCAAGGTAGAAAAAGAACTATGCCTCCGGTATGCAAGCCCACTCCTACTGTCATTGCGATGCAGCTGAGGAAGTGTGCAAACCAAACGAGTTTGTTCGCACTCAACCAAGTGGCGGATGGGCTCGAGGCAGAATCATCTGGATTCTCAATGCGAAGACGGCCCACAAGCGACCATGCCCACTTCGGCTGCGTTGTGATTCAAGGGGCGTAGCGTGTTCCGTGATGATCGTTTTGCAGTAGTGCCTGCTCTGAGCCGTGCATGGGGGGTCAGGGTTTCACCCTCATTTCACGCGGCGAGGATGAGTGTCTTGAAGTTACATACGGAAGGCAGGCTGGTTTCCCCGGAACTGCGCAGTTTGAGGGCAGCAGAGTGCAAGAAAAGAATGTTTTCCAGTTCTGCTGTGATCGATTTTGATTACCACTCACCCACGGGCACAACTGCATACTGCAAGACATACATATACCGCCCAAGTAAAATGCAAGAGTAAAATAGGTCAATCAGTTCGGTTAGTGGGAATCTTGCCTTTTGCAAGAAGTCGAGCGGAACATGTGCGTCTCAATGGCAGCCACCAAGTCGAATCGAAGTGGCGCCGGGCAAAATTAATTACCTTTTGTCTCCTTGGATTTTTAAGGCTAATCCATACTTTGCCAAGATTGCTCTCTAAGTATCGATGAAACTACGCTCATCGGCTTTTCCGTCCTACTTTTCTAAAGCCAAAACTTCGCTTTCAATCGTCAAGCTTATCTCAAGCCGATGACCTCCGGCAGGCCATTGGAATTGGTATTGTATGCCGCGATTCCTTGTCCCACAGGCCTGCATTCAGTATTTCAGCAAAAGAAACTAGAGACACCACGTGTCGTGTACAGCGCCCCAAATTGGTATTCCGATCTGTTTGTTCCGTCTTGCGCGGACTTCGCACCCAAGTAGATTCTAACCGGTTTCCCAGTATAGCGTTTTGTCTCGCTTTTCGTTTTGGCAAAACACACACTTAGTGGTTGCAGGCACCCAAGGACAGCAGGGGAGACCAATGGGTATATAAACCTTGATATTGATAGAGACGTACTATTAATCTGTCTTAGAATGTAAAATCTGTTGTTGCGCCTTGGTACTCGACTGCGTCCGTATGCGCAGCGAGATGGCTTTGGGGCTTATCAGGACGCTTGTCATAGCCGTTCGCCGACGAATGCGAAATAACTGGATTATGTTGCCGACATAAATAGTACCACCTTAACGGCCGGAATTTTAAGTCGGCCCAGCTTAGATACTATCTCAAGTGCCAGTGCATGTGACTGAACTGGGATTTTGGAAAACATTCTAGGGCGCGGCAAGAAGGACCACCACGGGCTAAAGAGTTAAAAACGTGCCGAGCTTTGTCGTCTCTAGTCGACGCATGTTACCGCTGCGCTAGAGTTCCAACCTGAATTCCTGAAGGCAGAAGTGGCAAACCTGGTGGCGGTTAACAGGTGCTTAGCAAGCCGTGCCGATTCATCATTCAGTTTGTGAACGGGTTCGGGAGTTCTCTGGGAAAGTAACCCCCTCGCGAGAATGTCTTTCATAATTCAACAGTGCCAACCAAGGTTAAAGAATGTCAAGTCCCAACGCTTCAAGTTCAGCGGCGGATTACTATCCATCGCTCGGAGACAAAGCAAATTACAGGACCCGCCCGCTGCATCTTGAGTTATACCGCCTGCCTCAGTAAGTAGTGATTTACTATAGCAAGATCAGGTTCTGATGGGTCTTGCACACAAAGCGTTCTTTTGCAAACGGGCCATTGGGTGTATCTCAGTGACATCAAATGGACACAACGGCTTTTCAGTATTCAAGGAAACATATCGCCAGTAAGGCTAGGCCATTCCGGCATGGCGAAGGATCGGCAAAAACGATTGTTTGGACTTTGTATCTCTTCGTTTCTTATTGCCATCGGGAACAAGCCCGCGCGTGAAGATGTGGACGAATGTCGTCCAGCGAGTTGGCAAACTTATCCTCCATTGTCTTGTCTGCTTGAAGAAATGTTGGTTACTATTCAAGTTTGCATAGCTGTCTACCTATCAGGGTCTGGTTTCCGGCATTTTCAATCTGCAACCTATGCTCCAAGCTTCACTCAGATATTAATCTGAAACATTTAAATCGTCGAAGGGATCTTTTAGAAGACTCCAAGAATACCAGCTAGTTCAAACATGAACAGCTGTTTTAAGACGAAGCTGAATTCTCAACTTTGCGTTTGGGCCAAACTTTGCCTTTGTGTACTTATCTGCAGAACGGGATGGGCAATCCACTCTTCGACATCCAAAGATGTTGGAATATTACTGGCAAAGTCGCATTCCACAATCTATCATTATAAAAATGGCTTTTCAATAGCATCAGACTGGCTCTCTCTATAAATATATACTTGTGGACTGAGGGTTGCCACATACCCTAAAGGACATAAGCCCAGCATTTCTCTCCCAATATCGATTATTAACTTTATATCTCGTTTTATCTATTTCTCCTTTTTTTGCTGAGCGGAAGAAAATACCAATATCTGGGCATCTAAAATTCGACGTGAACAAGTTCCGACTTTTTGATTTATCTATCTATATATATCTCTCTGCAAGGCAGCCCTTTTTGGGGAACCTAGCTGGTTACGGGCATGTATACCAGTCGTCACTGCCCATGGCTTATGAATTCGGATTGCCGAGTTCCAGGCCAGGCCTTGTCGCTTTGCCCCAGTTTTATTGACTCTACGGAACCCGAGCAAAAAAATGGTGAAGTTTGCCCCTGGAACAGGCGCGCTTGGCCTTGATGGGTTTCCGTTGCCCACGTTGTGAGGGCCAAAAAGGAGTTACGGGCTCATCTGGCCAGGCGCCAAAGCGTATCAGTGCCGGAGCTGTGTTCGTCATCAAAGCCCACCCTGCACGGCCGGGTACCATCCTGGAGGGCAACAAAAGTACCTCTGACCAACCTGGGTTCCTTGGCCTTCTACCTCGTCCGGGCCCAGCCAAGGGAACAGGAATTCTCCTCACTAGCTCTGAGGCGTTCATCTCGCGTGAACTACCGAACCGGCATGGTGCTCAGGAACAAGATTCAATGGGCAGGCAATGAAAGAAACGTTGATGGCGCCTATTTCCTTCAGAGAAGGGTGCAAGGTGGATGATGCCTACCTTGGCGGAGGAACCGCGTGGTTGGGCAAAGCCTGGTCGTGATCGGAGAAACAAAGGTTGGCCGGTCGTGCAGCCGTCTTCTGATCGATGGAGGCGGGCCACCCCCGGTATATAATAACCTTGCCACCGTTGCCCACGTTCTCTTTTGCCGCTTATTGTGATTGGGCCCAAGACTTCCACTGGGCGATAGGCTGTGAAGTGATCTTCCGATGGGCTGCGCTTTCGCGCCGTTTTTGCACAAGTCGGTTTGCTTCCATCATCCCTGTGGTCGTAAAGGGTCGTCATTCCATGAATTACCAGAACCCGTTGGATTAAGCACGGTGCTCAAGCAACTGAAAACCAGCTGTCAGGCGGCAAAGCTTCCATGTCCCTTCGGCTCTCGAAAGCTACCGCTGAATCGCTAACTGGGGCGCCTTCAGCTACCGCTCAAGATCGGCGGTTCAAATCTGGCGGCAATCTGACCGAGCCGTGTGGTTCAATGCATCTGCAAAGCTGCTTCAAGAGCACGGCCGGAACGACTCCGTGAGGACACCTTGTGCGGGAGTTTGCTACCCTAAATCGGAAGAGCGTCCGAAAAAGGCATATTGGCCCCAGATAGGGTTCATCAACCGTCGGAATAGTTGCCAAAAGTGTAGTCTGGATCGCTCTTGCATGGAAGATCTCCAGCAAAAAGCTATCCTGACGAAATGGGGAACAGATGCACGGCATCGGATTCAACGGGCATACGGAATTAGAGTCGAAGAAGTTGCCAACGGAGGGTTCTCGTCAGTCCTGCCGACCCTATGGCCCCACGTCCACGAAACATTATTCCAATATTCTAGTTGTCTAGGTATTATCTTGTAACGGCCCAGTATTGAAGTCGAGCTAACCGATGTTTTGCCGGCTACGAACATAAGGGGGACGGAGCAATTCTCGGGGGCTGTCCCAAGTGCTGCATTAAGTGTGTTTACTAACTTCATGGGGGGCAAGGCGTGGAAGCGTGGGTAGTCTCTCTTGCAAAGTAGGCGGGCTGTTCGGAAAAGTCTAAAAACGAGTACGCTTCAAGCATCAGTGGCCAGGTTCGTAGGAGCTCTGTGATTTAAATGAAATGTCAACTTCCGTCCGCCAGTACCTTGATTGTTAAGGACGGCTAATGAAACTGCTTGGTTTTATGTGGTGCTTGCACCCCCCTCGTTTCGCTGCTTTGTGCAAACTGAAATCCAATTTATGAAGAAAAACAAGGGAAAGTCCAAGGAGATTAGGCGTCTTTACTATTCGCCGGAAGGCTGGAAAGTGCTGTTCGGCAAAAAAATTTCTTCTGTTCATTGTCGCTGGAATTCTTCTGGCACAATCCATTGAGAGGGCAGCTGTTCCTTGCAGCATTAAGTGCATAGAAATTAGTTCTTTTACTGTGCGCTGTCGTTCGCAAATTGCGATTGCCGCCTTCTGTGATTTGTTTCAGATGAGCCGTTGAAGATAACACACGGAGGGGGGTTTTTTCTTCTGGGGAGATTGTGTCACATCAAATTCAGGTGGGGCAAGTTCCATGGCAAGATATGGAATCTGGGCCCTAAAAGCTAATCACGAACTTTGCCATTGTCAATATTCTGTAGCAATCGGCTCCTAGTGCCGTATAAAACGAATATGGATTAGAGCGTGCGGCAGCCACGATTCTTATCCGAAAGTTGAACAAGCCCGCAAACTCAGAAATCCAAAGGCCTACGCAGAAACATTCCAGGCCTGATTTTCACCAGTTGCTCCAAGATTTCATTGGGGTGGGGCAATTGGCCTGTCCCGCATGACCCACATGACTTCTGGCAGTTTGCGTTCACTGGTTAGTATTTTTAAGGGGCGCAACCCCCCCCCCCCCGTTTACTTGGCAGGCCAGTTCTCTGCAATAGGGATCGGCCTGGATCAGGGCTATAGGGTCTATCTCTCGATTGATCTTCTAGTTGCCTTTTCTTTGAATTCCGGCTCAACAACAAAATTTCGTGGGTGCCATATGCGCACCGCCACGGGGCGATGATGGTTCATCACCCCTCGCAACGTGGGCAGAGGAAATGGGGGCTTTTGGGCTCCGCTGCTGGCGATCTTGGTAAGCGACACCCTGAGAAGGAGTTGCACCAAGCTGAATCAGTCGCGTTGCCAAATGAGCCATGCAGGATGCCTTGAAATCCGGCGGACACGACGGGAACCGTTTCAGGCCATTAACATGGCCGCAGAAAGCAGCCAGAGGGAAGTCCCCCCCGGCACAGTTTCTGGAATTGTTCTCCGTGTTTCCCTGGTTGTCCGTCGTTCGGGAACAGTTAGCCTTGGCCATCCCGGCGTCAAGGAAAGGATGTTCTTCTCAGGGTAAGAACGCCTCGATACAAATAGCGGACCAAGGTAGAGCATTTTCCGCCACGTCCCACATTGGCTGCAGTTTCACTCACCCATTCCTGCGGCAGCGGCTGGTCTTAATTGCAAAAGCCAGAAGGTCGCGCGCATTCCCTCAACCACTTGCACGGAAAGACCTTGGCCAGGGTTGGGCCAGCATTGAAAACACGGTACTGGTGTGTGCTGCGCGTTAGTCCCTCCCCATTCCTGACCGCTGCTGATTCACAGGCACCTGCAGCACAATCAGATGCAATCGGATGGAAATAGAGTTTGCGGTTATGGGTATGCAGTACAGCCACGGCGGCACCGATCTGCCCCTTGAGTTTTGCGGGTCGACGCCGAGCGAATGAATCAATTGTTTCGCCAGGCTGTTTTCCAGCAACAGATCGTAGGCCGGCGCCGCTGATGGGGCTGCCAAGATCAATTGGGCCGTAGTTGGCCGGTACCGTGAAGGTGTATCCAGAAAATACTAGCACAGGTAGCAACTTGGCTCGTGCCGTTTTCAATCCACGGTTGGCTTTTTCATGGGCTGCTGGCAGGTTGCGGGCAACTTGCGATGGGCCCAAGGAATGGGTGGATTCTTGATGGTGTTGTTCACAGTCAGTAACTATTGCAGCACCATCCAGGTCGCTTCCTTGACGGCCGGCAGCGCCGCCACGCCTGCAGAAGCCTGGGCGATGACTCGGCAGCAGTTGAGGGCCATGGCGAGCGGTTCCCAGGTTCGCCCTGGTAACGCTCCACCAATTGGGAGAGAAAGAAATCATGGGACTCCTCCACCCAGCGCAGCTTATGGAAGCCTCAGCAAGGCGTTTCCAATGCGAAATTCGCCGGTGTTTGATCCGCGGAACCACCTTGGTGATGTGGCGTAGTACGGGCTGGTTCCGGGGTGTTGCTATGGCTGTGCCCGAGCAGGGGACTGGTGAGGCCGCAGGGCATCCCTGCTCCAGCAGTGTGCCGTGGCGTAGGCGTGCCGCAGCGGAGTGAAACCGTTGAGCCTCTCTCGAAATCCGGCATTCAGGTCCGGGAAGCTTGCTTGTCAGTGCCGCCTGGCACGCCCGCTTGGCATCCATCGGTTGCCACTGGCGATTTCCGCACCGATGAATTAGCTTGGCCCGGCCGGACTGGGGAACAAAGCAAACCCGGGGAATGCGGGTGAGGTCGTCCAGAAGCGGGACGCATGGCTTCCCAGCTGTCAACCGGCCGGCATACGGAAACGTAGCGATCTTTGCCGCCCTTTAGCCATCTTGCGAATATGCAACGCGTCGCTGTGAACCGTCCGATGTCGGGACCCACTTCCAAGGCCCAGACCTCTTTCACTGATGCCGGCAGGGGCCCCAGGCTGTAGATCACAGGCAAGGAACAATACCGGTAGGCGCAAACTTGCGCACCGTATTGATCAGCCTGTGCACTTCCTCGCGAGTTGGAATATCCGGGCAGGCTATGAAACTCGAGGTGGACGGATGATCCTTTGATCCACCTCCATCAGTCGCGAATCGAGCACATAAGCGATGGGAAAACTTGCAGAACTGCAGGAGATCGACCTTGATCGTCTCCCACGAATTACTGCTCCAAGGCAAAGCGGCCAAAGTAGGTCTTTAGAGTTCAGAGGGCTGAGATCATTCAGCGGCAACGGTCGAAAACATTTGACCCCGGTCACTCGACGTTTAGCGTTCTGGCCTTGTGTAGCTGTCGATTCGGTCCTTTGCTGCGTAGGCCATGCAGCCTCATCGCTTGCCAGGTTCCGCAGCAAACAGCCATCAAAGCCGGCTCCTCGTTCAGGCAGGGATCCATTTTGCGGTAAGGCTTCCCGTTGGAAAGACGAAGGGAGTGGGGCGCATCAATAGATGCGCTTCCCTCAGTGTGTTCTTCGGCAAGACCTCCGCAGTCAGGAAACAACAACAGGAAATTGTTTCCAGCCTTGGTCCCGCAGCAGTCAACCACGTGGGATGGGCCTCAAAAGACAAGGACGAAAGCGCCCGGGGACTCGAAGCTCGGTTATAGTTATGCTTGGATTTAAACTGCCGCGTAGGGCGGCTTTTTGTTTCACGGAATATGGATAGATCGTGCGCAGCCACGATCTTTATCCGAAGTTGAACAAACAGGGCCGCAACTCAAGAAATCCAAGGCCACTTGCAGAAAAACATTCCAGCCTGATTTCACAGTGCTCCAAGAATTTCACTGTGCGGGCAATGGCCTGTCGCGCCATGGGAAGCCCACATGGGACTCTGGGCGTTGCGTCACTGGCTGTAGAATATAAGGGCGCAACCGTACTTGGCAGGCCAGTTCTCTGCATTAGGGATCGGCCTGGCATTCAGGCTATAGCGGTCTATCTTCTCGATCATCTTTCTTAGGCCTTTTCTTGATCGGCGACTCAAAACACCCAAATCGTGTGCCATATTGCGCACCCGCACGGGCGATGATGTTCAATCAACCCCTTCTGCAAACTGGGCAGAGAATGGGGGGCTTTTGGCCGCTGCTTGGCTGATCTGGTAGCCGACCACCCCTTGAGAAGGAGTTGCACCAGCTGAATCAGTCGCTTGCAATTGGCCATGAGATTCCGAAATTCGGGCGGACACGACGGTAAACCGTTTAAGCAGGTACATGGCCGGCAGAAAAGCAGCCAGAGGAAGGTCACCCCCCGGGGCCACCAGTCTGGATTGTCTCCGTGTCCCTGTTTGTCCGTCGGTTCGGAAAACGTACCTTGGCCATTCCGCGTCAGAAAAAGGATGTTCTTCTCAGGTAGAACGCCTCGATACAAATAGCGACCAAGTAGAGGGGCAAAGGACTTGTCGCCACGTCCCACATGCTTGCAGTTTCACCACCCATTCCTGCGGCAGGGCTGTCTTAATTTGCAAGCCAAAAGTCGCCGCATTCCCTTTCATTACCACTTGGCACGGAAGACTTTGGCCAGGTGGCAGCATGAAAAACAGGTACTGTGTCGCCTTAGTCCTCATTCCTGGACGCTGCTGATTCCACATGCAACCCCTTGCAGGGGCACAATCAGAATGGCAGTGTTTGGGATGGAAATTTAGAGTTTGCGAGTTATATGGGTTATGCAGTACAGCAGTGGGCCACCGATCTGCCCCTTTGGAGTTTCGGGTCACGCCGAGCAAATGAATTCAATTGTTTGCCAGGGGTGTTTTTTCAGGCAAGACAGATCGTATTGCGGGCCGCTGCATGCTGCCAGATCAATGGCCCGTTAGTTTCTGCCAAGGGTACCGTGAAGGGATTCAGGAAATTACTGCAACAGGTTAGCAACTTTGGCTCGTTGCCGTTCATCCACTGTTGGGCTTTCATCCTGGTTGTGGCCAGTGTGGCGGGCAACTGGCGATGCCGCAGGAATGGGGGATCTTGATGGTGTGTTCACGAGTCAAGAACATTGCAGCACGCATCAGGTTCGCTGCCTTGGGGACGGCGGGCAGCGCCGCATCGCCTGGCAGAGGCTTGGCGATGGAACTCGGCAGGCAGGTTGGAGGGCCATTGGGCGGCGTTCCATGTCGCCCGTTACGCTCCACCAATTGGGGAGAGAAAGAAATTCATGACTCCTCCACCCAGCGCCAGGCTGGAAAGCCGCCTCCAGAGCGTTTCAATGCGATCGCCGGCTGTGAATCGCGGGACCACCTTGGTGATGTATGGGGCGTTAGGGCGCTGTGGTTGCTATGGCTGTGCCCGAGCAGGGGACTGGATTGAGGGCGCAGGCGTCCATTCCCTGCTCCAGCAGGTGCGTGGCGTTAGGCGTGCCGCAGCGGATGGATAACCTGTGAAGCCTCTTTCTCAATCCCGCATTCCAGGGCCGAGCGCCTTCAGTGGCCGCCTTGCACGCGGCTGGCATCCATGGCTGCACTGGCGATCCGCACGATGAATTGGCTTTGCCGGCCGGGACCTGCGGAAACAGCAAACCGGGGGAATGGCGGTGATCGTCCAGAAAAGCGACGCAATGGCTTTCCAGCGTCAACGCCGGCATCGGAACGTTAAGCGATTCCTTTTTGCCCGCCCTTGCCATCGCGAAGATTGCACGCGTCGCTGTGAACCGGGTCGATGTCGTCGGACCACTTTCCAAGGCGCAGACCTCTCATGATGGCGCAGGCCCAGGCTGATAGAATCACAAACAGCAGGGACAACAATCGGTAGCGCAACTTGCGCCCACCGATATTGATCAGCCTGTTTGCACTTTCTCCGCGAGTTGGGAATAATCCGGCAGCTATGGAACTCCGAGGTGACGGATGATTCTTGATCCACTCCATCTTCCGCGATCGAGCACATTAAGCGATGGAGGAAAAACTGGCCCAGGACTGCAGAGCATCGACCTTGACTCGTGCTCACGAAATACTGCTCAAGCAAAGCGCAAAAAGTTAGCTTTGGAGTTCAGAGGGGCTTGAGATCATCAGGGGCAAAACGGTCGAAATTGACCGGTCACTCGACCGTAGCGTTCGGCTGTAGCTGTCGATCGTCGTTTGCTGCGTAGGGCCATTGCAGCCTCATCGCTTGCAGTTCGCATCAAAACAGGGGGCCATTTCAAAGCGCTTCCTGTTCCAAGCAGGAAAATCCATTGCGGTAGCTTTCCCGGTTGGAAAGGACGAAGGGAGTGGGCGCATCAATAGATTGCGCTTCCCTCAGTGTGTTTCTCGGAAGACCCTCCGCAGTCAGAACCACAAACAGGAATTGTTCAGCCTGTTGAGTCCGCAGCATCAACCACGTGGATGCCTCAAAGGACAAGACGAAGTTCCGACTCGGAAGTCGTTATTTATTATGCTTGGATTTTAAAATCTGCCCGCGTTAGCGGCTTTGTTCAACGCTTGAGATTAGGCGGGTTCCGGTAAACCGCCTCTTGTCTGTGGATTCTGAAAACCAGCCTAAGCACTTCGGTCCTTGATCCCTCGCATCGGCAGGAAAAGCCCTGCCGTCACAAGATTTCTCAGATTGAGTGCTTGCAAGCCCCTAGCAGTTTCTATGCCGGGAACCCGATAAAAAACCATCTGTTTGTTTGGTACAGAACAGATCGACCGGGGCTGCTCTAAACCCCCAGCGGTCCCCTTGTTCAGCACGTGGGTGTAGATTTCATGGATGGTTTTTTGGACATCCCACTGTGCCCAGAAGTTCCCTTGGATTGTGCGGATGTCCTGCCCCCCCCGGCTCCAAAGCAGGATGGGGTCGCGAACGGAGTGGCGGGAAAAGTGTGGCAGGAGTGGCTGGCTTGGTTAGTCCAGCTGCCAGCACGCGCGGGCGCACCGCCTTCTGGATCAGCTGGCGGTCGAGATGGTGTCGGCTCCTGTTGCCGGAGGAGCGTTCCGGCAGCTCACCCGCTGATGTCTGCCGGAAACAACCCATTGCCTAGCCCTGGCCAGGTCTTTCCGGTGGAATCTGTCTCCACGCGCCTCAAGGGATGCCCTTCCTAAGCCGGACTTCCCAGGCTCTCCGGGCAATGCAAGGGTGCCGGCGATTTCCTTGGCCCCTTTTGCCATCCACGCACCATTTCAGCTCGTGGTCGGCTGATAGTTCAAGATTCGTGGCACCCGCAGGCCGCAGGGCTATTCGATCAGCCGCAAACCCCCACTGCCCATACAGGGCAGGGGCCAGCCACCAGCAGCCCTTCCACTCCATTACATCTTTTTGGCCAGACGTGTGAGTGGACCTCCTCCGGCGGTCAAGCACCACGGGTTAGCCGTGGGGCGGCCTTGGCGGGCCCGCACCACCCCCTCCAGCTCCAGATTCGCGATCCAACAGTTGCCCGGTTTAAAGAAAACAGGGGGAGTGCCGCCAGGGCCTGGTTCTGGGTGGAGGCAGCTCACCTGCTAGCGCTCCCACGGCCAATGGACGAGAAAAAAGGGCATTTCCACTTCGGCACTACCCATCTCCCCGGGGATTGCGCGAGCTGGTGAAAAAACCGCCAGGATAGGCGCCTGAGCGACTTGCTCATCGTTCTTCACCAGTGCGGCGGGCGTAGTGACCCGCACCTGTTAAGTTCTTCTCGTTAGCGCTGATCAGTCCTTGGGCGGCGCGGGCTTTCTGTGGCCACGAAAGGGCCTTTCACGTGGGAGGGGATTTTCCCAGAGTTCCCCAATTCAACGTGGCCCCTCAAAGCCACGGGCAACGATCGGGAAAATCAAGGCACAACCGTGGCGCGCGGCCAGGAAAGCTTCAGCTCAGCCGCTTAACAAGCTCCGGCGCTCTGGTCCATCTTGGTTCTGAGCAGGCTCACCATCATCGAGAGGGCCGGGGTTGGGCACGGAAGAAGGTGGCGGTGTGGTCAATGAAGGGCGCCCAGTCAGAGGGCCATCCCAGATCTCGTCCCACCAGGGGGGCCCGCGTTTGAAGTCGCCCATTTTAAGGATGTAGTTGGAGCCGCCGATGTAGGGGCTTGGTGGCAAAGGAGCCGCCATCGCTTTAATCTGGCCCATGCGTACACGTTCGGGCCCATTCCCCATTCGTAGGAATCGAGGTAGCGCTCCATGGGGAACCAAAGCGCTGCACCTTCCTTGGGGTGATTCTCACCCACAAGCAGCATTCAGTTTGCTGCATCACCATCAGCCGCTCGATGGTGTGGTGTAGCCGAGGGGCGATTGACTCGCTCGATCGGCCGCATCCAGGGGCGGCAGGGCGCATGCTGCCGGTCGTTCCAAGCAGGCGCCAGCTGGCCGGTGGTTGGGTTCCAGAAGTGCTAATCTCTGGCGTGCGCCAATTTTGCACCCGATCGATCCGCGCACGAACTCGCGCCCAGCCGATCAGTTGACGCAGGAAACCCCCGTCACAGCCGAGGGCGATCGGCAACGCCTTGTTCGGCTGTCCTGTCGACGCTTCACATTGCTTTGTCAAGTGCGCGATCACCAGGCAGCGGCGTGAGCAGGCCGATGTTCAGGAAGCCGCCGAAGAGCGCCGTGGTGGACGCGTTGTCCGTGCGTTCGCTGCGAGGGCGTCTTCGTAGGGGCCGAAACCCCGTTTCAGCCCGTCGTTGGGAAAGCGTTTGCAGCCAGGCATCGGCGCCGGCGGTGATCAAAAGGGATCCAAGAATCGCCCAGGCTCGCCCGGGTTTGTCCGGCGAATTGGCTCTCGATCAGCTTCGT
>Ga0163217_1111856_pt1 | contig 12918 bp, 15 predicted proteins | sample SynspAceP_FD_185933 | JGI IMG/M metagenome (GOLD analysis project Ga0163217, IMG submission 185933) | Saline lake microbial communities from Ace Lake in Antarctica - Synechococcus sp. Ace-P (PacBio error correction) | ecosystem: Environmental > Aquatic > Non-marine Saline and Alkaline > Saline ... | reverse complement strand
TGCGCCATGGTCGTGTCCTTCTCCCAGGTGGATGATCTAAAAGGTGGGTTAGTGAGAGTCGGATCGGTCCGAAGGCTGGTCAACGGTGCCAATGCCCCGGTGTGGCAGCAGGCGTACCTCAGGGTGCGAACCGGGTCTGCATTCGCCGAAGTCCGACCGAGGCCCCGTAGCCGGCCGTCCGACGGGTTGAGCCGGGTCTGTTCATAGGGGCGCCGTGAAGCTGGGGTGGTGCGCCGGCTCTCGAAGCGATGGGTTGCCGCTGGGTCTCTCACCCGGTTCGAGTCCTTCACCAGTGCGGCTCAACTGTAGGTCAGCGCTGGCACTGGCCGGTGGCAGGTGTGTTTGGCCCGGGCCGCTTGTGTGATCGCTTCTCGCACGTTGGGTTCAGTCCAGCGATTCGGGCTTGGTGAGCTTTCCCGAGGGCTTGTTATCCCGATGGTCTGGAGCCAGGGGGGGGAGGTTGTCGCCGTTGAGGGTGGAATCAAAGTGGATCGGTTGATGATCGCCGCCAGGGTGGGGCGTACGAGAGATTTCTGCTCGGTCTGGCTGGCGCGGGTCGGGGTTGAGGTCACGATCGGCGTACGTCGAGATGCACGAGAGGCACGACTCCGATCGTTCTCGCCGGCGCCGTTCCTGCCGGTAGCTCCTTGACCGGCGGAGCCACCGAGGCGTTCCTTTTGGCGTTTAAGGACCCGCAAGGTTGGCAAGTATGCGGCGGAGCAGTTCCCTTCAAGAAGGTTCTTGGTGATCGCCAGGCGGTCACCTCGTCTCATGCTTATCGCTCGATAGGTGAGGCCATAGGTCCACCGGGGGTTGGCCCGAAGTATCACTTTGCGCACCCCGCCAGTGTGGGTTTATGGGGTGAGGGCTCTTGTTGGCCTGGGCGGCGGCCGGCAGGGGTTGTCAGATCACGGGGCTGGCCAAGGGCTTGCGGGTCGGCGCTGGGTCGCGGTTGGTGTGTCGCTGGCCCTGCCGTGTGTGTGTCGATTCCGCTTCTGTATTGTCTTTGTTTTTGCTCATGGTTCGCTCAGTGGTACGGCCTATTCAATCAGCGCCAGATCGCCCCGATGACTCCCGTCCACGCCGCGTCGGTGGTGCCGCCGAGGCTCGGTGGGCGGGTCGGCCGATTGGTTGGCCCTGGGAAGCGGTGGGCCGCGGTGGGTGGGGTCAAGGCGCCGTCATCCAGGCAGGCCGGTGGCGTCATGCCCGATGGATCCCGGCGGTGGCGGGATTCATGAAGGAGAGCGGCATGCCCCAGATTCTGGGCTGTGGGGGCCATACAGGCCAAAATGCGCTCGATTTTCAGACTTCAGTTGAGGTCAGCCCAGGGTGAAGGCCCTATGAAGGGCGGGATGGCCCCCGGCAGGCTTGAATGGCTGGGTTTGGGTGGTCAAGAGCGCGCAAACAGCAAGCTGCCAGTCGGCCTGGGCGGCCTGGCCAAGGTCCCGGAGTCATTCCGCACCCAAACACGTGTGGGGGCGGCAGGGCGGGGGGATCAGCAAGGCAGTCAGTGGAACACGGTGACGGCGGGCGCCGTGTTGGAGTGTGGCTGCGCACCGGCCCTTCATGGTCGGTGGGCGCCTCAGGGCTGGCTAAGGCGGGCTTGGTGCGCCGCTGGGGCTGTGGGGCTGCGCGGCCGTCCGCACGGCGCTTGGCGCCTGACGCACCGCCTGTTTGGGTCTGCGTGCCCGACAATGGCCCCACGCCCGTCCACCCGCTCCGTTCGGTGCCTTGGCCCGCCCGCTAGGGATCTGCATGGATCCTTCTCGGTGTCAGCGGCCATGCGCCGTGTCGCGGAGGTGGCGGGGTTCCTTTTGGAGCGCAAGTGCCACTCGGCCCCGTGCCGGTGGGGGTTAGGTGCGGGTTGCCTGTAAGGCCGGCCAGGGGCGAGGCATTCCCGCGGCGGGTTTGCCGCTTTCTGTGCACTGGCGGTAGGCCGCTGGCGCGGAGGGGGAACGGCCCACACCGGGCCATGCCACCCCTGCCGTGGCGCCCGGTTGATGGACCCGGTTCCGTATTCGAGAGAAAACAGCGCCAGCAAGCGCGTGGCCCGATTGTGCACGACGGATCCGGGCGGTCGGCCAGCGCGGGCAGGGGATCCTGTGGATAGAGGCGCTGGGCTTGCGTTTGCGGTCACCGGACCGCGGCACAGCTTGCCACCGCTTGGTGGTGCCCTATTCTCCCAGCCTACGCCAGCGGGCACGGTAAGCGAGTGCTTTCCTCGGTGGTATTTGTCGCCGCCTACGGGGGCAGGTAGCAGGATGAGCTAAACGTTTTCGGCCAGTAGGCGACGACCCGAGGCGGCAGCTTAGCCTGCGTTCGTCGGGCTGGAGGCCAACTTTTTACCAATGGACCGTCACGCCCGAATTGATCCAGAGATCCGACGCCGGTCCCCGGCCGGCCGGCTGGTGACAAGGCCCGCTCCGCTGCGGGCGCCGGCCATGACCGGGTGGGGTACCGACGGGCGGTGGATTCACAACGATCCACGTGAGGCAATCTCGTGGTGGTGGTAACCAGCAACCTCAACGGCCAGGCCGATACCAGCGCCAGAACTTGGATCCCGGAAGAGGCCAGGGCGGCGGGCGGTGGTTGGTTTTTTGTAAGGGTGAGCAGACTGGCCGCTCAGAACGAGATTGGCTGCCTTTTCTGCCGAACCGTCACCGGGCCAGCCTGAGGTGCATTGCGCCACTGAGCCGAGGAAGCCGCGGGTTTTCTGGCTGGCATGATCGTGGGAGACGGCTCCCCTGATCTCTGATCTCGATGTGATGAGGCGTGGCGCGGCGCGAGCGGGCATTGTGTACACCGGCCTGGCGACCGTCCTACGACGCCGCCAGGGAGCAAGCACTGGGCGAGGGGATCGTCCACAGCTGAGTGGGCAGGAGATTTACTTTGCAGGGTTACGCGGCCTGAGATCCAGCGGGTTCCTGATCGGTGGTGCTGCGTCTTGAGGAACGCCGGCTGGGCCTGGATGCCGTGTTGCTTGCGCTACTGGCGGCTTGCCCGGCCGGTTGAGGGTCTTCAGCGGGACCACGGAAGTGTAGCAGAAGCCGCTGCACGTCTGGGCTGATCGAACGGAGGCCTGGCTCATCCCGCGAGGCCAGCATGGACGGCGATCTGAGCCACACTACGCAGAGTCACACCGCGCCCGGGGGAACTGCCCCGGTGAAACACCGGTTCGGACGCCGAACGTTCTCTTTGTTGTCGCAGCGGTGATATCAGCGAGTTCTCCGACTTGTCTTTCGTGGACGGTGTGCGCTGGCGTTGGTTTCCTCGTGCCCAAGCTGCCAGGTTCTGATGCGGCTGCATACAGCATGAGCCGCCCTAATTGATCTCGCCTGTCGGTGTTGCGCCTCGGCGCGCGTCGGGGGGAGCCGTAAATGGCCCCAGGAACGTGGGCAGCAGCTGCCGTGCCAGGGGTTCCGGTGCGCACTTCATCCGTTCCCAGTTGCCTTCTCTGCGTTTTCGGGTGGTGGTGCGCGTTTTTGACCAGCCATGGCCCCGTTCCCTTCTGACGCGGATGTGTCCTGGAGTTCTGGCCACTCGCGTGCGACGGCGGCGGTTCTTCGCATTCGCGGCCTGATCGAGCGAGAAGATGCCGATCAGGTCGCAGTTGGCCTACACAGCGTTGAGCCGGTACAGGAGCGCAGCACCAGCAAGCCCTCCTAGGGGCCACCATCGCCGGGGCCACTGCCGTACATTCCCGCCCGATCGGTGCTGGTGGGTGTTACGCCAGTGAGCATGAGAAAGGACCGCTAGTTCCGGCCGAAGCCCTTGGATCCAGCCGGCAGCCCCCAAAACCGGTTTTTGCCGTTGCTTGGATTTGTCCTGCTTGGGCCGCGGAGAGAGCGAGAGAGTAGCAGTCGAAGCGATGTGATAAATCCGGCCAATCAGGCGCCGTGTCAGGCTGCATCTGGGGCTCTCGATTCGCCGGCGCAGAAGCCATGGGGGTGAGCCACACGCACCGGCTGGAGCGCGGCACTGGCCGTCAGGCGAGTGGCTGAGCTGGCCTGTCACATGGTCGGGAAGCTCCCAGCCCCGTGTTGGGCGGGTGGTCTCAGTCAGTTTGCGGATCCACGGTCGTGGTTGTTGTGATTGAACTTTGGCCGCTTTCATTGAGCCGTTCCGCAGGGGCAGGGTCGCGGGTCAGGTTAAGCCGCCTGGCGCTACCCAGGCGGGCGCCATTCATCGTTCTCCGGCCATTCGACAGGCATTCATCGCTATTTGCCAGAGGGCGTTGCCCAAAGGCAGTGACAATACCTCAGCGTCCGCATGAGAAGTGCGGGCGCTGGAAACGTCAGAACGCTCTTGACAGAGGGTTGGTCGCCGCAGGTTTCCATGGTTCCCGGGGAGGGTGCGGAGGGTGGCCGGGCCCTTGTGCCGCAAGTGCTTCGGGGACTGCGCATCATGTCATGGCACAAAACCGTCGCGAGGCCCGTAAAGCTGGGGTCATTGCCGCAGAGCGATGTTAGGCCGATTCTCGCTGCTGGAGCGGCCGCCCTGGGAGCCTTGGGAAGCAGTGGCCCGGCGGTCACCGTCCCAATGGCCTCTTCCCCGGTCCGTACGGCGGCGCCATCCGATTCTGCTCACTCGGATGCACTGCGGGGGTTCGGTGCTTTCTGGTGCGGTTTGCCGAAGCCAAGAAGCTCGGAATTTTCCAAGAGGGCTCCCAGCCGTTGGTTCTGCGGCCCCAGCTGACCAGGCGAGAGGGGCGAAGGCCCGGTGAATCTCCCTGAGAGGTGGGCCAGTTCGCCGTAGCCATCTTCTTCAGCCCACGATTCTGCAAGGGAGGCGCTGAAGGCGCTGTCGCCAGCCGCGGGTCGAAGAGCTCAGGTGCGGCCAGAAGCCTGAGCGCCCGCGCTGCAGAAGCACCTCTCCGTGGTGTGTGCATAGGTCGCGCTGGGATTCGGCTTTTAATGCCGAGTCGTCGAGTCAGTGCGGGCGCCATGCTTTTCAAAGCGCACGGCTACGCACTGGGCGACGAGGTTCTTCCAGGGAACGGGTCAGCGGATCCTTTCGGCCGCTATTGGGTCCCACAGCTTCGCCGCCGGAGGTGGTCGCTGAGCTGGGGCCGGTTGCTGCTGGGGGATCGGTGGAGATCGGGGCTGCGATGGAGGCCCATGCGTTTATGGGCCACTGGTGAGATGCTCAAGGCTGAGAGGGTGCTCTTCAAGGTGCTAGCGAGGCGCGGCAGGGCGGCGGTTTTGATCTGCACGAATAGTTGATCGCCGAGGGGTTTAGCGGCTTGAGCTGATTGGCAGGATGGGTCCGAGGCCCTTAGCCGGCACGACATCGAGATAGTTTTGCCGCGTTTTTGGCTTCAATACGATGATCCCCGTCAGAGGCGGCCTTGGCGAATGGACGTAGACGGTAGTCTTCCAATCAGATCGGCGGACCCTGGCCAGTGAAAGTCCCATAACCCGTTTTTTGGCGCGAGTGGCCTGAGTGCAGGGGGGCGTTTCCTGTTGTCGATGTCCGTGAGATCTGGTGGTCGGTATTGAGTATGTAGCGGTGGATTGTCGCTTCGAGGCCCTGGGATGAATTGATCGACTCCAGGGCTTTGACCCCCGGTTGCATGGTTCTAGGCGAAGGGTGGATTACTCGGGTCATCAGGGATTCGCTGGCTTGATCGGGTGGCGAAGCGTCCGTTCCAGAGGCGTTGGGTTCTCGCGCTTTTTGGTGCGGCGGTCCCGCAGGTGCCGACGGCTTGCCTGTCCTGGTGCGATCTCGATTTTTCGCGAGCCGTGCTGTCCGGCCGGATCTCAAAGCTGCGGCGGGTGTTCGCCGTGAGCCAGCCGTCGGTGTTCACTGGCGGGGTCCCGTGCCGCCCGTGAGTGTCGAGTCGAGCCTGGGCACGGCGTGGCAGGGCGGCGCGTTTCTCGGTGGTGCGGTAGTTGTGCGAGCTTGCGGGGCCCGGCCAGGATTCTCGACACGCAGGGCTGACCAGGTTTGCATTAATGGTGGTGGGGATCGCTGACGATGGAAGGTGTCTGCGTGGTGTCACCGGAGGGCCCGAATGAAGGCCGGATGACGGCATCGAGTCCTGCGCTATCCACACTGCGGTGAAAGGGGGCTTTGGCCCGGCGTTGGAAAAGGTCAGCCGCGGCCTGTTTGGCCTCCTTGGGCTCAGCCCCGGCCGTGGCGGAACTCAGCCCGAGGGCAATCGAACATGGCCCCGTCTGGGCGCGGTTTTGCCAGGTGGGCGGTGCCCGCGGGCGCACGGGTTGCTAGGTAGTTTGCGGGTGCGGCCGCTTGGCAACACACTTCTGCATCCTCCGCTGTAGAGTTTCTCAAGCGCGAGGGTGGTGTCGGCGAAATCCGATGGCAGGCTCGCACGGTGCGGGCTGATGTCAAACAACCCGAAACCTGCAGGCCTGGTTCTTTGAGGAAGTTTCCCAGCTCCGAGATGTCCCTCGATTTTGCGTGCGGGCTCGGTGCTGCAGATCTGGTGAGCGTTGCTGCGGATGTTCCCGGTGGCGAGGTTGCGCAGTGAGGTGGTGAACAGACGGCAGGTTACGGCTCGGCGCGCGGGCCAGCAGGCGGTGCGATGCATGGCAAACGGTTTTGCCAGTACCCGCCCCAGCACCCTCCACGGACGTTCCAGTGTCGATCCACCAACTGTGCCCGTGGCTGGGGTTGCAGAACACCTCATGCTCCAGCCGGCGCGAGAAGCATGGTTCGGCACTTTCGTCGGTCGGTGGATCGAGGGAGTGGGCTGGTTCTCGGGGGTTGCCGAGTGTGGCCACTCTGGGTGTCATGTGGGCCGGCCTTTGCGCTGGTCTCCACTCACCCCCCGCTCCGATCGGTTGCACGGCAGGGATGGGGCCATGACGCGTCTGGGGGGGCCACTGATGCGTGGGCCAGGGCCTGTCTTTCCAACGGGCCCGTACGGCGGCGGAGGTTTCTGGACACGGAGGACATCAGTCGTTAGTTGCTGCAGGCTGAGAGAGGCCCTTGCCCGTTGTGTCTCCGGAGTGTGGTGGGTCTTGGCAGCTCTGGGGCTGGTGCCGTTGTGGGTATCAGGCTTGGGGGAGTGGCGCTGGGACTGCCCAGGGTTGTTTCGCCCACGCGTTTCGGGCTGCCTCAATCCCATGCGAGCCCGGGACGCGGTTGGAGTGACAGGTTCGGCGAGGGGCCACTGGTGGCGTCGTCTAGATGGCTTATCGTCGGAGAATAGGTGTTTGCTTTGTCCGGTGCGCTGACCCGATGAGCGGATGTTCTTGTCAAGCAGGGGGCGGATCTCGGGGATCTTGCCACCTTCGTGCGCTCGTAGTTCAGCCGGACTGGGGGATTGTTGCGGAATTGGGTGAAGGGTGGAGCCCTTATTGCGCCTTTCTCGGGTTGTGAGCGCCTTGAGGAGTGTGGAGATGGGCACTGGTGAGGCGGGTGTCGTCATGGGGCTGTGGGGTGTGGAGGTCGTAGAGTGTGGAAGGGAGAGCGAGCGCGATCGTTCAGGGTGTTTCGGGTGGTTCTTTTGTTTGCGCGCACCAACCGGCGTTCTCAAAGGTGCTCGGTGTCTGGTCAGCATGAGCGCCAGTGGTGATCGGGCCCGGCAGCTGGGCTTGGGCCCAGCCACTCCTTTTGCTGCTTCAGTTCCCAGCCGCATTGGCGGTGGGTGGCGGGCTCGGATGGTCGATGGGGCCAACTGGCGTAGGGACTTGGAGACGGTCTGCACGCTGGGTATCCGCGCTGCCCTCGGTTCCTTCCAAGGCGGGCTCGTCGTGACCGGGGTTGCGCCGGTGAAGAGGCAGTTGGGCCGCGTCCACCACTGATAGGGGATGGCGGGCTGTTCGCAGCCCCCAGCCCTGGGGTGGAGGCAGGAGGGGAGGGAACTGGAAGAGATTGGCCTTGCGCCAGCTTCCCGCCAGGGGTGCTGTGCTGGGTCAGGTTGGCAGCGGTCGGGTGGAAGTGGGATGGGCTGGAAGCTGGCGCGGGTTGGTGCTGTGGTGAGATCCAGATCCCGCGAGGTTGGGGCTAGGCCTGGGCCGTGGAGGCTGGGCCATGGCTGGCAGCGTGTTGTTGGCACTGTCCATGGGCCCTGAGTGGGCGGCTCATGGCCCGTGCTGAGCTCGTGCGTGAGCGGGTGGGGGAGCTGGCTGGACCGATTGGTGGGCAGGCCTGACCAGCTGTTTGAGAGGTTTGGCATCCCGCGTGCGGTGTGGCGTCGGGCTGGCCGGGCGCGTGTCGAGGAGAGTCGGGGAGTTGAGCTGTTTGGGCAGGGCTTGGCACCAGTGCAGATAGAGCTCGCGGTTTGTAGTGAAGGGGGGTGAATCGAGAAGGAGGCCGTTGGCTCCAGTGGTACTTGGCCGTGGGGAGCTTTTCGACCGTCGCCAGCTGAGGGCCGATGTAAGCGTTGCGTTGCCAGGCCATGCGTGCCGATCCCCCGGTGGCAGTCGGGCCGGGGGCGGTGGTACTCAGCTCCCGGTGTAGATGGGATCGGTTACCGCGGCAGGTAGGGAGTGGAGGAAGTCGGCGGGGAGTGACTCCCCTTGCTTGGGGAGAGGGGCCTTGTGTCCCAGCTTTCCAGCTACAGTGGGCCAGGCGTGAGGTTGGAGGAGCCTTGCGACATGGTCAGGTCTTCTGGAGCCGACGGTCAACCCTCGGGTGCTCCCTTGCTGCGCAATTGTCGATGACCGCAGGCTCGAGTTGCTTCGGCGCGGGTTGTTGACCCATCGGGGTTGCGAGGTGGTGTGGGATCGACCACGGTTTGAGGTGGCTGGAGTTGCCTCACGATGGGCCGGCGTCTTACTTCGTGGGCCGAATGAAAGCCCGTGGCGGTAGGAGATGCCGGCGATGCAAGCATCATGGGGGGAAGGGCTGAGCGTTGCGTGATTCCTGCGAGACCGCTTTTGAGGTTGGCCGCCCGGATATCAGTGGCGCGTACCCCGGTGCCGGGCACGGATCCAACGGTGAGGAAGTTTTTGCAGTTGATGGCTGCGGGTTGGGGTCCTCCCTGCACCGCGCTGCAGGTGATCACTGCGCCAAGCGGTGGGAGCAAAGTGCAGGGCCCGAGGAGGGGCTGTCCGGCTCTCCAGAAGAGTGTGGGCCGGGTTAGAGAGAAAACGCGCGCTCTGGTTGAACTCCTTGTCATGAACGTTTGCTGATTCACCTGAGCGGCGGGCGGGCTTGTCGCGGTGCGGCCCAGCCCCAGGTTGGTTGCTGGGCCTTGGCAGGGCGCCGTGCCCTGTGCCCGCAGTGCCTGAGAGCTCGAAGCCCGCACTTGAGGGCCCTTGCGCGATAGGATGTGGGTTTGGGCGACGGGGGTGGGTCCCGCGAGTTGATCTCGGGAAGCTGTGCTGGCCAGGTTATTCCCCGCGCCGAGGGAAAGTCCGCGTCCTCATCGCAGGGAGAATTTCCCGACGGATTAGGTGGGAAGGTCCGGCTGGCGGGTTGAAGAATGGGGGTTGCGCTTATCCGCTGTCGTGCCGAGCGGTGCGGGCATTTTCTGTGGTGGCTGCACTGACGGAGGCGGGCATTCTTGACTTTGGCCTGATCGGCATGCAATGTGGCGCAGGTGGGCATCCTTGCGGCCGAGCGTCGTCCGGTTCGCCGGGGCAAGGAGCAGGAGCCAGAAACGCGCCGTCGGGCTGTGAGGTGGGGTCGACTTGATCCGGACTTCACCGCGGCCCTGGGCATAAATGACTCGGGCCAGTGCGGATGGCGACAGCTCAGGCGTTGTAGCTCCCCAGTGTTTGGCAGTTCTCGCTGGTGCGGCATCGGTGAGCCCGAAGCGGTGGGCCGGTCGCCAGAGACGGATTTTGAGGGTGGGAGGCCGGTTGGGAAGGGATAGTTGGGCAGGAAGCTCTCCGGTGAGATGGCAAGGAGGGGGCCCGGTTTCGTTTTGGGGGTGGTTGAAAGGCCCTTGGCTTTGGGATTAGATTCGTTTTCGCCTCTCGTTCGGCCTCGGTGGGGAGGCGATCTCGTCCGGGCGCGAGCTTCTGGTTTCGCGACTTTTCGCGCTGCGCCAGACGTTTGCGCTTCGGCGATCTTTCAGCGTGGATCAGCTCGCTGCGTAGGAGCCGGTCACGGCCCGCTCTTCCTGGGAGGATGATGGCTGCCAGTCCTGTTGGTGGGTCCGCCAGCTGGTGGGGAGAGTGCAAAAAGGCCTCCCAACCAATCGCCTGATGGGCTGGCCATGAAGCCGGTGTAGGAAGGTGTTGGAGTTGCCGTTGCCCGTTCCCCGACGCATCGAGGGCGGGTTTTTGAGCTGGCGGGCCAGGGCCTGGGCATCAGATGCGTCGCACCAGGCTCCGGGTTGAAGGTGGAGAGTGGCGCGCAGGTGCCCCGGCGATCGAGATGCAGCCGGTGGGACTGAGCCGGCCGCGAGCACGCTCGGTCCCCGCCGAAGAAAGTAGAGGTCGTGGGGGGTGCCGGTGACGATGGTGGGACGCAAGGGCATTTCCATTCCCGGGGCGGCAGCGGCCGATCGGCTTGGGTAGTTGGGGGCTCGGGCCCTGGCACGAGGCGGCCCAGCACGGTGGAGAGTGCCAATGTGTTGATGCCCAATTCAGGGTAGAGGTGCCCGAGAGAAGGTTGGATCGTGGGTATTGGCGCGATGAATGGGTTTCCCGAGGGTCGCGATCCGGGTGGCAAGGCGGTGTGCTACGGGCGACCGATGCGTCCGTCGGCGCGGCATAGAGCCCGGAGTAGAGGGGCAGGCGCGCGGGGTCCGGTGCCCCGGTAATGGCTTGAGCAAATGGGTCCTAAGCCCATCCTCAGAGCCCGGCGCTGCTGGCCCGCACCGCTTGGCTAACCGCAGCAGGTGCGCTGCGCCTGAGGGGTGGCCCCCGCTGACTGGAATGCGGGCCGTTGGGATGCCCGATTGGTCCGGCGTCGCCGGGGTTTCTTGAGAGGCCCGGTCCGGGGCCGCCACCCCCGCGGCCACTCTTTCTGCTGCTCCGTGTGGGCTCATGGTGGGTGGGGTCCGGCTGAGCGTGCTGGGCCAGGTGGGGGGCTCGCGACGGTGTCCCGGCCGCTTGGGCCGGTTAGTGGTGGGGAGGTGGGGCGCGGGGCGAAACGAGCGGGCGTGTAGGGGTGCCGGTTGAGCGGGTAGGTGTTGTGCCGCCGGTGGAGGTATTCGTTGCCTGGGCCCGCTGGCCGGAAGAGCTCAGGCCGCGGGGACCGGTGGCGCGTGGTGACCAGCGATCAGCTGTACGAGCTGGTTTGCTGCCGGGGCCTGGCGGAGAGCTGATTTTTCGTTTGCGGCGAGTGTAGCCGCGCGGGCAGGCAGCCGCGTGATGCGGGGGATCCACCGCCGCCCCCCCCCGGGCAGGGCCCCGGGCTGCTCCCCGAGGCCAGGCGTGAGCCGGTAGCCGAATTCCCGGCTGGCCATGCCCAGGCGACCCCGATCGCCCAGCCAGAAGTGCTTTGGGTTCCAGCCGACGGGGATGTCCTCGTGCTGCAGGTGCGGTCACTCGCGCGCCTCCCGATCAAGGGGCGAGGTGGGGCGAAGTCGATTCTTTGAAGGCTGTTGACATCGGCGATGTGATCTGCATGATCAGCGCATCGCATTGCCAGTTGGTGCTGTGCTGTTGACAGTTGCGAGGCAGGCCGGCGCCAGGGTGGTGCCGTAGCCGGGGCCGGACCCGATGACCGGGTGGGCGGCGTTCTGTTACGATGCAGGGAGCCCAGGTTTTATTCCGTGAACGAGGAGGGAACAGGAGGCGCCAGGTTGGTGATGCTGGCGCGCGGAGGAAAGAATCGCGAGGCCCTGCTTGGATGCCCAGTAGGGGAGTCGCCGGCTGCGCGGGGGTGGTTGTGGTATCGGTGGTTTTTGCCCGGTAGGCTCTCCACCGGGCGCAGCTCGGGGCTGGGCACAGTTTGGCAGGACCCCCTGGCCGTGTCGCTGGGGTTGCTGCTGCTTGGTAGCAGTGGGGTGCCTGCGCCCTGATTGGCCCGAAGGCAGTGGCGCAGAGCCCCCGGTGATCGCCTTGGCCGTTGCTGCGGAAGAGTAGGGGTTCGGGGCGCCGGGAAGATAGGCTTGTAGAAGGCCTTGAGGTTGGTGGCGCGTCGAGGCGGCTTGCTGCCTGGTGCAGGAGGTGGAGGTCGCGTGGCGCCGCCCGTCGGGCAGTTTGCCCACCGGCAGGGGGGTGTGTCCAACCGGAGGAGATCGTCGGATGACGAGTGGGGTTTCGGCTCCCCGAGCAATGCGCTTGAGTCCGAGCCAGGCAGGCGGGGTTTGAGCCAGGGCACCCCACTCGCGGGCATCGAGGAGAGTGTTTGTGCGCGGGCGTGGGCCACAGGGGGCAGGCTTCCGCGCCGCCGCGGTAGGCCAGCGGGAACTGATCACCAGGCCCCCAGTGGGGGAGAAGCGTCGAGCAGGGTTTCGATGAGCAGTGGCCGGCGGCGTGGCGCACAGGTTGTGGAATGGCCGGAGGTTGCCCGAGCCTTTGGGCCAGGGCAGGGCCAGCTCTTCAGCCTGGACAATTCCGGCGGGGCGTTGAGCAGCAGAGGTGTTGCCAGCAGAGCTGGGGGCTTTGTGGGCAGGTTAGGTTCTGCGGTTTGGTTGCGCGGTTGGCTGATTTCCGAGTGCTGGATGGCCTCCGAGCCGGGCAACGGGGGGGGCGAAAAGGGGCCGCGCTGTTCCTCATTCCCGTAGGCCCCGGGTGGGCGGGAAAGAAAACTCTCCGGGCGTGGAGGCCTGTTTTTTCCTCCCTCGTCAGCGGCCCGCCGCCTTCGAAAGCTGCTCGAGGAGATTCTGGCCGGGCGTAGTGGGGGCATTCGGCCTCGGCCCGGGTTTTCGGGGCACCGAGGGTTGGGCGGAGGGTGGGCGGAACGGCCACACCACCGCATTCGGGCCGGTGGGGGGAGTTGGAGGCGATTCCACGGGCAGGGGGAGGGGGGGAATTTCAGGGAAAGGCCCAAGATCGGTGGCCCCTTTGGGGCCCGGGCCCCATCCGGGGACAAATTCTTTTCTTTGTG
>Ga0163217_1060911_pt1 | contig 12918 bp, 7 predicted proteins | sample SynspAceP_FD_185933 | JGI IMG/M metagenome (GOLD analysis project Ga0163217, IMG submission 185933) | Saline lake microbial communities from Ace Lake in Antarctica - Synechococcus sp. Ace-P (PacBio error correction) | ecosystem: Environmental > Aquatic > Non-marine Saline and Alkaline > Saline ... | reverse complement strand
GGTAGAACTTCCTTACCAAAACTGTTTGAACCTACCCAATTCCCATTGATCAAAACTTAACACTTGTCGGTTTTCATTAATACGAAGTGTCCACAACCGATCAATACATTTTTCTCGGCCAATAGGTTTGTACAAAAAAACCATTTACCGTAAAACCTGATGTTTCCAGTGGCTGCTGGGAGAATTGAAAAAATCCGGCAACTAATCGCGTTAAGTTTACACGTCCGTGACGATTTTCCCAGGCCAATTCTCCAATAATCTGTTTTCCCCATGCATGGAATACCTGGAAGGTCACCCCAGCTTCGTGGTAGTTCCCCAAGTTGGCTGACGCTTTCTATCAATATTTGTCCGTTGCACCGGCCCTGCCTGAATTGCGGCAAACGGTTCGGCGTTACCTCCTCAAATTACTAGTATATCCGTTTTTATAGATCTTCTCAGTGACCTTATAGGGGTTCCTTTAGCGTTTCCGCTTTAAACATTGCAGTGTCATGGCTCCACGAGGCAAGGCCTTAATTGCTTTAGAGCACTGATCTTTCCTTTCAACTTTTTCCAATTTTCAAAATAAAAATATTAATAAAGACTTCCTCCTAATACATTCTTTTTTCGTTCAATTTTCGAAAGTTACTTTTCAATTAACAAATTTTAAAGGGAGTCTAATAAGTAGAAATTTGGAAATATAATTTGGCCTTTAATCGACGGGTATCTTTAGTCTAGTTTTCCTTCAATTCATAGAACCGCTATGGCAATTTATAATTATATCTGTTCATTTTGGTATACTTTTTATCTGGAAAACCTGTATGTTAAAATACCTCCATCGACCTCATACAATAGAATACCCCCTATTCTTTCGTCTCTCTATCGCATTTAAAAAATCATATTCTACCCCATCTCCCTGGTGTAAAATAATTATGCGACCCATAACACGCTTGCCTTTATCCTTTGCGTATGTTTTTTATGCATTGCCCCCATCCAATTCTGGTAATCGCCAGGATAAATGTTAAGGGTTTACCTCATCAAGCCAAAATCAATTACTTTTCCAATCGAGCAATATCTTGGGCATGGCCCAGAACCCATAATTCATTTTTAAAATCATTCAGACAAACAGGTGCCTCAATGGGCATGGACGCAAATGAACCTGCATTTTTTACCAGATTGAGTGTACTACATCTGCTGCCTTTCAAGGAAACGTACTAAAAATATTCCCCCTTTATTTCCATTTAATTTCAGTGCGTTTCTGCTTTCTGCCTTAGATATCAACTCCATTATTTTCCTTTGTTAACGCTTTATAATGCGGCTCATGTGGTAATTCCCATAGTTTACGTAATCGGTTGACCATTCCAGAATGATTTTGATAGTTCGAAAATCAATTCCGTTCAAACCCCATTTTACAAACACGTGGGACTTGATCCAACCAGTACTCCGTACTCAGGATAAGCTTCACATTGGGTTCCCTCCCATATATTTGCGCTTTACCTTTTGCAAATCCATAGAGCGGACTGTCTTGACCCAACCATCTCCCCATATGGACCTGTTCCTTGGAATTCAAACTCGAAACCCCAAATTCATGAACAGTTTCAAAGCTTCCTTGTTCTTAACTGTCAGATTTTCCAGCCCCCAAGCTCTTTTCCTTTCTGGAGGATTTACTTCCTTCCTTCAGACTCAAGGGCTCCTAGGAATGTATTCCTAGTGGTTATGAAGGTAATACTCCAGAACTAGTATACGCTTTTTAATCATTGAAAAAGAAATGGTAAACAATATTTTATTTTGATCCAGGTTATTGCAAAATAATTATTAGTTTTTCAGATAGGTTGAAATTTTTTATTGTAATACCAGAAAAACGCTTGACATCGTATTCTGCCAAATAAAAAAATCCATTTGGCATACTTTTACCTGGCGATATCAAAATTTTGACTCCACTTCAATATTTGCCTTCATATTTGTATACTTTACCATTATCCTGACTTATTTACCATAACGGCATACCGGGAATTCTCAACCGAATCTTTAATCCGCAAAATTCAAAATATTTTTCATAGGAAAACTTTTTTGTTTTAAGGAGTCTAGACAGAATGCTTACTTCAATTGATTTAATTAGTTCATTTAACATATTTAGTTATAGCATCTTTGTTCAGGCTTTCTTTTTAAAACCCTTAATTCAGGATTGGCTGGATATTAAATTTTATCAAAATTTGATGTGTTGTTCCTCCGATAGGTTTTCTATCTGTGTTTTCTGCTAAGTGTTGCTGGCATCATGCGAATCCGTAGAACCCTTGTCCCTGATTCATAAGTTTTTATAACTTGCCCAAGATTCCATGCCAAGCTTTTGGCTTCCAACATATAAGGCATAATTTAGGATCTCGAGTGCAAAATAGATTCCAATGTGTAATTTCCTGTACCTTTATCAGTAGGGCATAACGGAATACAGTTGGATCGGAAGAAAGTAGGATTCCAGGTTGACACAATACAAAATAGACCCTGTTTAAAACCTAAATCTTTTAAAAAAAGACCATTTTCTTTCTCGCACCTTTTATAATCGTGAAAAACCTCTTTAGTTTGTGGCATAATATCACCACAGGGGGCAATCATTTTCCCCGCTATTTGTAGGAATTGGAAGCTCTTAAATGATGATAGGGAGCCACTCTTGTCAAATTGAGTAATCCAACTGTTTGAGCCAGAAACCGAACCCCGGTTTTACAATTAATAATAAGAATGTTAACGATTTTAGATATGTTCATAATCACTAAATATATTTAAAATGAAGTAAATAACTAGGACCACAACTGCTCAAAGGCCAAATCAGTTGCTACTTCTTTAATCTGATCAATAATAAGGTACTTATAAAAAATTGCCTTAAGCAATGGAGAATGTTGAATAAATTTTCTTTGCCTAAGTGTATGTTTTCGCGGTCATTGTAAAACTGGGTATTTAATGATGTTTTCAAAAATAAAATAGTTTTCACTCGGTGAAAATGCGAGAAAGCCGAATTTAAAGAGCAATGATGTTAACTAAAAAATTTCAGATTACCTGTTCCAACCAGGATTTTGTTCCAATTTACATCCTTATTCTATTCGAATTGTGATACTTTGGGGTATTGCCACAAAATTGTAATCGAAAGTAAGTGTCAAAGCTACATGTGGATGCAATGCATTTCTTTGATACCGATCAGGTAAGCACTGTTCCTGCCCATTCTTTAAAAAGGTATTCCATCTTTACTTTCCTCAACAAATATTTCTCTTGCCCTTTCATCCAGGATATAAGTACGATATCAATTTATCGCCTGCCAGTAGCCAGTACATTCGCACTGGGCACGGGACCTGATAAGGTTAATGTCGTCGTGATTTTGGTTTCTCCCTTTTTCTATTGATAAGCTTCAGCTCTAAGAAGATAGTTTCCGGCAAACGAATTGCGTATTCATCCCGGAAAAATATTTGCTTCCTATTTTCTCCCTTTGGTCCAAAACCATTCGTACTTATCGTAATTCAAATTTATTTAGAAAATCGGAAAAAAAATTCCATCCGACCTCATTAGTAGCATCTATTACATCCTGTGGAACCTGGGGTTCCAAAAAAGAGGATCTTGCAGGTTGGTTTATAAAATATTTTACGACTCAATGTTATGTTCTGCATTACGTTGGTCGCCTGCCGATTAACTTCGTCCCAATGCAAACTCTGTTTAAAGGTGTTGGCGCATAAACGCTACGCCCCTCCCAACCTGGCATTCTTCTCCAACACCACCCCTGGGTCTTCCTTCACCACCAAATTCCTTCCAATGGCTCTGTATTAACGGGCAAAATATCTTGGATATTTAAAACAGATTAGACATCTTCTTGAGAAAGCATCAAAAATCTACCTGAAAAAGTCCCAGATGCTTTCCCTATTCCATCGAATAATTTATATTCCCTTCTAAACAAAAATCCCCCAACGTCGGGCCGCCACCAGTGACAGTGTTTTCTTCATCTATCCTCGAACCAAAACGTTTCTTCATCAATTCAAAAAGTGCCTGCCGTCAATTACATCAGAGGCCATATTTAATGGCCTGATCAAATAATGCCGTTGCATTTCGATGACTTCAACCCCTAAAGCGAGATAAAATTCAGATAAGTAAGTTGGGCAGCACCTCTGACCAGTCTACCGCCTTGTTCCGTTTATTTCGGGTAGTTCATTTACAATGGCCCTCCAATTCATCAATAGCGAACGATACGTTTCTTCCACGGGAACTCCTAGCATAAGTCAAAACGTGCGTTCCTTCGGCCACCTCAGTTTACAATTTTGCACGCCGCAAAAGCTCGCCAACATTTCCATGTGCGTTAAGCCCCGAAAAAAAACCGAGCTTTGAGCGATTTATGTACTCTTTTTTGGCCTCCGATTCAAAAGTTAATATCCTCCTCATCTACTGCAAAGAGCGTGTATGGCGGTTGCGCAATTAAAAGTGTTGTATAGAATATTATAAAACATTTAAATTTGAACTTTCCGCAGTTGATCCTACTGTAGTCACTAAAAGAAGTTTTGGAACTCTAAACTCAGGTGCATCTAAAAACAATCTGTACCAATACCATGGCATTTGATCATTGGTAAAGTTGAAATTCGTAACCTGAGTTACATGGTCAAGATAACTTGGTCTAGCTGAAGTCTCAGACGAAAAAATGTTATCTGTTCCGTATAAAAAACGTTTTAGGCTTCTTCAGTTAGGAATTTCTTCATCACTGCCACCCTACAGAAGTTAATAACAACATCAATAGAGTGAAAAGTTGTATTTTTATGTTATTGTTTCATTTGATCTATTTTTTATGTTTTAGAAAACTTAGTTTTAAATTTCCCATCGTGGTAAGTTGTTGGAACAGGCGGTGTATTATCATCCGCCTAAATTGTCCCGCCTCGGGATCAACCTCCTCCAAACCAATTGGTAAATGTAAAATTGGTTATTTACTAGTATTTAGAAGTTCCAATGAAATTTAATCCAATACTGCCTAATACCTCTCTCGGCAGTGTATAAGATAAGTTAATGTCCTTGATCTTTTATTTAATAACCCGCGAGACTGCAATCCTAAATAGCGGTTTTGCTATATGCATCTGCCCGTAAGTATATTCTCGCTTTTATTTTCGGGCGATCCACCAATCATGGTCTATTTCATGGTGGCATATCTATCCTGAACGAATATAGACAAGTCATTCTCTCTAAGATAAAAAAATTGTCTTTACCCTCACCAAATATTCCCGAAATTTCATACATACAGGCTTAAAATTTTTATTACTCGGAAGGGTATGGGTGAAAGACCAAGTCTGAAATTCTCCTTTCCGATTACCTAATATTTCTTCGAGTCATTAGTCAGCTGAGATGATTACCATCGGCGATTACACCGTTCTGGTCCACTAATATCCCTAAACATTGCGGTCCCTCCAGGTTCAAGCCCCTACATTCTCCAAATATATTCCGTTTCACCTCCGGTTTACCAAACCCCTATTAGTAATCGTAGCCGTAAATAGACTGTAGGGATTCTCATAAAAAAGGACTGTTTGGCAATATTCGGCATCTTTCCTTTCCGTCAACCAATCAACCATCTATTCACCATAGAGGGGGCGGAACAATTTTATTTCGGTTTTTCAGTAAGTAAGGCCCAGATGACCATTTAAAGTTTTCGCTTGATACATTTGACCGGTATTTTAAGCTATTTCGATTACCCTTATTATCCACTTGGTCCCAAACTGACAAAAATTGAACTAAATCCTGTCATTAATCGGTATTTGACGCGAAAAATATCTGAATCGGATTGTTTCTGAGAAATAGAAATCCAGATCAAAAGAATACCCCTATTATTAAACCCATATGGACTGAAAACCTCCATTAAAGGCAGTGGTTGTTTTCCCAAACAAGACTCGGGACTTCCTAAATTGGTCTGATCAACACCATACAATAATGGTTGATGGTGCATCACTCAAATCATAGCGATGCCACCATCATACCCACTGGCCACTCGCGCCAGAGTTTTGATATGGGTCGAAGTCCTGGTTTTACCATTTTTACCATAGAAAGCTTTAATCTTCAGGTTAGTTCAATTTTTCCGATTCCGCTATTAAAAATCCCTTCGGAAGCAGTCCAAGAACCCCTAACGATTGCTTGAAAGTCGCCCCATTTTTTGATTCTTCTCCAAATACAGAAGCACCGTCTCTACGCCACTGGTCGCGGTTAAATGATATTGTCTTTATAAGCATTTAACCCAGACGACCCACATAACCAACTTGTCTCTCTCCTCCACATCTAATTTGATTTTGAACAAGCTGCTTTATGGAATTCGCATACAAGTAAGGTATTCCCGTTTGAGGAATAATCACTGCCTTTCTATTACTTACCAGCCTTTGCTATATGAAATAGTCCCGGGTCGCCAACCAATGTTGCATATCTAAATAGTGGTCTCCAACACTTTCTTATAGTTCCAAAATATGATGCCATTACATAGGTATACTGTTGGTTCGGTTGCTTATACCCATTGCCTGCGGGATAATCTTTTTTGCCAACTTCTCCGGGGAATACCGGTTCTAAATAGGGTTTGTAGTGTTGCTTTCGCCCACATAATAATCCTCATAAAACAAATCTATCCCTTATATTATTATTTGAATTTAATTTGAAAAAATTTTAAAACCGGTAGGTCAAACCATCAATCTGTGGAACCCTTGATCACAGGCATAAGTACTTAATCTATAGAAGTTTCTATCGGGCAACATCTTTTATTGGGACCCATCCGTTCCCCATAATGGGATCGGAATAGATTTCTCGGTAGGGATATCTTTCCCAATAATGTTCCCGGTATTGGCTCCTGGATTAAACTGGCATTAACCTCATAACGGACGGAAGCACCAGGTTGCGTGCTGATTACACGATTATTACCAAGTGCGCCTAAACCCCCGAAGAGTCGTTATTATTGTAAGTTCCGTCAATTCCAACTTTTAAACAATCGGTACGTCGGCATCCAACTTTGTCCTTATGGAGACAACGTTGGTAATCGTCACCGACAATGGCACCTTCATTATAGTGTAATCCACCCGGAGAAATAATAGTTTATACGATTTGATGACCAGAACGGCAATTGGTTATTTGTATTAAAAACCAATTTGCGCGAATAAGACCATCCATTTGGTTATCAACTTCCTTCTGCTCCCATAGTGTGGTTGCATAAGGCGGCCATCAAAAAATTTGTTCTGGAGGAAATCTATAAGAAGGGGTTCTGTGCCAATATATTTTTTGTGTCCATCGCTCTCGATTCATCATATCGAACTGTATTTTGCCACGTATTTAACACCAACCGATGTAGTTATAGGTAATATCCGGTTTATCGATTTTTCCTTTTTTAGTGGTAATAACCACTTAACACGTTGGCACTCGAGAAACCATATACGGCCGCAGCAGACGCATCTTTTAAACATCGATAGGTTGAAATATCGTCAGTGTTAAATATCCGTCATACCTTCCACCAGATAAATAATTGCCGTCTAAAAAACGATATTAACGGATCCGTTATTTCCATTTTAATGAATTCTAACCACGTACCAGAATTCCCGTGTAGGTCCAGGGGAATTCTGGCACTCCAACGTTAACACCCGAAAACATTCCCCCTTAAAACCTGCAAGGCGTTAGTATTTGCGTGAAAGGGCGATTGGGGGGAATCTTCCCAACCGAACTGTACTAAACAGCTCCTAAATGTCCTTTCTCCTTAGCGGTTACCATACCAACCACAACAACTTCGTGCCAATTTGGCCGAATTCTTCCTGTAGTACCGATTTCCAATTGAGACCGCCCATTAATTATCGACAATCTTGAGTGGAAAATCAATATAGAAAAACAAACCAATACCGCATTTTTGATCCTTAACCGATTATGGAAAATTACATCAAAATCTTGTTGTGTTTCCATTAGTGGCCTTTTTTCAACAAATAACTGGCCCCTTGGCAAATGAATTTCCTTCCGTTGCTAAAATTTACCCGATATATTTACGGTTGAGGAAAGGTTTCTTCATAACTTCGTTTCAAATTCAAATTATTCAACTGACGTTGACGTACGAGGCCGCAAATAGCATAAGAGCTAGTATGACACCCTTAATGCATCCCTTCTTTCAGGAAAAATTTGAAAGCAAACTAAATAATTTTAAATTTCCTGTTCTTTTCATAAAGTTTGAGTTTTAATTTTGTTTTTCCATATAGCATGCTAAAAAAAATAATTTAACATTTTTTATCATAAATTTTTTTCATAAAAAACCACCTAGATATTTTTAATAACCAGTATCCTTTGCACTGTTCCTGCTTGGTGGAACCCATACATTCTTAATTTCCAATAATTAAAATAGCATATTCATATATTACTCTTCCTTAAAACCACTAGTAACAACAGGTTTGCTATGTTACGACGCCAGATTTTCCAAGCTTTCATGGCCTGGATACTGCTGTCATTTACTACAAGAAAAATTTGTGGCTAAAGGAGTTTATACTTCAATACCCCATTAGTTCAACATCAATAAAAGTTATCCAAATATCACCTGGATTACCGTCCTTATATTTTGCCCAAACTCTTCTTCCATTGTTCAATTCCTTAGATTATACCAGATATCTGTTATATTTAAGTGAGCTGCCAAGATTATGGGTATACATTTTTTCAAGCACTGATACAGGATACACTGCCGGAAGTCCTTGGTGACAAGGAATATTTTCTACACAAATGGTTGTCTATTCTTGGAATAGCCAAGCTTGTTGTGTTGCCTTCAAAATCCTGACCGAAAAAATTGGAATTCAAAAAAGGAAGCCGTACTGTTTTATATAAAATTGATTTTAGGATAACTTAAAATGTCTAAAGGAAACTAGATTGCAATGCCCCATTTGTTCTTTGTTAAGGATTTTACTACAAAGCCTCAACTTAGCAATGAAAAATAGCTTGCCGACCCTGTTCCGTCATGAATTAAAATGCACCCTTATAAGAGAAAAAACAAAATTAGAAAACTCATTTTAATGCATCTTAATAAGTACTTTTGAGAAAAACTACATTTAAGAAACCCATTATTACAATGAAAAAAATTAGTATCCTATCGGCGCTGCTCCTACTTATTTTTGCCTAAGCTTCCCATCACCAAGATAAAGAAGAAACCTAAAAAAAGCCAGCTGGGATGTATCCAATCCCGCTTCTAGGCATTTGAAGAATGTCGTCCATTTACTCTGACCGAGGTTACTTGGATGAGTTTGGATGTAATCCTGATGGCACTTCAATTGTTTTTGATATTGCTGGGGGTGGACATTACCACCATGGCCCAATCCACTGGTTGGCCACCGCTACTTCTGATACGGGAGGACATGCGTTTTGAAGTACAAACCAAGAATATAGCCCTGATGGCAGAATATAAGCTTTACCAGTTGTGACTGGTGGGGGCGATAATACTGGGATATTGAATACAGATGGCACTGAAGCAAAACAAATAACCAAGGAAAGATTTTTAGGGCTGGTCAACAATGCCGGTATTGGTCCGGTTGATAGGGGAATTATATTTTTTGAAAAAGCATTTTACCTTCAACACGATCACTTTGGAGGCCGGGTGAAATCTGGATGCTACCACAAAAATCTGGGGAAAGGCATACAGCTCAACAAAAAGAAAAATGAACAACAAGATGTTGGAACCCTGGACATCCCCAGATGGCAAGTTGTATTTCTATAGTGAGATGTTTATTCCAGGTGGTGCTTTTTCAATATAACAAAAAGGACCCGAACAGCCAGATATATGTCATTAATAAAATTAGCTAAGAAGATGCGATACCGAAAGGATAACAGTGTTGGTCCTGGAGGTGCCATACGCCCAGTTAATTTCACATTTGATGGCCAAGGTTATGCCTTTATAAAAAGGGTTAGAGAAAACTGTACTCTACCTTCATGATCTTAAATCTTGGAAAGGAAATTGGCCTATTTACGATAACTAAGTAAAGGACCAAAAGAAACCATGGGCAGTCTTTGGGACCTTACACAGGCATTCAATTTTTTAACTCCTGATGATAAAATTCATAAATATTTGGGCACAGGGTTAAAATCAAAAAAATTGATATGAATTCTCTAAAGCACTACTGACATTCCCTTTGAAAGCATCAGCCAACCATAAAATAGTAAATGCCTTAAAATTAAAAATTAATGCAGCACCCGATATTTTAATGCAAAGGGCAATACGCAAACGCCGTAACTTCTCCCGATGGTAAAACTTTAATTTTCAACAATTGCCGCTGGTTATTTATTGGGAAAGGGCACTTCCAACTGGGTATGCCAGTCCGCCTCACTTCGGGAAACGGATCTAGAAATTTGAACCTTCTTTTTCCAAAGGACGGCAAATACGCTGGTTTTATGTAAACTTTGGAACGATGAAAACCATGGGAACTTTACAAAGGCTCGATTTAGCTTCTCCCAAAAATAAAACCTATACAGATACCCGAAGGAAAAAGCATTTATAGAGAACCTTCTTTTCGCTAAAAGACATCAATCTGATTTCTATATCGGGAAAGAGGGACGGGAAATGGGCAATTCCAGGGCTATGTAAAACACAAAAGAACCTGGATTTATCTGCTGGATTGTTAATTATACAAAAAATCCGGATTAAAGTCCAACAAAAAATTTGGTCGTTAAAAGAGGGTGGAATTTCGCGTTCAATAAGGATGCGAGTAGGATTTATTACCAAACCGGAGGATATCTTTTGGTGAATTGACCAAAAACACTAAAATCTGCTAAATCTCTGAAGGAAAAGAGGCCCGAGAATGGTTTACATCCAAATACGCCCAAAAGAATATTCCTTAGTCCAGACGATAATTGGATAGCCATTTACCAATTTATACAAGGTGTTATATTGCAAACACTTGCCCATGACAGGAAACCACATTGAATTGGACGGGAAAAAGCCACCAATGTTCCCGTAGGCTAAGTTGCACGTGATGCCGGAATTAATTTGCATTGGTCTTGAACCAATAGCAAAACCTCAATTGGACCTTTAGGAGATGCTTATTTTAGTACTGACATATAACAAAAGATTTCTCTTTTTGGAGGGTGCACCGGCATTCCATACCAAAAATGGAGACCCTGGGTATTAAAACAACCTAAGCCTTGCTTCTGACAAACCCAAGGGAACAACTATTCTTTTACAGGAGCTAGATCATTTACTATGAACGATGATGAAAGTTTTGGAAAATGGCCCATTCTCATCAAGGATAATAAAATTTACGGGCATTGGTTCTAAGAATACCGTTAAGCATACCCTCCCGATGCCAAAATTATTGACGTAAGCGATTAAAACAAATTATGCCAGGGAATAATAGATGTTACATTGCACATCGTGGCCAAGGTTTAGATTTGGTGTTAGTCCACAAAAACATTGGCAATATTACACGAATCTGGCCTATGGGGTTACCACAACACTGATCCTTCTGCAAATACCGAAGATGGTGTTCTCGCAAGCGAAATGGTGCGCGCCGCGAGACATATGGTGTGGGCCTCGAATTTTTCAAACTGGGCCATTTTATATGGAATGCAGATGGAGATTTTTAAAGCTACGATAAATTAATTTGGAAGATGCCCGGTTCCGGCAATTCTTAGAACGAAAAGCCTTTGGAGTTTTTTCCGTAAAAAGCTACAACCAACCCAAGACGGGAGGCAAAGCCAGCAGATTATTAAAGCAAGCCTACGAAAATGAAATTGAGGTAGTACCCGAAGGTGCTCCACTTTCTTCCATAAATGTCATGATTCTGGACGGCCATACCGGAATTAGAAACACAATAATACCAGTAGCAAATTTAAGTAAGGACGTTTGCAATTAATGGGCCGCTTAAGCCAGACCGGATATAACCCCTAACCCCTGATCGTTAATTAGGGCGGACTGAACGGGGAATATTACTGCGTGCCAAAACCAAAACCAACGTCTGGGAAGACAAAAAAAACTCTTAAAATATTACCCCAAGAGGGCTAATAGACTCCCGATCCAGGCACACGTTGGTATGGCCCCCTAGGGAAGAATATGAAAATGGTTTCATATCCTAGTTTCCAAAAATGCTAAAAAAAACTGGGCCGACGCAGGCGTTAAGTGTAATTAATTTGGGAGCCCTTGGCTCAAATCCAAGGCCTTGGGGGCCACATTGGAGCTTTGGATGTTATCTCAAGGTGGATGACCAATATGGAGCCTTTAAAAGCAGGCAACTATAAATGTTTGCAATTATTTAGATGGATGATCAGGATCGGCTTCCTTAAAAGTAGGTATGCTGGAAGATTTGATTGGTTTTGGACAAAAATTCCACTGAAAATATTCGAAAAATTCCAACACTGTTTAGTTATACCATGATCAAACGGTTAGAGTATACCGATACAGATACTATGAACGAGAATTGGAAATTATGACCGACAAAGAAAGGCGGACTTTTATGGGGAAAATTGAAACGACTATTGCCCCTGCATATTGATTTGGCATGGGAAAACCCATACAGGATGCTCTTGTGAGATTGGCCATTAAGTATAAAACCATGAAAAACACCTTGGGCAATCAATAGCCAAGGATCACAATAATAACCAAAACCGAAACAAATATTAAATAAACGGTCATTCCCTAATCGGATACTTGTTATATGGGCTTGTAAAGGAATTTTCCTAATGCCATTTCCTCTGATTTATTGAAAAAGGAAAATATTCCCAGCCTTTTTATCTTGACTTTCGGAAACAAAAAAAGGGACACCATAATAATTGTTAAAAAATAGAAATATGAATATTTTTCAAGACTAATACCTTGTTCCCTTTTATCTGGTCTTGTTAATGAATAAAAACTTGTTCATTTACCAAAGTTAAAAAAATTAACCCAATGGCCGGGGCAAAAAAATTGAAAGGCAAGTTTCTTAAAAGGGATTTTTCCAAACATTTTCTTCTTTCTCC
>Ga0163217_1006793_pt1 | contig 12918 bp, 10 predicted proteins | sample SynspAceP_FD_185933 | JGI IMG/M metagenome (GOLD analysis project Ga0163217, IMG submission 185933) | Saline lake microbial communities from Ace Lake in Antarctica - Synechococcus sp. Ace-P (PacBio error correction) | ecosystem: Environmental > Aquatic > Non-marine Saline and Alkaline > Saline ... | reverse complement strand
TTCACGATTCCATTGGATTGTGGAGAATACGGTTGGGGTATTGTCAATCTGTCTATTATTCCATGATTTCAGGGCTTTTCTTCAAGATATGTCTCTACATTGAATTCTGGCCCAATCTGTCGATGTAGAATGTAACTGGACCAGCATGCTCTGGTACAACTTTGGTTTCCCACAAACGGCTAGATTAAAGCCTATCCTTGGATCATTAATTCAATGTCAACCGCGCATATGCTTTCCTGCCTCTCCGCAGCTATAATTGATTCTGGTCACAACAAATTCTCTAATCCAGAAAAGGGCTATACCCGAAGACTTTCCCCATTCCAAGCATTTAAAGAGTTATGTCGCCTCAGCCCACATCGGTGTTTGGAACCCTCCACTGCTATTTGACCCGGTGTGTGCCGCTGGCTCCCTCTGGTTCGGTGACGCTAATCAGTACATCCTTCTTCTTTCATATCACCGGATGCACCATTGTACTTGGCACATTTAAGCCATAATCTCGCTTTAAATAATAGCCTTTACTCCTGGGATTCCATAAGTAGACTTCTTTGCAGTGAATCTCTAGCAATAGGCACCTTTCATTTGGTTCACAGAAGTTGTTTTCGAGCGTTCTTTTCCGCTCTGCGGTAGTCCTTTGCCTCTATAATAAACAGTGACTTGGCGACGCCGTAGAATGGGCGGTGATCGTCCCTATCATACTCACTCCGGAACTCCCTGGAGTAACGCATTTCAATTTCTTGTTCGTTTGTGATCCATTCTAACTTTTTTTTAGGATTTTTAATGTCAAGCGGAGATTCACCCAGTGCCTTCTGATTCAGCTCTTCAATTTCCTTCCTAAGCATTTCTAACTTCAGCATTTAGACACTGTAGCTTCCTGGTTTTGATGCTCATAATGGCTCCCTGATTTAGCTCGATCGCCAGTTATACACTTGACTTGGGATCAACCCGTGTCGCCAGACAATATTCGGCGGCAAGATAAGCCCAGAGACTCCCAATCTTCAACAATTAAATGCCTATTTGTTTGCAGGTGAGTAGGTTTACGACCACTCGATGAAAGGCGGGCATTTTAAATTAGTTCTGCGATCATTTTGTTCCTAGTTTAGGCAACAAAACCAGTTCCAGTTATTTAAGCATTACCGAAATGAACCCTCCTTATCCTGATAACCAAACAAAATCAAGCGGAACAAATTCCAGCTGTACTTGCCATTTCAGAACCTTCTGAATTATTTCGTACGTTTACACATGCAAGTATTATTCGATTCTTACCTAAGATTCGCGGCCAATGAAGCCTACGGTGATTAAGGATACTTTGATTCTTCCACCCATTTTGCATTCAAGGCAACTATCCAGATGTCCTTTGGCCCCTACTTTTGACAGCTTAGAAAACAGCAACCGCGGATATTGTATTATGTCTTAATCCGAAAGTATGGGAAAAAGCGTATGACTCAGGGATCCATCAGAGGACGTTATTTGGCAGCTTCACTCCTTTCTTTTAAGGGGGGGGGGGGGGATTCTCTTCGAACAGCATAGCTTAGTTTGGCTCAATAACATCTATCTACAGGCCAGAACTTTCGGGATTCTACCCGGGTTTATATTTTCAAGGTTTACCTTTATTGGTGAGAGAAAGGGTTTTGGAGCTTATCAGATCTTCCCATAAACATGAAATCTCTGTTAAGCAAGTGTGCTCAGCAGATAATGACTAGTGAAGTCCGATAGTTTATCGGCGCGTACCGAAACTGATGATCTCAGGGAAATTTTCTTGACTATCAAAAAAGTGGATCAAGTTGTCGATACTTTTAGGGCTTTGATCCGAAGTATGAAAAGCACCCTCAAATACTGGCTTTTCTTGGGGTTATTCTGACAAAGAGGTGTTCGAAACGGGTTAGAAAAAGCTGCCAGCAAACAGATACTCGACCTCAATTGAGAACCTTTTCAAAACCCAGCTTCGCACGATCCATTGATATCGCGTACCAGAGCGAGCGACCTATCAAGCCAAATTGAGGAATCATTTGCTGTGATAATTTAGGCTGAATGATGCGCCCAAAAAACTGCGATTAACTTATTCGTACGGAAGATATTTAATATGACGCTCTTTGTATGCGGATGATGCGGTAAAGAGCTTTTATTAATGCTTATTCAAACGACCGGAAGTTTTGAAAAATACCATTCGTATTTACCAGGTATCACCGAACTTCCTGAGATCCTATGTCTTCGCTTGGCTGGATTCGATTCTATGTCCCGTTGATTCAATTTACTCCCCATTCTTGATAGCGGCAACCGCTTATATTCAGCAGATTGAGTAGTCATTTTGAATGGAACGCGCTATCATAATCTTGCCTTTTGAGCGGAAAATTGCTGGTTTTGAAAATCCCAGGAAATCGCAGCTTGGAAGGTCAGGTTTTGGATACAGCTCGAATAATTCGAAGGAAACTTATCTATGCCCTTGAAGCTGCGAAATAAACAATCAACTTCTGGATTACCTCGACGGGAGTTTTTCTTTCTGTATGGTCAGTTATTTAGATTTCTGACATCTTAATATAGATGTTTGATTAAGTGTGGTGGACCTAACGTAATAATAAAACTTAACGAGGACTATTTTGAGGATTCAAAAATAAAGAATAACTACGTAGTCCCAAACTCGAAAACTCCTTCCTGAGCTACCAATCATTCAGTAATTCCTGTTCTTCAGTTTCTGGAGAATTGAGACATTAAGGGGAAAATAATAATTCCAATAAAAACCTTCTCGATCTTGTAATCAGATTACTAAATGGAAACCCCTCACCAAGTAGGCAAGGCCTGTAAATCGAGGAGAACCTAGTCAATCTCATATCTGAAAATCTCCGGCTAGGTATAAAACTGGCCTTTTATCAGAATTTTTTACTACCGTCGCAGGAAAAAAACGAGGCAAAATTCATTCCTGTTTAGTTTTCTGATGCCCTCGGCTGTCGACAATATCGGAAGTAGGAAAAACACCCATACCTCGGTCTACAACACAATGTCAAACCAATTCTGGGTATGGAACCAGCTCCGGAAGCTGAAATCAGTTTGTTGATAGTATTGTGTCGTATTTCAGGTATGCGTGAGCTGATAATCGAGACCATAGAAAGCGCGCCTACTTTTACCATCCTTCATGTACCAAATACGATCCGGGACCCACTCACTACCCCATTGATTATCGTGCTGTTCGTAGATAGTTACTAATAAGCCATTTAGGCAAGTCTTTATTTTCAGTGATCCAATCACGAAAATATCGTGCAATCCATCCCGTCCATTTAATACCCAAACTTTCATTCTCAAATTCTGTGCGGCATTTGAACTTGTCCGATAGGTTGTATCAAAGAATTGGAACTCTACAATTGATGATTTATCGTTGCTTTACGCGGCTTCCACGAACAAGCTTAATTCACCTTGATTAAGACCGCCATAAATTTTGAAGAACGTTCATTCAAGTCCATTTTTGGAAAGATCATTTTTATAAACACCAATAATGTCCGCTATAAAAAATCACATCGACGGCCTTGATTTTCAGTTGAAATTTCCACTTCTGGTAAGTTTGAGAAGTTCATCCCCATAGCCCAATCTCATCTGCCCCATCCTCTAAATGGTAACCAGAATAATCCTTGGTTAAAGTCGTAGAAAATCACCACTTTTATCTTTGAATTTTCTGATCACTCAAGTTAGCCAGAAAATGATGATGCTCATTGTATTTATCATTTGTCACTGGACTTATCAACTGACTAATAATCTCAGCTGATGCATTGGATTAAAGCAAATCCAAATCAAAATGCTGCTAATGGAATCAGAATAAAAACCAAAATTATTGGCCACAATACTTCCTCAAAATACTAATTTGAACTCCTCTATTTAACATAAAGGATTCTATTTAAAATCGGGTATTCTGCCCCGTATTGAGATATTCAAATGTTCTAAAGCGAATTGGTGCTTAAGCTCATTTCGGCTATAACGCTGGAGCCAAAAATCAATCACCCTTGGTGAGAATGCAATGCTGATATCCATATGCCAGCACGATATCGAACTTCAATAGCTGAGAAGGTCCTCTACTTTCCTCGTTTCTGGTTGAGATACCGGAACGAATTGGATTACTGAAAAAATCCTCTGGCAGGTCTTGGAAGTAATAGACGAAGCTTGGATATTACCAGAAGTACCCACTCCAGTTCTCCTGTGGATTTACATTGAATTCGAAAATTAATCCACCACGTGCCCACTATTTCACCTATTGAACCAGGTGGTAAATAGGTCACTTCTGTGATTTTAAGTATCGGAAGCCAGCATCAATCTCCCAGCCTTAGGTAATTTATAATAAATAGAGGTTACCGAAAACGGTAGTTGGAAAAAAGCTCGCTCCTGATCCTCCAATAAATTGACATACGGTAGGCGATTTTTACCTCTCAGGTGAGGGATAAGCACCAATTCAAAAGTGTACCTGAACCATCCAACCGGTAAGCTGAGTTCGACTCTAGCGATCAGAAGAACCAGTGAGCTTGGTACGTAGTCTTCCAGTTAATAGTTGGATAAAGGTGTTCCAGGACTTGATATCACCATAATAGCTGTCATAGTCATAGGTCATCCCTACCGGCGATTCGTTCTCTCAGTCGTTGTATATTTTCGAAGGTACCCTGAAAAACCCTTCCTGCTTGAAATTCCTTTTTAAAAGCTCAATCGGCGCTATTATCGTAAGCCGTAATCATAATCTTTTGATTGTATTATTAATCTGGGATTCTCGATAGGATAAATTCGGACGGCCATTGCAGTACCGAAAAATTAGTTTTCTGCCCGCTCCACAACCTTAAAAAACCCTCACCATAAGCGCCTGACAATCAAATTTCAAGATAAGCAGTACCCGTAACCATCTGCATAGGTTGGGGAGGGCCCACTATCGCTCGTTCCAAATAAATGAAAGCAGAATCATTTTGGCCTCCCAGGCATAGCTCTTCCAGCTAAAATCAAAATATCAGCGTAGCTTGGATACTTTTGCTAAAGCCCTAAAAGCAATTTTCCGTCCTTCATATAGCTTTCCCAATTCTAGATTAAAATGTACGCGCTTCTACAAGTAAGGACTATCGGGTCAAGGAGTCTTGAGCGCTTGCAGAATTAGTTTTATTCCGAGTGCAGGACCTATGAGATAAAGGTATCCGATTTCTCATTGAATTAAGAGTTGATTCAATATTCTTTTTCCTCAGATTTTTTAAAAGAGCACATCCTGATCATCTTTTCCCAAGCCGCCTTTGCCTTTATAAGTCCCAATGATACCTGACAATCCCCACCATTACGATCTTTGGATTGAACCACAGAAAGGGCCTCTTATTTAAAATAGTTAAAGTCAAACGATTTAAGGTCCTTTTTACCTATATAATATGTTTAAGGGCAATTTGCTCAATTAAAGTATACTGAAAGAAGAAACCAGACTCGTCAGCAGCAACATCACGAAAAACAAAGAGCGATTAAATAAAAATGCGCTGAAATCTCGAATACGTCGATAAGTACACTGTGTAAAGTAATCCTAAAGCCTCTAATATAGGAGCCATTTTTTTTCAAACATGGACCAATTAAGGATAAGATACTAATCCATAATGCCTGTACAGCGGGATTCACGGCGAATCTTTTGATGAGCTGAAGATGTTTTCAATTGATCCTCTGATGCCAGCGGTTACGTTGTTGGAAAGGACCTCCTCTTCCTCCGGAACCTCAGCCAGCAAAGATGGGGTCCTGGTACAAAACTCACGCGATAACCGGTATCTTTTTCTCCTCCATATGGTCTCATTCGTACCACTTAGTTCCATATCTTCACCGCACTGTTTTAGATGGAAAATATCCTCCACAGCAACTATCAATTCTCTTCTGAAAAAACCCAAAGGCTCCTGAATAAGCAATAGCCCACTTTGATCCCGAGTCCAAGCCATTCTTCCCATCAAAAAAAGCCCGAAGTATTCGATTACTGAAATCTTGCCGAATAATGTTTTGGGGATGCGATACGTATACGGTTCCGTCTGTTATGCCAAGTTATTAGCAAATTCGATTACTCTCCTACAGCTCATTTAACTTTTCTGTTCGTCTCTCCATTAAATGGCCTTACCATTTTCGAGATAGAGTCTGTAAAGAATACATCTACGCGACTTACAGCTAGTATTTCAAAAGATTGCATATCATCCCGCGCATCAAGGCATCTTGCCTTCCTCATTTTCTTTTTACGATCACCTGAGCTTTAGCATAGGATCTGTTTCTTGATTTATAGATCCCCCTTACAGGTTTAGTAGGATTTCTGGGCGAAATGCACTATTGAGTTTTTTCATAATGGAAAGGCTCAATGAGATAAATCTTATGCTATCATCATCTTGGAACCCGTCATATAATTGATAACCTTCAGTTTTGCCAAGGGAGTGCGAAAGTAAGCTCTTGCATTTTTGAGACGATCCGATTTCCCTCACTTTATAAGCAGGTGCTAGATCGAAAACTCCAGGTGCAATCGGCTGAGGTAAATGATTCGTCATAGTCGAACAAATCTGTTTTTTTTTCGATTGGTCGTCGCATTCGAGCCGACTCAGCACCATTATAGTCAGGTTAATAAAAAGACAGAAAACTTCAGCACCAAAATAGGACACCCCCCAAGGAAGATTTCAAGAATCAAATAGAAATACAAAACGTATACATGACTTAATAATGGGTCTGGTAAGTGATTATAGATTTTCTCTTTTGCTTCCGGATCTTGCTAGTTGCTACAAAGTGCTTTCAAGATGAATTGTATCAATATTTTTTATCCCTTCCAGAAGTGCCATTTTCATTTTGAAATCTGGATTGGCGTTGAGTAAGTCAAGAATAATTGCTTTCTGAACTTTTTATCACAGGACTTCGCAGCTACTTTTATACGCGAATCGCCTAGTTGCCTATTACGTAGATTTCATCGACGAATTGATTAGGCTGATAACCCATTACTCCGCATTGCCCAATAGTTTGGATTTCAATTTTTTTCCTCCTCAGAAGCTTTTTCGGCTCAATGCTTCCCTAATTTTCTACCAATAATCGACTTTACCAAAACCATCTGACGAAGCTTATATCCAAAAAGCCGAACGGTTAACGGTTCTTAGATTCAAAGTCTGCCATCAAAGGTTTCGAGTTGGATTAGAGGAATCCTGATGGATCCTCAGATAATCATTCTTGTTGCCAATTCGAAAGCGGATTTATCTTAGATTTATTTAAGAATTCAGGTCTATTTCTTCTTCTTTAAGATTTAAGAAAAGTACGGTTGCACTTTGCTTCTTACATGAAAATTCGGAGAGTATAGCTGTTTCCTGACCACGAGGTAAATCATTACTCAATATCCATTTCATTGATTTTCCACCATTCCAGTTTACAATTGATCCCATTCTTTTTCTTTTTTATTTTCGATTCTGAAGATTTAAATCTAGTTCTAATCGTCTATACAGCGCTTTTTAATTGTCTTTGAATTCACCCTTCATCTTTTTGTAAGTAAATGTGCTTTCAATTAACACCTCATTTATATAGATTGTTTTTTACCCCGAAGGCGCACTTGGGAATGCTTCTAAGTTTCTTGCATCTGAACATTGAGCTGACTTCTTGTAAGTGTCTTTTCGAATAAGATTTGAGATAAAGGAGTTGTGATTGATTTTTGCAAACTCTTTGCTTAAGTAATTCTCTTTTATTCCGCTTTGATTTGAAACTTATCATTGAAAAAAAATCATGCCTCTCACGCGTAACAAATAAAAACGAAGAGATCGTGGTGGATCATGAATATTTTTGAAATCTGAGAAATAGCCAAATCCAACAGCAAAATCCAGTGTTCGAATGGGGAATTTTGTGCTAAAAGCACTAATCTTCCGCGCTACTCCTTCTTTGTCTCCAAGGAAAAAAATATCATTTACTTCCTTCGAATAAGCGAGACAAATCTGAAGCTGCGATCAAAATTCTGCCGTTATCATAGATCTAAATTATTCGAATGAAGCCTTTGCCTGTGCTAGTAGAATCTAAAAGTGTTTGGAAATCGATTGATTGAGCAACAGATCCATGGAAGTTTCAAACCCAATATCTCCTGTTTCTCCTGTTCCAAAGGGAGTGTATCTTCTTCTAAAAAACTTTAAATCTGCGGAAGTGTTAAATCGAAACTTAAGGACCGGGAAACTTTGTCGATGATGAGGAAACAAAAAAGGCGGGGACAGGAGTTCAGATGATATAAGAGAGTTTTCTCCTGAGAAAAAGCCATCTGTAACTAGACTATCTAGAAGACCGAGCATCCAGCAGTTTAGTTGCCTTAGCATGTCATTTTATTATTGGCAGTATTATTCGGTTGACCCGAATGCGAGCTCTTCGATTAAATGGTTTAGGATATTAAAAATCAGAAACTCCAAGGTTGAATGCCTCAAAGTACGACGGTTCCTCCTCACCCAGTGAACTCAATACGATAATGAGTTTGGGTTTTTCTTTGCGGCCAGCATGAATTACCTCAATCCCATTTTCAAAAAATGGAATCATTACATCGGTGAAAATTGGTCAAGGTGTAGTTTTATGATCGCGATGAATTCCTTCATTACCATCTGTTGACCAAAATAATAGTTATCATTACCCTCTTTATTCAACCGAAATTAGACCAAACTGCAGATAAGCAAATCATCTTCATTGAGTAATATTTTTTTCAAAGGACTCTAATCGTTCTTATTCACTAAAGAGTAGATATCTTCTAGGACAAATCAAACACTATCTTATACCAGCCAAATAAATTTGGGAAAATGGCCCTAGGCCTTTCCTTATATCAAAGTGTTGTTGTCTAATCCAATAGATGCCATTGATCAAAAATGTGCACAAAAAATAAAATCATAAAGCGATCCGAAGTCTCATTGTGATTAGCTTGCTTACCTATAAAAAAAACTATTCGAAATCAATAAAATATTTCAATCGAAAGAGGTTCAACAATCAACTTTTCAATAGTTTATCTATTAAATTATCATTAAACCTATTTCATTACCTTATGAAAGAACGTGCTACTCAAAGCAAGTGGATTTGCATGATGCTTGGTGGGCTGGATGATTCCTCCGGTAGCTTTGCCCAAGTGATCCCAACCAGGTAAGAAAAGAATCACCATCTCTTATGCAATTACCAACGCTTACAGTCTCGCCAGGGACCTGGAAAACTGTGTAAAATCAACCATCTGATCCAAGAGGAGTTCATCGCACGGGAATAGGTAACAATCGCAGTATTCCTATAAGAGCAACAGGCTTATTGCCGGAGACTCCTTGTTTATATACTCCTGATTTATTTGACGGAGCTAGTACTGCCGGATCACCCAAGGCCTAAAGATTCCTGAAAGACCTGAAATACTTTGTTCTTCTAATCCACCTGATGAAATCGCTGGGATTACTCCATGAGATCAAGGCGGCGGACGAATTGCTATGGATAGCAAAGTAGAAGATATCCGTAAAAGTGGATTCACTGTACTCCAAATATTCCTGAAGGGCGGAAATGATAGCTGGTAAAGCCTGCATTGTGGTTTTAGGGCACGTAGGACTTCTTCCAATTTAATCAAGGAAAATACTGCGTTGGCCGCCAGTTTTAGAGGTTAGTTCGCGGAATGTATTTCCAGGTTACCGCCTGCCGGCGTAATGGCAAAGTTTCGAGATGTCTACCCAAAAATGCAGAACTGACCTAAAACCAATTCGGGATAAATATGCTTCATCCCTGGAAGTCAAAAAGACTGATTATCGATGATACCTTTTTGGGCATGAAGGCAGTTGATTTTCTAATCACTCTGTGACTGTTTTCAGCATCCTCAGAATTAGAATAGAAAGAGCATTGAAGCTTCAAAAAGAACTAGGTTTCAATGTTTATCCTGGACTGACTGTGTAGAAAACTATGAAGGAGTGATCCCTTGAAATGAAGGCTTCTGTTGAAAGTTTTAATCAAAGCTGCAAGTTCCAGACTGACAAAGCGATTAAAGCTCAAAAGGAAGAATTGCATCTGGAAGATGTAAAAAAGCTCAATACCTACCGCGTTAAAGAATCTTTTGATAAAGCGATCGCCCAAGCATGGTAAGTTAGAAGCCGCAGGTATCCCATTTGCATTCACTACTGCTGGTTGAGAGCAAGGTGATATGGTAAACGTTGAAGACAATGCATTTGATAATGGACTATCTGAAACCGCACTTTAGCCGCTCTCACTACAATCCTGCAGCTATGGATGCGGAATGGGTTAGGAATTAGGTACCATCTGAAAAGCGTGTAAAATGGCCAATTGGTTGACGCACCAGACACGCTTTTCAAAAGAAGATTGCCAGATCAAGGCCACGTCATACTTGATGGTACATTTTCGACTATGAACCAAGTCTAGAAAAGCAACCGAATGGTGAAGATGCTAGCTGCTGGAGTGAAAATTGCCAGGAAATTGGGGATCCTATACCCACTGAAAGCCCTGCCGGTAGCGGCTGGCGGAAGTCTGGACGAATCAAAAAAAGAGGGGAAAGGACACTCTGAACAATTTCTTATTGTATATCCAGGAGGATCAGGTAAAGCTAAACTACCCAAATTAAAGATGTGAAGTTGACGATAATTCCACTTTCCTTTTCATTTGATTGTAAACGCTCAAGGTAATGTCTATCGTAGTCGATAATCTCCGGAACTATAGATGGGAATTCCAAAATGGATGGAACGATGTCCATCGGACAATTTGGCTTCATTTCTTCGAAGCTTTTACATCACCCCACTCTAACTTGCAAAAACTGTAAGACTATGAAAAACGATAAATAATTTCTGCGCGGCACTGTTGGGACTGAGTTTTTCTTGGCTCTCAGGCCTTCAAAACACCAAAAGGCAGTGTATTAATTAAGAAACGCAACAGGTACTTATGTGACGTAAAGGAACCGTCAGGAATACACTTGTATTGGTTCAAAATGAATATATTAAAAAAAGTAGGATCAAAATCCTATCCCGCACCATCTGGAGTGGAGATATAGATGCTACAGTCAATATTTGATGCGGGGGATTATTGATGCCACACTCTCACGGTCTCGGACTTGATGTGGTCAATTGAGGCCTACCTCGACCGATTCAGTCAGAAGTTTCAGATGAAAAGATGTGTCAACCCGACTGAAATCTTGAATCTACGCGCTTTTAGCTGGTGGATTTACCGTTTCACATGCAATGCATGGGTTTCTGCCAAATGGTAAATTGGAGGGACAGAACTGCATAACCCTGAAACATCGCTGGGGTACCAAGAATCCAAATGATATCATCATCGATGGATGCTCGAACGATCAAATTTTGATTGGGTGAAAACCCCAACCGGTGTTCACGGGCGACGAGGAATGGCATTCAGCCAAGTGCGTAGATAGAGATGGGCGTAAGAAGCGTGTAATTCGAAATTGGTTTAAACGAAGCAATCCAATATCAAAAAGCCTTGGGCAGATTAAATTCTGCATCGCTCAAAAGGGAATACTGCAACTTCACCAAATACAATGAGCGTCTTCAAAAACCCTTGCGAATATTTTGGATGGAAAAATCATCATTCACTGTCACTTCCATCGTGCAGATTGAAATTTATATGTTGATCAATGTGGCTCGGGATTTCAAAATCCACCAAAACTCGTACTTCAGCATACAATGAAGGCTTCAAAGTAGCTCCAGAAATCGCTATAAACATTATACCATTGGGTGCCATTCGGTCTTCGCAGACTGGGGGCTTTACAAATTCGAAGTGTATTATTTCTACCGCTTTCAATTGCGCCATTCTAATGCAAATGGTATGCAACACTTCTATTCAATTCTGATTTGTGAGTGATTCGTTCACCTGTTATCATGAAGGCTGCTAAAACGCAGCGCTTATTGGGGGGAATGACTGATGAGTGAGTCTTTAGCGGATGATCACGATTAACCCAGCGCGTCAACTTGGAATCTCTGAATTGGTAGGATCAATTGAAGAAGGGAAGCATAAGGTTGTTTTGGTGATTTTTGATAACACATTCCTCCTTTCGTTCTATACAGTCCCTCAAATGACTTCGTGAGATGGCCTCACGTGAAATACTTTGATATCAAAAGAAGCATAAGAATGTCAGCGTCCTGACAATAGAGTCCTACAGAAATGGTAGAGGATGTTTCACCTCCGACAGCAACTGAGGCGGTGCATGGCAGGATACGGAGCATCTATTTGAGATGGCCGGCACTTTATTCATAATCTAAAAGTAATCACCCGAAAAAACGAAGACATGAAAAGGACTAAACAAAAACCTTCTTCCCTTTCTGATCGCGCTAGTGCCGATGATGGCTATGCCACAGATCCGACGGGGAGTTTATTCAAACCCCGAACAGGCAAATTCTTATTAAAAAAATGCAACAGTGGTGACATCACCAAATGGTGTATTAACAATACTTCTGTACTTGTCGCTGATGGCAAGATTCATGGAGAACGGAGCTTCTATCGCCGCAAATGGCGCAGAAGAATCGACTTGTACTGGTTTATTTATTTATCCAGAATGATTGATAGACGGTACCGGCGACTTGGGACTTGCTGAAGTGAGTTCCGTTGCCGAGACAGTCGAACTTCATCTGAGGTTGAAATTTCACTCCGGAATATGCAAAGCGATTAACTGGCTGTGAATTCCTTAACTCTGAGCTTTTTATCGCCTGTCACTGAGTTCTGGTGTGACTTACGGTGTCGGACGTTCCTTTTCAGGAGCGTTTATTTCCAGGTGACTGCTGTCCACCTCTATTAATTTGAATGCGAGCACCACACTGATCAGATGTTTGCGGGGTTTCAAAGCGAAGTAGTGATGAGAACTTCCCTAGCTTCTGGCAGAAGAGGGAAGAATCATTGATTCGCCGAACTGATGATTGATATCAAGAAGGCCAATGAATTTAAAGCCCGTAAGAAGGAGGCCAATGAAATGTGCGAATGCCATTGTGC
>Ga0163217_1048198_pt1 | contig 12919 bp, 13 predicted proteins | sample SynspAceP_FD_185933 | JGI IMG/M metagenome (GOLD analysis project Ga0163217, IMG submission 185933) | Saline lake microbial communities from Ace Lake in Antarctica - Synechococcus sp. Ace-P (PacBio error correction) | ecosystem: Environmental > Aquatic > Non-marine Saline and Alkaline > Saline ... | reverse complement strand
AAAACACATTCCTTTTACCGTATTAGTTTGTATTTCGTATCTTGGGGACTTGTTGATTCGGTTCTTGTTTCGATAAGAGACGGACCAGTACTAAGCAGGGTCAGAAATAGCGGGTCTCTCCAAAAATACGAAAAAGGCGCGAGTAGATTAAAGCTCTCATTGTCATTTCTTTGCGTCATGACCCAACAATAGGGCGCGGTTAATAGTTGAAGTATCAGGTGATAGCGTTGCATTGCCGCATTAGTTGATCCAAACTTGAAACGACATAACTTCCCCGAGGTTATGAAAACATTACTTGTTAAATTACTACAAATACCAATCTCTGTGAACGTTTGAGTGGAAACTTATGAAAAATTTATTGTAAATAGTAGAATAAATATTGATTTGAAAAGGGAGGGAAGCAGCGAGCCAGTTTAATTCAGTCTAAACGAGCTCGTTAAACAATGATGGAGTCTGAAAGGTTTGGTTTAGTAAGCCTTCTATTATGGCTGTTGATAAGCAAGGACCACTCGTCTGTTCTCCAAAATTAAAGGCAAAGCGGAATGTTTTAGATAGAAGAAAAAATGGACAATTTGCCCTTCCGTTGAACAAAGTCCCATACGCCATGCCCTCCAAGATAAAGCCGTGCCTGGGGTCTGGCGTAATGTCAGCATTTACTCTTGGATCATAGAAGCATTTAAGCCTCCCATGTCTTCTGCCGCAGAGTCGCCGGGTCTAAGTAATAGATACCGGCACCACGAGCAATTCGGGTGAGAGTGGGCGTTTCATGGTAGCCGCCTTTTCGAGTCCACGTGATACAAGACTCGATAATATGGGCATCAGCTTCCAATCTTCAGGCCAAAAGCCTGATTTTACCGACGCGCTATTCTAAAATTAGCTCTTCTAGCTGTGCGCTTGGTCCATTATATTGGCGTCGGCCAGTTCTAAAAATCCCAGCGTACTTTCATGTAATGCGTGTTCGCCTGGGGGCAATTTTTGCTTTTCAAATCGCAGTCGTTTTGCGCAGATTTTGCTTCATAAACAGCCGCTAATAAAGCGTCTTTTTAAAAATAATCATTTGATCTGGCATTTTGGAGTAACGTTAGAGGGGCGTTGTCCATACCGTTAATTTCTTCAATGATCGGGGCGTGCCTCATGCGTAGGCCTGCAAAAATAGTTAGCTGGCGTCGTGAATAAGATCATTAAGCGGGGTTGTCTAATTCCGGTTTACTACCGGTTTGTAACCACAAAACATCATGGACTAGGTTTCGAAATCCTGTTCTCGCTGCTGGCCCTTCTAAGCCTTTAATGCTTTTATCAATTAACGCTAAAATAATTTTGCATGTAGGGTAGAGTGGACTTTGCTTGTGGCCGTGACATGGCGCTTTCGTAAAAACGGAAAGCGTTTATCCCAGATTCTTTCTGCTGGGGCAAGCTTTGTCTAAAGCTGGTGGACTGGCATGGCTCGTAATAGGCTGCTCAGTGTTTTTTGAATTTCTCTGTTAAAAACAGCCAAAGAACCAAACTGAGCTTCAACGCTTCGCCATTAATTGGTTTAGGCAATGCATCGCATCCTTGGTCTGTTGCCATTAATAGGCGATCGCTTATAAATTCGTAAATAGAATAACGACCTGCTATCCGCTTACGGATTCTAGACTTTCTCTGCAATCGATTTTGGCTGTCTTTTCATGCAGTAGCGCCAGTTTTTCAAGTTTCTTGGAAAGGGCGAGAAGGTTTCCCTCGGCCGCGCTTCACAAACAATAACTGGCGGCATCACGAGTCAGCGATAAGACCAGTGCTTGCGCTCTTTGGCTGCCACCCAAGCAGGGAGTCGATGCATCAATGGCCAAAATTGGGTTGAACAAAGACGCCTTGTGATTCCATGAGTAAACACTTTGCTTTCTGTTACGGGCATCCGATTTTAGGCAAGGTCAAGAGAATTTATTTGTTCTTCGCTAAGAGACTGCCCAAGTTGGGCTATGCTTTAGCTGTGCTTCTCGCCCATTTTATCAATTGAATATCGAAAGAGTCGGCGAGTGGAAAAACAGAGACAAAACTTTGGTTTCATTGCATCCACGGCTGCAATTCAAATTGAGAGTCAGCAACAAGCGTAAACGTCATCGATGTTATGTTATAAATTGAGGCGGCTTTACGTATGGTGTCCGCGGCTTCTTGGCACAATAAAACCTCATCCCTCAGGGAAATAATATAGAGAGGAACGAGATTTTTTTGACCTGCTGTTCTAGTTGATTCCAACTCTAATTTTCAATTGTATTGGCCTAACCGCAAGGCGTTACAGTGCGTGCATAAAAACTGTCATAAATGAGCTGATTTGCTAGGTCTTTCATTCATACTTTTCTGTTTGAGCTGTATTGTAAGGACAAGCTTAGCGCTTTCTTCGGCATCTTGATTGGTAAGCGTTTTATTCGTGTTGACGGTTCGTGGCCGAAGAGGATTTTCCATCCGCTTGGCGAATAAAATAATGTGCTGCTTTTAAAAGTGCGCTGAATTTGAGATTAGCGGTCAATTGGATGAGTTACCGCGCTATTTCCTGTAATCAGACGAGGTGATTGATGATTTTTGAGTCTAATGTTGCCTTTCGTCGCATTTGGTTTTAATCTAAATGACAACACCGGCTTTTTTTAGTGCAATGCGCAGCGATTGGTCAAAGCTATCTGAGCCGCTTGTCGGAAGTAACGACTAAGGTTTTTAAGTCTGCAGGATGTTTGACTGTCACCACGTAAGTGAAAGGCCACAAGCGACGATACTCATGGTCAGCGAGCTAATAAAAAATTAAAGCGAGGTGTTGTGTCAATGTGGCTGGCATATCCGCGATCTCTACTTGTGAGAAGTATGCTGAAAAGTAATAAGGGACGGCACTGCCATCCCTATTGGCTTCGTTAGTTAGCAACAATCATTTACCAAGCGACCAGACGACGATCACTTTACGTACTGTTTTGCCCTTCAAGGAACTTAGAAACGCCAGGGTAGCCTAAACGCTTTCAGCTTCAATTCTTTGCTGGCTGCACTGGCAGGAAAACGGTTAACTCAGGCACGTTTGTTACCAAGCACTTGTACCACAATAGTTAACGCGTCTTTTATTAACGCCGTTCGATCTAGTGTTGGCCATGAGTGTATTGACAACATTGCCTGTGGTCCAAGGTCAGCCCAAGCTGATGCGCAATGTTGAGGTACGATTGGCGGATAGCAGCAAGGTTGCTGCTTCTAGCGCTTCTTGTTTCTACTGCTAATCCAAGCTAGATGATCTTCGAACTTGCTGACATCGTGCAACAGCCCCATCACCGCAGCAATCGCCGTGTTGAAGGTTTGACGGCGTTCGATGTCGTCCGTTACTTTCTGAATGTCCGTTGAGTTTTCGACGCAGTGTTTTTTTTGAGTACCATAAGCGGCTTCAATATTAAAGGCTCACCCACGTTTACCGCATTCATGTGGCGATAAGGATAACGGCCCACAAACGGCGTAGGAGCGAGAGGCGCCGTCTACACCGAATCGTTCCATTCAAGAGATTGTTCTGGCGCGCGCTGGATCTATGTATGAACAAACGAACCGTATGCCGCACCGTACTTCTCAATCATTTGCGCGGTGCAACGTTTGCCTTTTGACTTCGACATTCTTGGTGCCGTCTTTATTGACCATGCCTTTGTGTGTTACAAAGCGTTTGAATGGCTCATCAGAATTTCTAGACCAGCATCAACGCAGCAATTTTATGGAAAAAACGGGAGTACAATAAGTGGAAGGATAGCTTGCTCTACACCACCAACATATTGGTCGAACTTGGAAGCCAGTAATTTGCTTCCTCAGTTAGCATAGCGTTCTTTCGAATTTCTGGACAGCGTAACGAGCAAAGTACCAAGACGATTCCATGAAAGTATCGAAGGTCATCCCGTTTCACCTTCAGTTCTTCGCAATTGAAGCATAACAGACGAAAAGTTAGGGATTGTTTTTTGATGGTGAATTAACACCCATCCATGACACGTCGGTGGGGAGTTTTACATCGTAATTGATCTCAGGAACGGCACCAGACAGAACCGATCTTTTAGATTAATGCGTTGGGATTGGCGTCCCCCAATACGTGGTGCCGACTTCGCCCCCAATCACGTAGTCGGTAGTTTACCTTGACTTCACCAAGCTTATGCTTCAGTCATTCCACGTTGTAATTGGCGTCAAAAAAGCTTCTTTGAAAGCCAGCACCGTCAAATTTACCTGAATTACATTAACCACGCCTTTTTCATGTTAAGCTGCGATTTCTATATCAAATCGCTTCTCACCAGCCGGCTTAACGACTTTGGCTTGATGGGTAAGTTGTATTTTTTTGCTAACTCGAAATCACGTTGGTCGTGAGCAGGAACCGACATAACGGCGCCGGAGCCGTATTCCATTCAATACAAAAACTTGGCGCAAATACAGAAACAATAATCGCAGTAATTGGGTGGATGCTTTAAAACATGTCGATTTGCCTTTTTTCTCAACAGTCCGCCATGGTCAGCTTCTTTAGTCGGACATAATTTACCTTTCAGCAATGAAAGTGCCTAATCGCGTTGTTTTTAGGACGCTTCTTAACGACAAAGGATTGTTGAGTGCAACAGCAACGCATAGTCACCCCTACCAGATCAGTGATCTCCAGAGTGACGCGTGTGGTGTAAACAGATAAGCGCTCGTCTTTCCATCTACGGCCAAAAGCTTAAACTCTAACCCTTTCAGAACGGAACCAAATCCAGTTTTTACGTTGCATGGGCTTTTACTTTTCTGGCCAGTCGTCGTAGCTTATCTAGATTCGTTAAGAACTCTTCTGCGTAAATCTGTTTATGCGAATGAACACTGCAGAGATTTTCTTTTTTCCTACGGTAGTTACCACAACGCAAAACAAGCACCGTGCTTCCACTTGTTCGTTAGCTAGAACCGTTTGAATCTCAGGACACCAGTTTTACGCCGCGGTTTTTTATTACGCCAAGCCTTTTTCGGACTAAATGTGTGAAGAACCATTGTTCCAAGCTTATAGTTTACTCGGTGTACAGGTTTGCGATTTCACGATCCCAATCCATAGCCAAAACCAAGTTCTTAAGCTGGCCTTTCATGTAGGCGATGTTGTCAGTTGTCCATATTGGCTGGAGTGCGGAGATGTTTTGTGCTTTGATAGCTCGTTTTCAGCCGGTAGACCAAAAGCCATCCCAACCCAATAGGTTTTGAAGTACGTTTTTACCCTGCATGCGCTGGTAGCGAGAAATAACATCGCCGATAGTGTAGTCGAAACGTGACCCATGTGCAGGCGACCGCTTGGCTTGGAACATTTAGAAAGGCAGTAGAACTTCTCTTTGTTTGTATCAGCGACGGCTTTGAAGACTTTATTTTCGTCCAAAAAGATTGTTGCGCTTTGTGTCAATTTTCTGCGGATTATATTGTTCTTGCATGATGTGTTCTTATCCCATGATCGACAGAGGTGAGTAGACCTGTATTTCTCTTTTAGAAGAGAACGCATTATAGCCGAATAGCCGCAAACATAATGTGAAATGGTCAACAGAGTCTGAAAATATACGTTATTTTATAGAGGATGGCGCTCTAATTAGAAGATGCATCGAGGAGAGTTGATGAATTCTATGAAAAAAAGATTCGTTTAAAAAAGTGGAAAGCAATTCCAGTTTGCGTTGAAGAAGCACGCAAAACATTAGAGGGAGCGAAGATGGTTTTTAGAAGATGCCGCTCTCATGGGACCGCATCATTGGCCACGGATTAAATGGTTTATACCGAAGCTTGGTGGATGCAAATGGCATCTAGTAACTTGTGAAGGCAGAAATTATTGAAGAGTTTGATGGAAAAGGAAGAAGACATTGCCACTGTTATGGCTGATTAACCATGCTAATAACAAACCCAGGACCACTTCGAACAATGTCATGTAGCGACTGATGGTGAAGCTGGGCTTATTCATTGCATGTCTTGTGGGCATGATAATGTTGTAGAGGTGAAACAAAACCTTAGCGCCTTGTGAAAGATCTTCAGTATGTTTGGATGGTCGACGCCATCCACGATTCAAAAAATAGTGTTTAAGTTCATTTTGCCGTGTCATCAAGTGTTTGATGACACGGCAATGTTTAAGCTTTTATGGGTGTTCGCTTTTTCTTAAGCCATTCAAAAATTATTGAAAAGAGCCACGCAAAGTAACAGCAGTAAAAGTAGCCAATAACCCCAATTAAACATATAAGGTAACGCCGCTGATAGGCTTTGCGTCAGCGGTCAACGTCGTCCTTTCAAATTGTGGCTTGCTTGAAGCACCACTTTCTCCTTTTCATTAATAAAACGCAGTGATGCCGGTATTAGTGCACGAGATCACGTAACTCCGCTTTCTTTGGCTCTAATTTGCAATCTGCAAGTGCTGCCAAAGGACCGAAAAGGGACGTACCAAACCAGCATCATTACTTAAATGGTCTAGAAGTCGCCTTCTCTTACCATGCGGACGAACTTTGTTCTGCAGTACACAATTTTCCATAACAGATAAAAGGCGCAACACCCCACGCCTATTGCCAAAACAGGTTGATTTTCATCGCCAGATTTTTAAAACTCGACATCGGCATCCAAATACGTCAAGAATTAGGGCCTATGTATTCTGAAAAAAGGAAGTATTCACCCAAAAGGAAACCAGTCTGCGCTTGTAATAAAGCCCAAAACCATCCGCCCGTTGCCAGAGGCGTGTAGTTAAATCCTTTTTATCAGGGCTTACGTCTGGGATAACATAATCAAGGTATATTTAGTGGTCGCTAGCTCTTTGCTAAAAGAGGAAAATACGGTTATCACTTTGTGAATAAGCTATAGTAATGGCGGTTTCTGGCCACCAACAAGTTCACTGTCTAGGTGTTCAATGGTGTCTGTTGTAAATAAGCCAGGAGACTCTCTGGCGGTTTGGGGAAGCCATTCTCATCTTGCTTTCACGTTACCCTGAATCAGGTGGTTTTTTAATGTACCTGTTTGTTGTACCCGAAGGAAACAGGGAAGTAGGCCAAATATGCAGCGCTTTGCCCCAAATAATAAATAAGACTGAAATCCAGGCTAAGCCTGAGCTGGCTTGTTTTGATTAATACACAGGCAATAGCGCACTTGATTTAGCACCACAACGCACTGGTTTAGCCAATATTTCCACCTATAGGTAATAGCTCAACATAAGCCATGTATTTCAAATGGCATAGCCCGGTAGTAGCCCATGGGAAACCCAGTAAAGAGGGTTGCTACGAGCCGAAATTTCGCCGATGAGCCAGGCTAAATGTGATCCATTACACAGCGGGGTAGTTGAGAGAAGTTGCGTGGATTAAGGTGGCCATGAAGCCCAAGCTTGGAAAGAGCCCCAAAGCACAAAAAAACCGACCACAAAAGCGAGGTAATAAAGCGCCTTTCGATGACAGGTGCCAAACTTGTCCATAATTCTGCAATGCTGACATAAACCAAGAAACACCAGCCCAAAAAAAAGCCTTAAGGCGACGGATGAGCCTCTCCAAAAGAAGTTTTGCGGTAGGGCTGGTAATAAACATAAGGCTGAACACCACTAGACTAACGAAGTAGCCCTGGCCAAAAATGAAAGGTGAAAAGCTGGTGTAACGCCTATGCGCCGGAAATGGTGCCAATAATGCAAATGATGACAGAGGAGTTTTAAGAAACTGTGTTACCAACGAGACATCCACCCCGTCTTCGTGTGAATTTGATCGGGGTGAAGTGGTCGTCATATTTATTCTGATGTTTCTTGTGTGGGGGTTATTTATAACCTGGAATTTTCGTTTGACTTCGTCGACCATCGGAATTTAAACTATTGCGGAAAATGAAAGTTACTAAAAAACAATTCTCATCACCGTAATGGAACATGACCAAATTGTTGTACAAGAATTCCGCCGGTATCGTATCAAACTCTTTCTTCCACTGACGTTCGGCTTTGGAAAAAACGCTGTTAAAGTCTTTCAACAGTACACAATCTGCAGGGACAAGAATAAACGCCCCTGCCTCCGTTGTAACTTGAATACCTTCATTTTTCAAGCTTGTCTGTTTCGTCTTCGATTTTCTCCGACGATTTGCTCAAGTCATCATCTTCAATCGTGACTTAATTCCAGAGACGCTGCCGTATCATCTAAACACTAAAACGCCAATGTGGTAGACGCTTGGTTCTAAAATCTTCAGTAGCACGTTTTAATCGTTTCACCTCTCTGGAATGAAGTTGGCGGGACGCAAGCGAGTAAAAATATCTTCTATCGTGATTGTTGCATCTTTGAACCAAACAGTGGTAAGTAAAATCCGCTAGTAAAACACCCGAGGGATTCATCGCGATAATCTTCGTCCAAGCGGGACAGGAATCTGGAGTGAGCGCAGTCGATGATTAGATGGAGGGGTTTTTTTGATCATCTTCGGACTTTGATTACCACCATTTGAGAAGTGGAATCATGATGCAGCGGCGCTTTTGCACTTCAGATACCCTCTAAAGCGCCTCTACAATAGTAAAAGCTATTCGCGATCTATGATGTCGGATTTTTTTACGTCCGCTTCTAAAAGCTTGACAATATCTGCCACGACTGCGATGTTCATCATATAATGCTTGTAAACGTCAAACCAAAGATTTTGTTGATCGTTGGACATGCTCGATCGGTCGTTCGATCCGAATGTAGGGTATTAAACTCACTCTTTTATCAAATAAGGTTTCTGAAATTATTACAAAGTATATTGCTACTATCTGCTCTGGAGTTAAATCCATTATTCTGCGTTCACGTCATACTATGGGTCATAGCCGCGTAAATGCAAGATGCCATGAATCGTCATGATGGCCATGGATGCAGTATTCTTTATCTTGTTTCTTTGGCTTCTTTTTTCGACAATCTGAGTGCCAAATCCACCAAGTCTCCCAATAATGGAAGTTCTAATTCCTGGAGGTTGCCTCAAATGGAAAAGAAAGGACATTTCGTTGGTTTTGTCCTGGCCCTCTGTACTCATGATTTAGCGTCATGACTCTCTTCTTCATCAACAATACGATATTGGTAACTTTCATATTCTCGCCTAAACGTCGGTAAGGCTTTTTCTACCCAAATTCTTGATATTCTGCTTCGGCTGGGCAAAACGCGTGTGTTGCTTCCTTCATATCTTTAAAATCAAAGTCTAAGTGTGCCAATTTATTTTCCACTGAAGACGCTTTTCGCTTTGAAGAGTGCTCTGCTGCGCAGCAAGGCGAGCTTGGGTGCGCACTTGTTTTCTCTGCCTCTTCTTCAATATCAAAAACGAATGCATAGGCCTTCGACAATGGCCTTGCTACGAAGGGATGTCGAACGACATCGGAAGAGCTAAACATAGTCATGCTGATGCCGCTGACCACCTTGTTAAAAACGTGCATGGCTTAGCCAGAACAGACGTGGTTCCGCGTGGTAAATCGAACGTTGTGTAGAGTTCACCAGTGATAAACCGCCGTTGAATCCAAAACGATGCGCGTCAAAAAACATTTTCATTGTCTTCTTGCTGAGTTTCTTTCATCATAATAATAACAAATCTGTCGTCCATCAATAACGCATAGCGTTTCTAACAACCTATCGATTTAATTTAATCAACCATTCGAAACCGAGCGCATTTTCATACAGAAGCATCGTAAAGAGGGACTAGATAAGGTCGATTTTTTTGTGATAAATCGCCGGTGTAAAAAGCCCAGTTTCCTCCGCTCACTCTGTCTCTGAACCAACAATCTTCCAAACATCGTATCCGCTTCTAATGCTCAACCGGCACAAGCAACGGCTAATAGGGTTTACCCCAGGTGCCCGCAGGCCAATTTACCACAAGTTAATCGTGGTTTACCGAATTGTTGACGTAACCTTGCTGATTGCCCCTTTGGTGATCAAATTGCCTTGCGAGTTTTGATGACGAGCTGACCCGCGTTGTCATTTTTACTGCTGGTTAGAGGATTCAATCGCCGAAACTCTTGAAGATAAGAGTGAATCGTCTTCAGGCGTTAAAAAAACCTTTGGCCCCCCCCCCCAAATTTTTTTTTGGGCTTAAAAGGCCGCCTTTATTTCCAACGGGGATTTTTTTTAGGGAAAAAGATTTTCCAGGTAGCATTTTTGTGCCGCGACATGGCTCAGGATTTTCAACCCGGATATGTAGTATCTGTATATTATCATGCACGGTTATCGGAATCGTAAACATCAGTCCTTTTCGAATGAGCTTGATATTCTCGTCAGTTGACCAACATTAGCCCACACCCAAAGCCTCGCTCGGCAGCGCGCAAAACGGATTTGTATGAGTTGTCTGTTGTGGATTTCCAAGAGTTTACCTTTGGATTATTGAAGTACAAAGTCAGTTTTTTTTCTGGGTTTTTTTTTTTTCTTCTGGAAGGGTTTCCCCCAAAAAAAGAAAAGTTTTATTAATCGCCAACCAGCGAGGGTTAGGATAAGCGTCTTGTAATAACAACATCAGCGATTTACCAATCAATTGTGGGTCGAACGCCTTCGGAAGTTTAGCAATCCGATTGTTGTCCGTTCTGCGCTTGAAAGTTGTCCAGGATCACGAGGTGAATAAAGCCGCTTATTCAGGATGCGCTTTACTTCGCCAACATCGACAAGCTAATGTCATAAGGCTTGCTGGCTAAACGCGTTGCAAAATAGATAAACGCTCTTTTTTTAACTCATTCAGGAGCGTATCGTCTTCTAGGTTAGTGCGGTGCCAGGGCGTTGGGCTATAAATAAAACTGAAAGAATGCGTCGAAACCAATTTCTTGAATTCAATTCATTGTATCTATAAAGTTTTCGGTCTGTATTCACTGGGAAAACCAATTATAAAGTTCTGATGACAGACTGATGCCTGGACGTGCTTTCTTTAATGCGGTTGATCTTATCAATGTAATATTGACGAGATCATGGCGCGTTTTCATCGCGCTTAAAACATGTTAGTCGGGCACCACTTTGAACGGGTAAGTGTAAGATGACTGACTAGTTTAGGGCCTCAGTTACGGAACGCTTCAATTAAGACTGTCGGTGAATCTCGAACTGGATGCTGATGTGGTAAATACGAATACGTTCAACACCTATCCATTGTGCAAACCGCTATGAAATGATGGTCCGCAAGTCTGTTTCATCACCTTCTGCTGCAGTCGCCACGGTAGGCGTTCACGTTATGAACTTAGCAAATGGATTTCGCGCTTACACCTTGCTCAGCTAACTGCGCTACTTCAAGAAGGAAACTGTCGAATGGACGGCGAGCTGACAATCCTTCGCCCCTAGTATAACGTTACAAACACAAAATGTACAAGTATTTGCTGCAACTTCCATAATAGAAAAACGAAAGCTAATCTCGTCGCCGTCAAACACGAGTGGCAGGAAGATGATCGAATTTTCAATCCTCAGGCAAGGTCACATCGGTGATTTGGGATTGTGTTTACCCGCTGCATTATATCACTTTCCCGGCGAAGCTTATGCAGCTGTCTTTGCAGGCCCGAAAACACCCCATCACAACATGCTTTGGCGCGCTTTCGACAATCCGCAATCCGCCTTCTGACCTGGCGACACAAACCACCAACGCCAAATAACGAGATCCGGATTTTTAAGCTTAGCTTTTTTACCAACGACCTAGCTGGGTGATAAACCTTGTCTGCGGCTTTTTCACGTATACGAGCATGTATTTAGCACGAACCCACGTCGGCTCTCTTCCGCGTTATCAGTTGAGTTCCATCTCATGACTTTCGCAAGTAGATCGGACCATCGAGAGGAATCAGCTTAATTCCGTTCCACTTACAGCCATGAAGAGTCCCTGAGGATGACAACACGTTTTTCTTGCCACTGTCAACTTAATACAAACCTAAACAAGTTTCCGTCTAATTCGACTTGAACCTATTATATGGGGCTTTGACCTCGAAATCACAGAAGGTTCTCCTGAATTCCTCAATCATTTTTACCCGAATCAATAGTCGTTTTTTTTCTTAACTAAGGAGCTCCTTGATAAAGCAGACGTTCACAATAGCCTACATTATTGATTATGAACTTGGATCTTGTATTTGACCCCCCGCTATTACTCGTATTCTTTGTTGTCTGTTGCTTGTTAGTGGGGGCGCTCACGCAGAATATAAGAGTTTGCCTAATTTTTGCTTTTGGTTCTTGGTATGCTCTTTTAGATTCAGAAGTTTTTATATGATACATAGACTCAAAGTGAATCATCCCTATAAGAAGTACTTCTTCAAACTCAAGTGTTATTGAAAGCAATTATTTGATTACTGAGGTTCATTCAACAGACAGTTTGCGCAATCGGAACTTTCTTCAAATTTGGTTTATCGTTACATGACTATGGGCGTTTAGGTGGGTCTTGGTGGAGTGAGCTGGAGGCCAATGGATGAAAACCTTTGAAACGAAAAAAAGAGGGCAATTGGGGGACAGTTTTATAGGTGAAGTGTTTTTTTAGCGGGGGCTTTTTCAGCGACTGCTTTAAAACTAATCTTTTAGACAGACCAAAAAACATTTGAGCTTAATATAACCATGCTCTCGTATTGGTTTGAGGCTACTATTTAGATGACGATCTATCGAACGTCCTCTGCATATCGGGAAAAAATTAATTGATGCCGAGATGGGCTGGCGTTTAGAGACCTCTATCAAACCTTCAGAAAATACCGCCAGATGGGGGATGTTGGTGTCATCGCTAGAAACCGGTTTGAAGATTAACGATTTTATGCAGGTGTTGGTTTTTTTGAGTATTATTTTGATTATGCGTTTTCTCTTGACAGCAACGTGCCAAAAGCAATTCCACCTGAATCATTATGAATATGTGTTTTTTCCATTTTCTGGCGTTCACTTTTCCATTTGATCCCAACGCTCCATATTGCTCCATTTGGGGTAATATGATTTCTTGCTTTTAGCTTTTGAATTTTTTTAACTACCTTTAGCTTCTATCGAACGATTCTCCCTTCTTTCCTTTTATTTATTATTCGTTT
>Ga0163217_1111776_pt1 | contig 12920 bp, 21 predicted proteins | sample SynspAceP_FD_185933 | JGI IMG/M metagenome (GOLD analysis project Ga0163217, IMG submission 185933) | Saline lake microbial communities from Ace Lake in Antarctica - Synechococcus sp. Ace-P (PacBio error correction) | ecosystem: Environmental > Aquatic > Non-marine Saline and Alkaline > Saline ... | reverse complement strand
AGGCGGAAGCCGGACGCTTCGATGCAAGGGGCAAACAGAGTCGGCGGTGCTGATCGCCGCATCCAGCAGCGCATCGGCGAATTCCGCGCGTGATTCAGCAGCAGCGTCGGGGCGCCTGGCCCTCCGGCCAGCAGGGCGTTGGTGGCCACCGAATGGTGCCCCAGGCCGCACCTCCTCCACCGCCCTGGCTCCCGGCAGCACGGCAGGCATGCCTGGGCCCACCCCCCCCAGCAGCGTGCGGGGCACAGCTGAACATGGCCACGGCGGATTCTGCCCGGCCATCACGGCCTATGTTGCTTTTTCGCGAGAGACACCATTGCGCACCACCAGCTCCCCGCCGCTGGTCGGGGCGCGACCGAACCAGAAGCCCAAGAATACTACCAAACTCCAGGTACCAATCCATCACAGCATCAAGGTGCCGCCCCTGGTCGATCAGGACCCAACTCGCATACAGCCTGGACCGGTCGACAACGCACACAGCTTGCAGGAGCTGGCTTTCAGCGATACCCTATTCTACGAACTCATAATTTCTTGTATCTACGCTGCTAGCCTCCCAGCCCTGTCGCTTACTGTCGAGCGCCCGCAGCCCCTGGGGGATCCACCTTGCTTGCAGGTACCGCCCTGTTTTGCCGGGACCCCAGGGCCTCTCGCCCCGGATCGCCACGCGTCCACCTTCCTTATCTGGGGTCGTGCGCACGGTTCTTCTTCTTTCGAGAAGCTTCTTGGCCAGCTCCTGGCTGAGAGCCCTTGCGCAGCTTCACCACCTGCTGGGACGCCGTTGCCGCCCACCGGGGCTCGGCGGTTGAAAATCGAAGATCAAGGACAGCTCCCGTTGGCTGCCTTTCTGCGCAGCACGTCGGTGACCGGCCTCCAGGTCATGTCGCTGGCGGTGGTGATCGTAGGCTGCTCTCACCGATTCTCGGTTTTGGAATCCTGAGGTCGTAGCGCTGGGCCCACTTCGGCTGCGGCCTGAATCAGGCGTTCACCAGCTTTACCTGCCGATCGAAAATTCCGAAAACCACGTCAAAGGAGTAAGCTGTCTGGCCATGGCAAGGAGCGCGGCGAGGGCGCCCAGGTTAAGAAAGAGCTCCGACCCTCCGCGCCGCCATGTCGCGACCCTTTTTTCGCCACTGTCTTTGGGCAGCCCGGCCGGCAGCTCCCGGCCTGGTCCGTTGCTGCTTCGCTGGCGCCGTTGGTGGTCTTCAGCCTGTTCCGCTTCGCATGGCCGCGCCAAGGCCGATTTCACCCCCGCCGATCTGGCTCCCCGCGGGCCGATGTCTTGAGCGGCTTGCCGGCCTGGGGCAAAAGCGGGGCCAGCTGGGCCCATCAGAACGGGCTTTCGAGTCGTTCAGCCTGCTATGCGCCGGGCCTGCCTGCTGGCGTGCTGCCGGCGTCGATGCCCCGCTGGCGATTGCGGCGCCTGGCTGCTATCCGCTGCTGCGGTTCGCCTACATCGGCGCCTATGTGGGCAATGTGCCGCCTTCGCGGGCTTCTGCTGCTGTCGAGTCTGCTCTGCAGCGCCGTGCTCTACGGCGAGGGGTCGAAAGCGGTGGTGCGGGCTGAAGCTGCTGAAGCCTGGCGGGCGCTGGTGCTGCCGCTCACCCCTGCGTGCAGTCCGCGCAGGGCGGTGAGCAGCGAGGCGGGCTCTGGGGATCCACCATCAGCACGCTGCCGCCTTGGCGTTGCTGAGCTCTTCTTCCATGGTGATCAGCTTCGCGGCCAGCAACAAGCGCAGGCTTCGAGCCTGACGGGCTCGGAATCGATCAGACGGCCAGTTCGCCCGGCCGGCCCAGGCCGGGCCTTGGCCCAGCATCTCCTGCTGCTTGGCCTGGGCTTACGGCATCGAGCAGCACCGCTCGGCCCGGCCTTTGGCGGCATTCACCTCGGCCTCCCGCAGCCCTGCGAGCGCAGCACCGCCGCCGCTTCTCCGCCGCTCGCGCTCATCTGCATCTCCACGCCTGTCTGAACGCCAGGCGAGGGCATGATGTCGCGGCAGCTCCCACCCGCGCGTCACCTTGACCCCCCAGGGATCGGTGCCTGGTCGAGTTTCGCGAAGCAGCATCTCGTTGACGTCCTGGCGGTGGTGAAAGGTCTGGTCGAGGTCGAGCTTGCCCATCTCGGCCCGGATCTGGGTGGAAGCCACCAGATATCACCATCGCCGCCTGCAGATCATCGACGGCGTAGTGGGCCTTGGCATGCTCCAGCAACTGCCAATACACCACCCGCATCCACCGTGATCGAGACGTTGTCGCGGGTGATGCACTCTGGGGGCCGATTGTCGAGCACCCCGTTTCTCCCTCCCCCACCCCCCCCTTTAGCGGACTGGTTGCTGACACCCGCTCCAGGCCCGGCAGCACGAACGACGGAGCCAGGCTGCAGCTGGCGTCGTAGCGGCCCACCGCTCCACCAGCAGCGAGCGGCCGCCGCTGTTCACCTTGACGCCGCTGGCACCGAGACGGCGACACGCAGGGCGGAATCGAAGAAGCAGACCTTCCCATGGGGTGCCAGTGCGCAGACAACTCCCCTCAATCGAGGAAGCCGAACCAGGCTTAGGGACGGCGCCGTTTCTCCGCCCGAGCAGGCAGTTCCCTCCAGACTGGATTTCGCCGCCCTGTTTCGATGAGCCCCTGCCCTGATGATCCCCCTGATCTGGGCTGTGGCCGGAGGTGGCACTGTTGTGCTGGAATGGGTTTTTCCCAGCATGCGATGGCCTGCTGATCGGCGCTGTCGCCGCCGCCCTGTTGCTCTCGGCGCTGGACCGCCCTGTGGCCGGGCCTGGCCGCCCGGATTGCCAGCTGGCCCGGGATTCCTGGTCTTGTTCCTGGCGGGCTACGGGCGTTCTGCCGCCGCTGGTCGTTGCGGGTCGCCTCCAGCCCGACGCACTCAGCAGCCCCGGCAGCGAACGGGCTGAAGTGATCAGGCCTTCAACCATCTTCGGGCAAGGGCCGGCGTGCGCGGCAGGCCAGAGCTGGCGGGGCCGAACTGCTTGAGGCAGGCGGGCCGCAGCCTGCGCTGCGGGCGATTGAGGTGGTCGTGCTGCGCCGGTCGCACCCGACTGGAGGTGCTGGCCGCCCCTGATCCCTGATTCGGGGGTTTGATCAATACGAAAGAACAACAGGCTGACCACCTTTGCCATTGTCCTCGGCCGGTTGCGGCAGCTGGAGAGCAGGGGTTTTCGCTGTCGTGGAGGCGAAGAGATCAGCTGGTCGGAGCGCCGATGATCTCCTGGTGCCAGAGGCTGCTGGCCATCGGGCAGGGCAGGTCGTGCTGCTCGGGGCTTCTTTCCACGAGGTGGGAGCACCTGCGTCGGCTGGTCGCGGGATTCGCCTGGTGGAACGAGGCTCTTGGGCAGCAGCACGTCAGGCCGGCCGGGTCGACGCTGAGCACCCCCGGATGGTTGACCGCCGCGAATTCACGCCCTGAGCCTGAGGTCACCAGGTTGTGCCCTTTTCCTGGGCCAGGGGATCGCGGACAACCCAGCTCCACCAGGTGGATCGACACCACCGGCACGTTGACGACTGCCGAGGATGGCGATCCGGCGGCTTGCCGCTGTCCTGAAGCAGGGCCAGCTGCCTGGGGCAGAGGGGTATCCACCCGGTCCAGCGAGGCAGATCAGAGGACCGGTCACCCGAGATCAGGCAAGTCGACCGCAAAGAAATAAGCAGCGCCCTTCGGGGCAAGCCATTCGCCAGCTGCAGGGCGCTCGAGCAGGCGTTCGAAGCGGCAGTGCTCCTCCACCAGACGCATCGCGTAGCTGGCCTTGACGGACTCATGCAGGCGCACATGGCCGAACGCCGCTCCGATCGACCTCCCGGTGGTGAGGGTGGTCGTGTTCCACTTCAAACACCGGAAAACGTTCCATCCTCCGCCGGCTGATCAGCTGGCCATCGGTTCACCCGACACCGTGAGGATCAGGCACTGGGTGGACGCTTCTAAGGCCGCCAGCTGCGATTGTCGGTGCGGATCAGCGCCGTGACCACGGCCATGTTGCGGCGACGGCGGGAAGAACTTCATGGCGGAGTTGACGTTCATCGCCCCGATCAGAGCAGGGTTTCCACCAGCAGATCGAGCCGCTCGGGGCAACACAGGAACCCCGGCGCCGAGGCGCTCGACCAGTTCCTCGACCGTACGCTGCGCAGCAAACGGGGACTTGCGCGATCACACGGAACACCCGGCCAGCCCGACCGTTCGATCGCTGGCACCACCTCGGCGTTCATCCCCTTCGACGTCCTCAGGGTGACCGCATTGAGCACACCCCGGGCCAGCCGCTCACCAAGCTGGGAGCGGGCCTGCAAGCAAGGGCTCCACGCTGCGGCTGTCGGCCCAGAGGGTGGACCCAGCACCACCGGCGCTTCAAGGCCTTGGCAATTGGGAAGGCTGACCCGTGTTAAAGCAGCCTTCACTGAGGCTGCCGGCGGCGTCCAGCAGGGTTTGATCCATCGGGTAGGCCTGCAAAGCTGCTGCTTGCAAGCTGGGTGAAACGATCAACCGGCGCTCAATTGGACCCCGCAGCAGGGCGATCGGCTGGCGGTGTCGGGTGCGCAGATCCAGGGACGGCAGCAAATTGGCGCGGCCAGGCCCCAGCATGCTGCCGATGAGGCAAACGTCACGTCGTCAGGCGTGTCTCGCATCGTCTTGGCGGAAGCCGAACCGAGGCGAAGCTGGGGCCACGGCTTGCCCGGAAGCGCAACGGGCACGCCCTGGCGTCGTGAGCATGCGCGCCCAGACCGAGCACCAAGGCCGACTGCCCGCTGAAGGATCGCAGGACCCGATTCAGCAGGGTTGCTTTGCCTTCATGAATGATCTGCGCCAGGGGCAGACCCAAATCTAGGTGGGGGCCGCTCAAGCCGATGGCAACCGGCCACCGACACTGGTGGCCGTGGTGATTCCCGCCGGTGTTCCGCCCCCTTCCTTTCCCCTGCGCGATCGAACCGTGGCGGCAGTGGCGCCGCTGGTTCTCTGGGTCAGTGCCCTTGCTGCGCCGCTTCGATGGCCAGGAGCACGGCTGATCGCCTGACCAGCCCAGACCAGCCCCCTCAGCATCCGGGCAGTCCGGTTGCGCCGATTCCCCCTGCGTTCGGTCAGTGGCGCTGCGGGGAGGAGCAGGCCCTGGCGCGTTGCTACGAGCAGGGGACATTCTGGTGATCAACCACGGTTAAATAGCGTTTGGTGACCGCAGTCTGGAGCGGTGAGCGCAGCCTGGAGGTGGAACGCGCTCAGGCGCCTGGCGGCTGTGGAGCTGTCCTCTCCCTGCCGGAGCGCCCGGCGGTAGGCCGCCCGGAGCTGTGGTGAAACACCTCAGAGGCGGAGATTTCCTGCCGCGGCAGTGAGCCCGCTGTATGAGATCAGGCAAGCGGCTGCTGGGACAGCTGCTGAGCCTACGGGCCCTCGATTGCAGCGCGCCAACCCCTCCGCATCCGCCGCCTGGTGCTAGGGCCGTTCCGTCCGGCCTCAATCCCTACGCGTGATGGGCGCCGACTTTTTGCCGGCCAGGTGATCGCCAGGCACGCCGCCATCTGGCCTGATCATCGTGACCCCCAACCGCTCACCTATGCGCTGATTGCCCGCTGGTGACGGCCCTGCGCCACGGCTACTTTCGCTTGAGACCCAGTCGGCTTAGAAGTCGCGGTCGGTGAGGATCTCCGCAGCCGTCACTGGTAACCACAATCGTGTGTGCTCCCACTGGGCCAGAGGCTGCCATCGGCGGTGACCGGCACCGGTCCAAAGCGCGTCGCGCCAGGGTGGCAGACCTTGCTGCCGGCGTTTGAGAATCGGCTCCACCGCCAGGGGTGCATTGCCGGCACGCAGCTTGACGTTGGGCAGGTGTTGGTGCGGAAAGTTGAACACCGAAGGCTCTTCGGTGCAGTGCGGCGACGCCATGGCCGGTGTTAGTCCTCCACGACGGCATAGCCGTGGGCTTCGACGTGCTCTTTTTGAAACAGCGCCAGCGATGTCGAGCAGGGGTGTGCCGGCCTTGACCTGCGGCCAGGCCCTTCATTCCAGCACTCCTGGGCCACCCGACTCAGCGCGGCGGCCTCCTCGGAGCTCTCACCCACGCAGACGGAACACACGCAGCTGTCGCCGTTGATACCCCTCGTAGTAGGCGCCCGTGTCGGATCTTGAGCAGGTCGCCTGGCGCGGTCCACCGTTTGGAGCTGGGATTGCCGTGCACCACCTGGTTGTTGATGCTGGCGGCAGATGCTGGCCGGGAAGCCGGGAATAGCCCTTGAAGCTGGGGGTTGGCCCCCATCGAGCGGATGCCGGCGTTTCGGGCCTGACGATCCAGGTTCGGCGGTGGTCATTGCGGAGCGGCCAGTTCGAGCAGTTTTCGCGCAGCACGGGTGCGACGATGCGGGCTGGCCTCGCATTGATCTCGATTTCGGCGCGCCGACTTGCATCTCAACGCACGGCGGCCTTTCGGATGCGCGGACCGGTCTGAACGGCCGGTGGCCGTCGCCGCTTCTTCGGTGTGGCGGTTGGGCCGTGGCCAGACAGGTCGGCGAACAGGATTCAATCGACGGGCGCCGCTAACAATTCATAAGCACAAGCTACAACTTTCGCGCGACCATGCAGGCCATGGCAAGACTGCGGCGCTGGCACGGCCGGCTTAGCCCGCTGGTGCTGCACCACTGTGCTCACCGTGCCTTCAGCGGCATTGGTTACCGCCTGTCTGCGTGACTGGGAGCCTGAGCCGGGACCAGGCCCACGTGCTGATGGTGCTGCACGAGGGCGAATGCTCGTCGCCATGGCGAAACGTTTATTGTGGCCCTCAATGGGTTGGGCTGCTTCTGGATCTGGCGACCGGCTTCGGCATGGCGGTGCAGCAAATTGGCGCCGTTCAGCGCAGGCGAAGCCAAGACAGAGCCTGAAAGCTGAGCGTTACAGTTGTTGTGGCCAGGAAAAACCTCGGGAACTGGGATGCAGCGGAAATCAACGAAAACACGATTCAACGGCAGCTACTGGCAACGGGCAGCTCCAGAGGCAAAGGCCCAGAGGGCTGCCAAGCCGGCTGGCCCAACTTGCGCCTATGGACCTGATTAAGGCCTTTTGAAGCCGAGCAGCTCAAAGCGATCTGCCTGAGCTCTATGTGGCGACCACCGTTCGACGTGGCGGCGGCATCAGTGAGGGCAACAAGGAGCGGTTTCAGCCTTACGAGGGCGTGGTGATTGCCAAGCGCCACGCGGCCATGAAGCGAAACGATCACCGTGCCGGCGCATCTTCCAGGGCATCGGTGGAGCGGGTGTTCATGCCCTGGCACAGCCCGCAGGTGGGGCCACGGTCAAGGTGGAGCGGCGCTGGTAAGGTTTCGCCAGGGCCAAGCTCTTCTACCTGCCGCGATCGGGGTTGGTAAGCACCGCGTCAAACAGGCGTTTCGATCGCGAAGTTTCGTTCCAACTTTTTATTCGTCGTTTCAATTTCCCGGTTGCTGCCCTTGGGCACGGCGAAAAGGGCCTCTTCTTGCGCCGTTAGTTGCAGTTGGTAAACGCAGGTCTCCCAAAACCTGATGTCGGGGGTCAAGGTCCTCCACGGCGGCGCTCGATTGCCCCTTTCCTGCACTTCCTGTTCCGGACATGGAGTTGATTTTACAGCCCGTGATGTGTCGTTTTCAAAGTTCTGGAGTCTGCGGGCTCTGGGCTGGGTCCGTTTGCCCGGTGATCCGGGTCAAATCCGGTGTCGTGTTGTGTTCCAAAGCGACCAGGGCGTTCGTGAGTTCCACCGCCCGGGGTAACCAGGTGCGCTTGATCGAACCGGGCCGGCTCCGTCCCTAGGCTCCCTGCAGCTTTGGCGTCCTTCATGCTCATCCTGGCGCCAAGCAAGGCCATTACTCGTCTTGGCGCGACCGCGTCAGCTCGATTGCGGCGGAGCAGGGGCACGGCGTTTGAAGCTGATCGATCTTGTCGCCTGGTCTGTACGCTCTACACCCCGGCGGCCGAAGCGGTGGACCAGGAGCGAATCTGGATCGGCTCGCCAACTGAACTTGCGCTCGTGCACCAGCGGCTGTGGATCTGTGCGCCTGAGTACAACGGCTCGCTGCCCCCAGCCTCTCCAGTGCCCTGGCCTGCTTTCGCCGGACCACCAGGCGATTTCCGCAGCCTCTTCAAACGGCCTGCCGGTGGCGCTCTCAGCCACAGCGGCGGCAGCGGCCAGAAGGCCCTTGAGCCGCGATTGCGGCTCAGTTCTCCCAACCTCGGCTCCCAGCGGCATGCGGGGCGCGAGTTTGAGCTGGCAGCGACGAACGGGCGGCCAATCCCGAGAGCATCGCGGCGATGTGTGGAGCTGCAACCGCCCTGCCCACTCCTGGTTGACGGCGGGACAGGCGGCGGTTGATACTACCGTGGTCGCTCTGGCGGCCCACGATAGCCGCACCGGCGGCCGGGTTGATTCCCTCTGCCAGTACGGCCCGGTTCGCATGCATCTTGGACTGTAGTTTCAACGGTTAGAGCACCGCCTGTCACGGCGGAAAGTGCGGGTTCGAATCCCGTCAGGTCCGTTTGGCTCTTTTTGAGCCCTTGTCAATCAAGGAGTAACGTTTGTGGTGACGGTGCGGGTACGCCGCTGGCTCCCAGCCCCAACCGGCACGCGTTCATATCGGCACGGCGCGAACCCTGTTCAACTGGCTGTTCGCCGCCATTCACGGCGGTGGCGTTCCTGGCTGCGGATCGGAGGAACACCGACAAGGGAAATCGCTCCAAGCCGGATTCGCCGCCAAACATTCTCGATGGCCTCTCCGGCTCGCTGGCTGGGACGGCGAGCCGGTGATCCAGAAGCGAGCAGATCGAAGCCCACCGCGCCGCCATTGCCAGTGCTCGCAAGCGGCCACGCCTACCGCTGCTCATGAGCGAGGCGGAACTCGAGCAGATGACGCCAGGAGCAGAAGGACCTCAAACGCACCGCCACGCCACAACAATGCCACCGCGATCTCAGCGCTGCCCAGCAGGCAAGGCTTTGCCGCGAAGGGCCGCGAGGGCGGTGATCCCGTTTCCGCATTCGACACCGACCAGGCCACGATCGGCTGGAGTGATCTGGTGCGGGGTGGAGGATGCGCTGGAGCGCAACGGACCTCGGCGGTGACATTGTGTGATTGCCCGCCGCCGCCCCGGCAGGCGGAACATCGGCGATCCCCTCTACAACCCTGGTGGTGGTCGTCGACGATGCCGCCATGGCGATCAGCCATTTGGTCCCGGCGAAGACCACATCGCAAACACCGCCAAGCAGCATTGCTGCTCTACGAGGCGCTGGGCTGCCCCTGCCGGTGTTTGCCCACACCCCCGCTGATCCTCAATGGGCGAAGGCGCCAAGCTCTCCAAGCGCGATGGGTCACTCGGTGGTGATTTCCGCGGACCGCGGCTACACCGCCGAGCGCTTGGTCAATTACATGGACCCTCTGGGTTGGTCGCCGCCCGAGGGCCATGGTGAACGTTTGGCCTGCGCGGAGGCGGCGGCGGGCCTTTGGTTTTTGAAGCGGGGTCAACCGGCCGGAAGGCCCGCTTCGACTGACAAAGCGTCAACTGGCCAACAGCCAGGTGTGCATGAGCGCAGCCCTGCCGTTCTGTGGCTGAACTGCGTGCCCCTGGCAAGGCCGCAGGGCTGGTGGGATTCGAGTTGCTGTTGGGCCTGGGCGAAGGCAAACTCGCCGCGCCTGCTCGGCCCGTTCGCTGGTGACCCTGCAAGACGGCCTCGACAGGCCGCTTCCGTTATTTTGAATGGCCGGCTACGACGCGACCGCGACCGGACAAGCGGCTTCGGCGGAGGCGCGCTCGGCGCTCGCGTTGCCCTGCTGGAGCGCTGCCGGCTAGCGATCAACCTGGCCCGACGCCACGGCCCGGGGAGCTTGTTTGGCTTGTAGCCGCCAGTGGGGCTGGCGTCAAGAAAGCGTGGATGAGAGGCCTGTCGGGCGGCACTTGCTCGGCAGCCTGCAGGGCCCGGATTGATCACCACCTGGCCTGGCTGCACCAAGCGGCGAAGATCGCTCACGCCTGATGCGCCAGCCTCGCCACCTAGCCAAAAAGCGAATCTTCGCTTGGTCTCTTCGCCGTCCACTTCGTTTCGCTGGGGCGGCCGCACCAGGCCGAGCAGTTTCGCAAGGGCCGCGTCAGGCCCCCTGGGGGGGGGGATGCCCACCGTCATCAGGATCGTCAGGAAGACCCAGGCCCTGCAGCTGGCCGGCCCGCGGGGAACCCGGCTCATCGAGCCGCAGGCGAAAAGCAGGGCTGGCCACCGCAGCGCGTGACCCAGATGCCGCGTGCGGGCAAGCCAGGCCAGCAAGACCTTCTGGGGCAGGCTGAGCGGTAAGCCGGCTGGTTTTTTAATGGCGATTCCCATGGCAGGGGCCTCACCACAGCATCAGGGCCAGCACGCAGGCCACGCCACCGAAACCGAGCGGGGCTGAGCTCCGCCCAGGAGACATCGTCGCCAGGCAGGGAAACAAAATGTGACCGCCAGCATGAGCCAGCTGGCGGATCAGGTTTCGAGCTGGGCGAATCACCGAGCTGGTCACGGCGACCCCACATCCAGCCAGCAGCAGGAGCCGGCAAAGGCCCGACTCGCGGCAGCAGACTTCGCAGCGGTGAACATCAGAAAGGAGGATGCCAGGTGAGCTTGCAGGGGCGCAGGCACTTTGGGATCCACCGGCAGGCGGCGCAGCAGCTCGGAGAGCACAGGCCACTGAGGAGGCCCGATCGACAACAACCGCCACCGAGGCGAATCACCAGTCGATTACGAGTTTGACTTCCAAGCGCCCAGACCACCGAGTACCAGCTCCAAGCAGCAGAGCGCCAGACGGCCGCGGGAATGGTTCGAGTACCAGGCCTCGCCTTCAGCCAACCTCTCCGAGGGCGGCGCAGGCGCATCTGCTTCACAAGGGGGTGACCACCGTGGGCCGGTGCCCAGCACGATCGCGCTGAACACCGCCGCCAACGCCAGTTCAGCCCCGCCAGCCAGTGGGCCGCCAGCAGGCCGGCAGGCAGGGCCAGCAGCAGCGCACGCAGCACGATCCGCCAGCACCGCCAGGCCCGTGCCACCTGCTGGGGCAGGTTGAGCGTGAGGCCGCCATCAGAAGAGGCACCAGGCTGACCAGCACCCACCACGGTGTTCGAGGGTCCGCTGCCCCAGCTGAAAGGGGTTGACCAGGCCAAGGCCGGAGCGGCCGGATCACCAGGGCCGGCGGAGAGCAGCAGCACCACCGCGGAGGTCCGCTGAGCACGGCCGTTCAGCTAGGGCCAGAGCGCCAGCAAAAACCAGTGACTTCCCCAGAGAGTTTCAAGCGCTCTGGGAGCATCGGTGATCGGAAGATTCCGAAGCGTGATTCGAAGGGTCTTGGGGTTTCGGTTCGATCTCAATGGTGCTCAAACCAGAGCTGAAAAGAAACCGATGGTAGGCAAGGGGATGCTGCCTCGGCCTCACAATGCCCCAAGAAGTGGCAGGCTGGCGCGAAATGAAGGCAGCCCCCCAGTCCCCAGCCGGTCCGCCCTTCAGCAGCCCTGTTGCTGCTGGTGGGATTTGGCCCAACTCGCTGGCCTTCCGCAGCTTCTATTGCCTTCTGCCAAGGGCCGGTGAGGGGGGTCTGGCCACCAAGGAGGGGGTTGCCCACCAGCGTCACCTATGGCTTCCTCAAGGCGTTGTGGACAACGTCAAGGCCTCACCCCCCAGGGTGGTTGGATCGCCTTGACCACGCCCGAAGCCCCACTTTCGCCACGAAGGCCGACGCCAGCTACAAGGCCCAGCCGCGATGTGGCCCCGGAGCACTTCTTCAGCGATCTGGCCCAAGCCTGCAGGAGATCCTCTCTGGGCCATGGATCTGCCCCTGTGCATGCCCGGGTTTCGGCCGACACGTGCTCGGCACCCTGGCCAACCGGCGGCGAAAACGCCGGCTGGCGGGTGCGCATCCTCTCGGGTGATCGCGACCTTTTCCAGCTCGTCGATGACGCGCGCGGGCATTGCCGGTGCCTTCTACATGGGTGGTGGCCGTACGCCAAGAAGTTCAGGGCCGCTGCTGATCCGGTAGTGAGGGAGTGGTGGCCCAAGGCTCCGGCGTGACGCCGGAGGGAGGTGGTGGACTCAAGGCCCTCAACCGTCCCGTGCCAGCGACACAACATTCCCCGGCGCTCAAGGGGGTGGGCCCAAGGACCGCCATCACCCTGCTCAGACGCCCACCTCAACCTCGATGGCATTCTACGCGGCCCTCGACAGCACAAAGGTGCCCTCAAAAACAAAAGGCGCGAAACCGACGCGTGGGAGAACGCTATCGTCGCGCATTGCTCGCCGAGATCCTGATCGACATCCCCCTGCGGCCGAAACCCGCGGCTGGGGACGTCGGCGGCCCGTGGATGGGCCGCCTTGGGCCTGCGTTTTAGGAAGAGTGGAAGCTGTTCAGCCTGCCCGCAGCTGGCGCCTTTGAGGAAGCGTTCTCGGCCGATCACCAAAAGCTGAGGGCTCGCCGGATTCCGCAGCCGGGCCAGGACCGTCGTCTGCAGCATTCAACGGCCGCCAGCACAAGAGGAAACCGCACCAGGGCCCCCTGATGCCAAAGTGCGCCCAGCCTTGCACAGCCCAGATATCCAGAGCCCAGAGCAGCTCGGAAGGCCCCTTGCTGTTGCGGCTGATGGCGGCCAAGCGATCCCCGCCCGGCCGATTCGGCCCTCGACCATCCGAAAACCCACTTCCTTGAATCCCCTGTTCCAGGCGGAGCTGGTGGGAGTGGGCCTCTGCTGGTGAGGCCCCCGCCGATCTTGGGGGCCTTAACATCCCGGATTCCGCCCCACCAGTTTCGGGGAACAGCCACTGATCTTGCTGGAGCAGGCCAACCCGGGTTGGCCCAACCCGGGCAGTTATGCCTCGAATGGGGGTTTGCTCCCAACGCCCCCCTGGGCCCCCCCTGGGCTGGGGATTTCTCTTTTCCTCCCTTTTTTTTTTGGTTTGTT
>Ga0163217_1100806_pt1 | contig 12920 bp, 20 predicted proteins | sample SynspAceP_FD_185933 | JGI IMG/M metagenome (GOLD analysis project Ga0163217, IMG submission 185933) | Saline lake microbial communities from Ace Lake in Antarctica - Synechococcus sp. Ace-P (PacBio error correction) | ecosystem: Environmental > Aquatic > Non-marine Saline and Alkaline > Saline ... | reverse complement strand
TGCCCCTGACCGCTGGTTAGCTACTCGGGGGCACTTCTTGGTGGCCAGGTGGTCAGACGCGGCAGGGTTGCTGATCGCTGCTCACTCGAATCGGCGGGGATTCGACATCGCCCAGGACGCAAGCGTTCGGAGTCGCAGGGAGTCTCTTGGACGGGGCATTTGCCATTAACTGCCTTCGAATAGGTTGAGGATCTTTAGCTTGTCCAAATGACCAGCTGGATGGCTGCACGCTTGCCGACCTGGCTCGGCTGGGGGACGAGGTTAGCTCACACCAGCTCCCTCAAACGCTCCAGGTCCGCTTGACCCTGGCGATCGTTGTTTGCTGCGGTCTGTGACCAGCTTGGCCCCCTGGCTCCTCTCGCGCTGGATCACGATGGCTTATACATGGCTGGATTTCGGACCATGCCGCAGGGCATGGCAACGCAGTCTCAGTTTTGCCGGCGTGATTCGTTGCCTTGTTCCCTTGGTTGCCCTGGGTGGGGACGATTAGTGCCCTGCTGGGGGGTAGCTTCTACGGCAGATTCCCGGTTTCATTCCCTGCACTGGGCGGTGCTCGCGGTGGTGAGGTGGGCCTCAATTTTGCTGGACTGCTAAGCCTTCCCCCTTGCCAGCGGCCTGATCACGGTGAGCGTTGGAGGTCGGCATTACGTTCTGCGGCCGCTGGCCCCCTGGCCACCGGTTGCTTCCTTTCGCGATGGGCAGGCCAGCCCCTTTGCAGCACCCCTCGGTGGCTTGCTGTGCTGTTTGGGCTGGACAGCCAACAGGGCCGTTTCCCTTTTGATTGGAGAATGACGCTGCTCAACCTGCTTCGCTGCTGCGCCAGGATAGTGCCTGCTGCTGGCTGGCAGCGGCGGCCTCTCGATGCAAAGCGGCTTCTCCGATCTGGCGCCTTCAGACGCTGGGATCACCGATCAGTGGCGTCGTGTTGTTTGGCCAGGGCGGGCTTGACACTCCGGCCCAATGGCCTTGAGCACTCCGTTTCTGGGGTTACGACCGCATACATAACCCAGCGTGGTTCATCTCAGCGCCTGGTCGCCTGGGGATTTGCGACCTGAGCTGGCGCGATCGGTCTGCTGGTGATGCGTGATGCCAGATGGCCCTAGCAGCTCGGCAGCCTGATTCCCCAGCAGGAACGAGTGATCCGTTACCACCGGCTCTACGACAGCAGCTCGTGGTTGGGCTGATCATGCCGACTGCTTTCTCAGAGTCTGGGAACTCGAATTCACGTCTATTCCCAGTGGGTGGTTTACTGTGGGCTATTGGGCCTGGGCTGGGCCTGCCTTGGTGTTGTGCAGGCTCGGGAAGGGGCACGGTCAGTGGCCTGGCACTGCGGGGGCACTGCGCTGGATCGTTACCGTGGCACCACGCCAGCTCAGCAAGAACTGAGCCTGGCTGAACGCTCTCCAGCCCCCGATCCCAGAGCGACGATCATGCGCCGGCTGGAGGAGATGTCGAAGCGACGGGCGCAATCTACAGCCGGGCCGAGGATTTCGCCTGGCGGGCGGCGCGCGCGGGATCGGCAGGGATACGGGGATCGGGCCCCTGCTGAGTTCGACCGACTCGGCCTTGTGGTCTGTGGTGGGCTCGGGCCTGGAAGCACTGCGCTGGCGGGCGGGGCTCGGCGTTTTCTGGGCCCCTGGCCGGGAGCTGAGAGAGTTTGGATTCCCGGCGGGGACAGCCAGTTGACCCTGGCCGTGGACAGCTTCTTTGATCGAGAGGGATCCGGCCGGTAGGCCCGAGCAGTTCCGCCTCCAACTGCCTGCTCAAGAATTCCGGCGGTGAGCAGGTCGGATTACCGCCCGAAGGGTGTGTCAAATCACCCGCTGCGCTTTCCGGGGATGTACTGTTTATCAGGCTGACTGGGCGCTGGCCGGCGATCACCGGGTTCAGATCGGCCGGCAGTCGCCTTTGCTGGGAACTGCCGCCTGCGAAGCCTTGGCCGAGTCTTAGGGGAACAGGTCTGGGGTCTGGCCCTAACCCTACCGCCCCAGATTGCAGTGAGCCCGTCCTCCTCACCTCAGCAAAGCGAGCAGGCCCGATCGAGGTGTATTGGAAGCTTGACGCCGTCCTCGATCGGTCAGATTCGTGCCCGGCGGCGCCCCGCTTGGAAATCGGCGGCTGCCGTTGCGGCGGCGATGTTTGGGACAGGTTCTTGACCCGCAGTGGCCCTTGCTGCTCAAGCGGGGACCAGGCGTGCCGTTGGTCACCATCCCTTTGGCTTGCGATCGCGGCCTCGCTCTAAGGGGGCCGCGATTGAGGGGCGCTGATCGCCACCCGCCAGCTCTGGGCCATCGCCGATCCGGGCGCGGGGCGTCAGCTGCACCTGGGCCTTGGTGGCCGTGTTGTAATTCGTCAACCTCACGGCCTTGGCTGAAGAACTCCCGGCGCTGGGTTGGTCCTGGTCCAGGGTGGCCGCTTCGGGAGGCCGATGCCCAGGAGGTTCAACAGGGCAGCTGAGTGCCGTGGCTGGCGCGGATCACCGGTCGTGAACGGTTTCCCCGCGGGTTGAAGTCGGCCTCCAATTGCATTCCAGGACAGGTTCACAGGCTTGGCGACCAGGTCGTCGAGGATTCGGTTGGCCACTTCCTCAGGTGAGATGCTGCGATCGCCGCAGGCTGTTTCACATTACAGCGGGGTTCAGCGTCCTTGAGCTCACACACGCGGGGACCGGCTTGGTTAGCGGATTTTGGTCTAGCGACGTAATTCACCGCAAAGTCGGGATACTCCCCGAAAAAGGGCAGAGGCAGGTGAAATTCAGGTTAGTTTCCGATCGCCACGCTCCGTAGCGGGGGCGACCGATCGGGGGTTCTCGATTAACAGAATGCAATTCGCGCCTGCGGCAAACTCTGTCCGTGCGGGCCGTTAGTGGGGCGTCTGGGTGTTGTCATCGAGGAGGGGGGTCGATTAGCAGGCCGTACCTCTGCAAGGCCGTGGCATTTGCATGGGCAAGCTCTGACTGCTGGAACAACATTGGTGGTTTATCGGACGGCCGAGATTGTTAAGAAAAGCAGGGCTATGCGGCGGTTTTGTTCGCAATCGATAACTCGCGGTCGCTTTGAGCCTGGGCTTAGCAAAATGTACTGGATCAGGGACACAAAGTTGAGATGCTCCAGGTTTCTCGATGGATATTTCTCGCTTATGGGAAGTAGCCCCACACGCGGTGAGGCAGACAGCAACGACCTTTCCGCGATAGCGGCGCCGGCCCCGGGAGCCCCGTGATTCTCAGGCCCTTCGACCGGACCTTTCATGGCCATGACGTCCATCCACACGCGTTTACAGGGGCGTTGCCTACCCCGCCGCCATCAGGCTCCCGCACCGCCCCCAGCCCCAGCTGATTGGGCATGATTATCGCGGGGAGTTTCACCTTCTGTCCGAATCCCTCCTGTCGCCGCACCATCCCAGCTCCTGCCAACGAATCTCGTGTTGTTCGCGGACTCATGCCGGACGGGTTTTGAGCACCTCTCACACCAACGTCGGGGCCAAGAATCTGGACCCCCCAGCTGACAGACGCTCAAGGTCGATCAAGGCACATTAGCCCTGAATCAGTTCTGTTAGCACACCTGTTAGGGACAACCGTGAGACCCGCTGCGAATGGCTCGGGTTATTCCTAGAGTGGCTCCCCTCGGGAGGGTCTTGTCATGGGACTCGCTCTGCCCCCACAACCTGGGTTATCGCCTGCAACCAGCTTTCGCTGTGGGGCATGGCTATTGGCTGCAAACCCAGCTTGCGAAGCACAAGCCACTGGCCCATTTCTTCCAGCTTGTGAAAACGGTACTGTACAGCTGGAGCCCAAGCCTTCTAGCTGACATTGATCTGCGACGACGCCCCGCAGCGAGCGCTCTCGCGTCAGCCGCACGGGCCTCCCGACGATCGCGCCGGGACTAGGCCGCAAAGGGTCACCCGTGTCTCTGTCGCACCAAGGTGCTTCTATGGACCTGGACTACCCTCTCCACCTGCACATTGCAAGTAGATCTAGCAATGAAAAACAAGTACGAGCAGCATCATTCGTCGCTTCCAAGCTTGAATGGATGTGGCAATGGTTGGCCTTGAGTCAATGCCTCGCATTGTCGCGGGCCATGACCGTCAGGAATGTGCGCGGGTTCGGCAGGTCTCAGAAGGGGACAGTTTGAGCGTTATCGCGGGATCGAGATTCAACCGTTGGAATTTCTGCAGGGAAAACTCAAACTTGACGGTGTGTCGCTTGATGACGACTCTTTAGCGTTGAAACGGGTTCGTGGTCACGCCATCAGGAAGCCTGCCCGGGCACCGGGTGAGCATGGCAGTAGGACTGGCAAGAATACGTCTTCTAATCTTAGCACCACTCTGAGGAGGCCGTGATCCGCATCCGGGCACCGGCAGACTCTGCGACTCAAGCCAGCGTCATTCTAAGCCGGCTGATGATCGGGGTTACGCTTACCGGGCTTCGCTATACTTGGAGTGTGGCCGCCTCTACGAAGGAATCGATTCTCTTAGCTCGTCTGGATCTGTTGAAGTTACTTCGATAACTCTGGTGTTGCGATCTCGCAGACCTGAGCCAAGAGAAATGCTACTTCATGGCTTCTTTGCGCAGTTCGGCACCAGTGTCATCGGTGAGGCCACCAGCCCTTGCAGGCAGCCAGTTCCTGTGCTGCGGCGGTGTGATCACCGCTTCAGAGGGCATCGGGCGGGACCACGGGATCAGCACCCACGCCCGCCCTTGCCGACCGGGCCTTTTTATGCCCAGGCCTCGAACTGGGGTTTGACGCAGCCAACCACCGCCGTCGGCCTGCTCCGCAACAGAACCTTCTCAGGGCAGGTAAGGTACCAGGGCCAAGGAAATGTAACGACAGGACGGCCACGGCCAGATTCTGCAGAGATTCGCAGGACCAATAGGAGGCTGGTCGGAGTGGAGATGGCGGAGGTTGAAATGCGTTCGTTCAGGGACACCCGTTTCAGTCTGTGCGCGCAGGCTCCAGGCCGTCTGGGCCGATACCGCCACATCGGCTGACCCCGTACACCTTGCTAGGGCCCGGTGGGACGCAGGGCAGGTCGGTTGAAGCCACCGGTGGAGATCCCGCCATCCAGGCAGATCCGGCCTTCGACTGCAGCGGGAAGGCTCCAGGGCCGCGATCAGTTTCTCGCGGCCCTGGAGACAAACGCGGCCCTGGGTTCAACGTTCGGCACCAGCTCTCTTCGCACCTCTTTGCCCGGCTTGTCGAATAAATCATTGCCGCCAGAGCGACACCCAGGCACCTTTTCGCCTGGACTCAAGTGGCTGCGAGGCCTGCTTGGGCGACTGGCGACCCAAGCCGAGGGCCCACAAGATGGAGATCAAGGCGCCTCGCTCTCGGGGCCATGGCCCAGGGTTGTTGGCCGACCGGCTTGGGCGGAGCCGGCTGGAAGATTTCCAGTGCGCCCGGGCTACTATGGAAACCACGGCCCAGAGGCCAGGAGCAAGGCTCACAGCCGCACCAAGATTGCGGGGAAAACAATTGAGCTTTTGCTAGTCCTTTGATCGGAGCGTTATTTCCCTTCGCTGTTCCTGGAGATGGCCAGGATCTGGAGGTGAAGACAGGCCAAAGTTCCGAGACCTCGGATTTGAGTGGTGTGAGGCTTGAGCAGCCTGTGCAGCCAGTATGTGGGGCTGCCTTTTTCGGGGGTTCCCGGGCTGACAGGCTGGCTGGCGGAAGAGGTCCACGGCGGCAAGCACGTCTTCGAGCCTAGAATGCGGATTGCCGGTGATGTGAAGCGACCGAGGTGCGCCACGGCACCGTCAGAACTTCGCCTTCGCTCACTTTACTGTTTCAGATTGAGCACGTCGGTATGCCTCTGGCCGCTTACATCCACGTCGGCGATGACCAGCTCCGATGTGCTCCGGAACACTGGCCATGGGCCCTGCAGCTGAAGGCCTCGGTTCAGGCCCTGCGCCGATGAACTTGACGGTTTGGTGTCGGCTTCGTGCGTGAGCTGGCCGGGGCCCACAAGGGACACGGGTGATGGTTGGTCGCTCCCAGCGCCAATCCATGGCGAGCCGATCACCTTCGGCTTCAAGGTGGCTGGCTGGCTGGCTGAAAAACCCTGCGCAACCAGGGGAACGGCTGGAGCGGTTGGAGACGGTGGTGGCCGTGGGGCAGATCAGCGGAGCGATGGGCACCTATGCGCCAACACCGATCCTGAGGTGGAAGCCCTCACCTGCCAACGGCTTGGTCTGGTCCCGACACACGTTTCAGCACCCAGGTTGATCGGCCGCGATCGGCATGTGCCGACTACGCAGACCTGGCTTTGGCGCTCTGGCAACCTCCTGGAGTCACCCGTATCTACTGAAATCCGCAACGCCTGCAACTGCTACCTCGACGATTTGCTGGAGGTGAGGGAAAGGCTTTGCCGAGTGGGCGCTACGTTAAGAGTAAGCTCGGCGTGCCACACAAGGAACCCCATTCGGGACCAGCGAGCGGGGGCCAATCAGGCGGACTGTGCGCGCGTGCTGCCGCACGAGCTACACCGTGGCCGCCCTGGGAGGAAAACGTTGGCCCTTCTGGGCATGAGCGGGACATCAGCACAGCTTCGGGTGGAGCGAATGATGCTGCCGGATTGTTTCCGTCACCCTCCAACTTCATGCTGCGCAGAGAATGACCGCAGTTGATTCCGGGGGACTGGCGTCTATCCGGCCAAACATGCATCCCCGCTGCGCAACTTGAACGTTATATGGCGGCGTTGGTGGTTCAGTCAGGCGGTTTGCTGCTAGCCCTATGTCGAAGCGGCATGGCCCGCTGAGCAGGGCCTACGCCATCGTTCAAGCGGGCATGCCCATAGCGCCTGAACACGAAGGCGCGCAGATTTTTCGCGGCCAACCTCACTGGTCGATGCTGAAGTCTGCGGCGCGTCTCAATTACCGCCCAGCGGCGAAGCCTGCTTTCAGGCAGGCCTTCATCTAGGCCCAGCTGGGCGTTGATCTGGGAGCGGCGGGCCTTTCTGAATTCCCGCCCCAGGCCCCCTCGAATGCATGCCGGAACGCGCACGTCAGCTCATTTCGCTTGGTGGAACACGGACCTCGATTCCGGTGGCGTTGGTTAGAATCGGCTTCACAGGGCTTAGTGGCAATCCATCCAACAGGCTTTGCGGGCTTTGGGCCAAGCGAAAGAGCGCTCTCCAGCTCGCGGTATTCGACGTCCCCTGCTCTCAGCTGGTGCTCTCGAGCGTCCTCGGAGCTGCCGTGGAAGTGGCCGAGCATCTTTTGGATCGGGCGTGTACCATGGCACGTGGTGCGCGTCTCCGCGGCTCTCATAGCCGCTTTACGACTCGCATGCCACGGCCATGACGAAATCACGAGAACACCACGGCGACGATCACAAACCCCCGGTGGGTCCAGCACAAACAGGGCGTGCCGACGAAAGGGATGTCAGCCTGGGAGAACTGACCTCGCAGCCTTGCGGCACAGCCATCGCTTGTGGCGAGGTCACGGAAACATTGCGCTTTGCTGGGACGGCAGGGATTCTGATGTGGAGATGCAGCTGGTTTGCTCCGCGCTTAAGATACAAATTTCGGTTTCAGTTTAAATCAAAAGAATGCTAATTCCTTATTCCATTGTTTGACCAGAAGGTTGTGCTCTATTGGTTCCACTGTTAAGAGCCTTCTATTATGCGAGGATGGAGTTCCTAAGGGAACATGTCTTCTCAGATAAAACACTAAGCAAGCCACCTGATAACAATTCTTGATGGTCGCAGGCATTGTTTCGCGGTCTGGGTTGCTCTGCACGTCGAGGTACAAGACTAGCATCATGTGTTGTTCTTTCGCTCGAATACTGCGCATTTAAAATCTCTCATGTTTTTAATCAAGTTTACGTCTTAGGCCCCGTCCTGCGACCTCTCGTTCTTCGGCGCAGTGCTTGACTGGGCTTGATAATTTGCTAATATCGCGCCACAATGAGCCCTTTTTGTACGTGAATTGCAATTGGCCATGATCTCCTCAGTCAAGCATAGCTACGTTAGAGTATGGCGAGATCCTTGAAATAACACGGTGTGTCTATGGGCGAAGAGCGACTCCAGCCATGGGATATTGCCCTAATGCCTCAAGCTCCACCTCTGAGACGTGCGGAATCGCAAACTTGCCAGCATAAATCAGAGTAGTTGCCAAAGGCTCTCTCCTGTTGATATTTATTAATCGGCCAATTCCCTCAGCGCAGGCTTGATATAGGCTTCTCGTCATTTGTTGCTGTCCTGGTTACTGGTGAGGCTTGGTGTAGATTCCTGGCCTGCGTAGATAAGAGTTGATAGCGTTTCGGCGTATATTCAAAGTCCTCTTGGAGCCTATCCAGAACTTGCCCTCACTGTTCGAGACTGGCGTACTGCATAAGATGATGAATCTTAGGCTCGAGTGATTTTTCTGGGCCTGTTCTGCCATACTGCAGCTTTGCGCTGACTGGGACCAAAATTATACGGATATTCAGATAGGCTCTTTCTTTCACTTGCTTAGGGCATATTCTTCTGCATGAAGCGTCAATCTCGTTTTTCTAGTAACAGTCTATTGCAGATTTTTTTTTTTTTTTTTTTTTTGTTTGTGTCTCTTTTTTCCGCGCCTCGCTATCACTTCTTCCGCCGATCTAACCGTATCAGAAAACGGACCGCCTGCGAGAATCTGCGCACCGTGATCTGATTTCGGCATTCGTGCTCTGGAGATTCTCTTGAAGGACAAAGGTGCATCTCGCCTGTGCATGCCGTGACTAGGGAAAGCTCGGCTCGTATCCTCTGGGCGTCTTGAGGCATGAGGTTCCAACCCGGTTTTGCTTGTGGGATCGGGCAGCGCGTTTCCATATCTGCCCGCTTCCTGAATGAGTCGGAAATGTATGCAGCGCCTCGAGCGCAGTGATCTTCTCTGGCTCAATTCATCCATCCGGACTTTATGTTCCTCGTCACCGATGTGAAGAAGATCTAGTTCCTTGATCACGCCGCTGATCGCTGAGCTATGATCTTGTCCTCGGTGAGCTGTAGACAAGCGCGGTGACATCTTGTGGACGCAATAATAGAAGACAGGCAATATACGTACGAATTTCTGATGCTCGTTCTCATAGATACTCAATTGCGTGTGTCCTTCGCGCGAGCTCGTAATAGCTGCTCCTCGCAATCTAGCAACCGTGCCAGAATTCATGTTGAATTTGGCTCTGCTCAATTCCCTCTAGAAGAGTGACGCTGCCTAGGCTTGTGCTACTCAAGCTACACACTTCCCTCTGCGGAGAGTGTGCTTCCGTGAATTGACCTGCTCACGCATCAGGTGCTTTCATCGCTTGGCCATTCGTCGCTTCGCTCTCGCGCTCTCTCCATGTGTCCAGTATGGTCGTCAGGCTGATAATGACAGTTCACTCGTGCCTCGCAATAGATAGCGCTCATTTCACTTAACGGCGGGTGCATTTATTGTAACGAGGTCTCGTAATGACGCATGGACATGTTTGGTCGGAGATGCTGTTCGCAAGAATAGTGATTTATCGTGATTTCGATGCAGAGTGCGCTGCCCCTTTTCAGGGTCAGCTACGAGCTGGCGCTGACAGGTAGCGCTCCGATGCCTGGCTCTTCTTGGTAGTTCATATCGGCATGTGCGCCGTTGTTGCTGTTGTCTTCTTTGGTTGGATTTTCGGTTCCTTCAAGTGAGCGCACCGCTAGCGTCACATATCACTTGCGCATTTTGAGTTTCGGCAACAGCGATCGCGTCATCGTGGTGATGCGGTGTTATACATAGGTTTTTTGTGTTTGGCTGACGGATTTTGGTCTTGTGTCCCGTTCGCCATTTGTCGGTATTTAGATTGCGTTACCCGGCAGCTTTAGCGCGCGCGATAAGTATACTGGTTCGCAGATGGCGCGAGTGGTTGGAATAAATTCCAGAGGCTTTACTCAGCGAGAGAGAACTTACCTTCGTTGCACTCCTCGTGTCTCTATGTGTTGATTCTCAGACGAGGGACAGCCGGGAGGTCGTATGTCATAACTAGTAGAACCAACCGATCGCATGAGCCGCTAGATACACGCTTCTCGTGCGCCGGCCACATCAGGCCGAGGGGCAACTTGAGCCGCATGTTGTAGATGGACTGAGACTGCGATAGTTTTCTGGAGGCTTGCAGCAGGTATGCTAGCCGCCTTGCAGCACTTTCTGGTGATTGAGTACCAGTGCTCCTTTATTCCGGCTATATCGGTGACTGGTCTTGTCATAGTAATTGAGATAGGACGGGTACGATGCGTTAGGAAGTGTGAGACTCGTTTGGAGCTCACTGGAGCCGCTTCTTCTCCGCGCGTGGAGCTCAGCGAATGTCGCATTCTGGCTAAAGCGCTCGCGCTCTCGCGTGCGCCTTTGGCGACTCAATGGCATGTCGCGTGGCTCGCAGGATGCTAGTCACACTCAGCATGTGCGGACGCGGTGCCGCGCAAAATAGGCAGCACTGTCATGCCTGGCTCAGGACAGTCTCGTTGCGCGCTCGTACTCGTGGTGCTCGAGAAGATCGCGGTCTGATGGCTTCCATATGTCCTCGCTACTTAGACGATTCTTGTGATCTCGGCTGATCGACGCGACATTCATATGGCGTGTCGCGCAGCTAGGCCGTTCGCCGAACATTGCACTCAGTCCTGCTTCCTACGACGACTGACTGCGGGGCCTTATGCGCAGCATTGCGAAGGTTCGCACGCATCTCACCTGGGGTATCAAATCGCTTCATGGGCGCGCAGCGGCGCCTGACACCGACTGTGACAGCTTGTGGAGGTGCTCTGTCTGCAACAGCACGGCTTGAAGATTGAAGCATCTGCAAGACCAGATCTTGTTGCCCCTCAGACTCCAGGGCGCGTGGGGAAGGGATGCGCTCGAAAAGTCTCGCTGCCTCCCAGCCCCAAGGCTAGAGGGAATCAGCGTTGCACCAGACGAACCGGCAGCACCACACCGGATAAAGCTCACAGAAGCTGGCAAACACGAATGGGGACTCGGACCGCAGGCTGACGGATGCGAAAAGGCCTCACGTCTGGTGGACGTTGTGGCGGTTGATGAGTTCTGCTGGAGCTGCTCCCTTGTGTAGCGCCCGCTGTGGGCCTCGGGAGCGGCGCGAAGCAGTACGGGGTTGATTGCACCGGTGAGCAGCGCAGCTCATCGACGGGCCACGGCCGGCGTGAGGGGAGAAAGCACTGGGCGGCTGTTGGGGCGGGAGCCGGGCCTGGCAGTGTGCAACGCTGCAGGACGCCTGACGTCTCGCATCCAGTTGAGCACGGCGATCGGCGGGTGAAGGTGGTGGCAGCCATTCTCAGCGCGTTCTCCTGGACGGTGAAGCGCAGGCTACGGATGCGGCGCGTTCGGCACGATATCTTCGTTGTCGGCTGGCGGGCCCATACCGACCAATCTACCTCGATCAGGCTACCGCGGAAATAGAGGTGGCGAATTGATTCACCTTTCGCTGCCATCGGATCCAGCACTGGCCCTGGAGCTCGATGGGCCACAGCCGCAGGGCGCGCAGCAGCCCAGATCGGTGTTTGAGCCACCGTGGCCAGGAAAACCGTTGAGCGTTGTATGAAACGGTTGGCCTTGAGGCATCAGCAGATCGAGGATGATATATCCCTGGACGCTGGAAGGTTGTTCATCTCTTCGGTGGAGGGCACCATAGTGGCCAATACTTCGGACGCTGTCGATCCGCGTTACTTCTTGATGATCTCGCGAAGAGTGTCCGCGTAAGCGTCGATCCAGGGCTGTTTTGACAGTCTGGGCAGCACCAATAGCTTTCCGGTGCTTTGAAAGCGGAAGGATTCCCGCCCGTTTAAAGGGAACCAGGGTGGCTTTCTCACGCGTTACTGGCTCGCGCAGGGGTGCGATGGCCACGGTATCAGCAGGATCCAGCAGCTTAGTGTCTGAGCAGGTCGGTATAGCCGATCAGTAATTGGTGTCGGCTGTTCTGGGCAGCGTTCCGCCTGGAACGCGCAGCCATGATTCAGCGGCGCCCACCTCCGCAAGATCTCGTGCCATCGCGGCCCTGCCAGTGCGCTCAGACTGAGCAGGCGGTGTCTCGAGATCCATCAGATAAAACTCGATCAGCCCTGGCTGAGGGGCCCTGCGGCATTCCGGCGTCGCGTTCGATCAAGACTCAATGAGGACGGACTTCCGCTGGGTGTGATGGCCGCCCAAGATCCATGCTGCACATTGATGACGTTAGTTTGCTCGATGCGTTCTCTCGGCGGTTGCTTGCTGCGCTCGGCCAGCAGGCGCGCCTAATCGCTCGAATTTAGGCATGCTGCCACCGAACTCACAAAGGCGCTTGCCGTGAGTTCATCGAGGCGCACAATTGCAGATTCCCAGTGGTGAGTGCACCGCGCTCGAGTTGCAGCGGCGAAACACCTGGCCAGGTTTCGGCCACTGAGGCATCGCGTAGCAGGCGAGCGCGGACTGAATTCGGACACCTTCCAAGGCCATCTTGCGGTCGCGCAGATGACTCCAGACGGGTTCTCGCAGCTGCTTGCTGTGCTTCCGTCGACGATTGGGTGCTTGCTCCAGCAGACAAGGTGGCCTGCTGCAGCGATTGGAATCTCCTGTTGCATCTGCTGGCGGCGAGTCGTGCAGAGTCTGCAGTTCTGTTTCGGCCGTGTTGGCGGAGCAACTTCCATTCCGATTGGCTGCAGCATCAGGCCCATTCTCGCACATCGATCAAGCGGGCACTGAGCCATCGCGAAACTGGCTTGTGAATCTGCTCCTTGGGATTTCCTGCTAGAACCTTTGACGTAACCACGAGCAGCTTGCTGCATAATGGTCGAGGAGAAGTCGTGTCACGGAAAAGCCTGGTGCCGCCTGCACGAAATCCTGCCCTGCTTTCGTTGAAGGCATTTGGCAACGCTGCCGAGCTGGACGAACGGGCAAATCTGTGCCCTGGGAGGGAGTGTGTTGGTGTGTGACACTAAATCTCCTTGAGCTTGCGGACGAAAGCCGTCGTTTCA
>Ga0163217_1110260_pt1 | contig 12921 bp, 8 predicted proteins | sample SynspAceP_FD_185933 | JGI IMG/M metagenome (GOLD analysis project Ga0163217, IMG submission 185933) | Saline lake microbial communities from Ace Lake in Antarctica - Synechococcus sp. Ace-P (PacBio error correction) | ecosystem: Environmental > Aquatic > Non-marine Saline and Alkaline > Saline ... | reverse complement strand
GAAATCAGCAAATCTATCAAAAGTAAAAAGGATGCCTGCCTAAAATCCAGCACGTAAATGAAATGCTTACCCAGGAATGAATGAGTAACGGTTAGACCAGGAGTTTCTGAGTTTAACTTCGGGACATTCAGGCGCAGACGAAGCTTTCGAGCCAATATGTATGCTGGAAAGACTCGCCCTTATGCAGGAGTAGTATCATGGTCCAATCGCGACAATGAAGTATTTATGCAAGAAACCTATTAGTATCGCCGCGAATATGACTTGCGGAATATCTCCAAATCGAAGAAAATACAGTCGATGACGAGTTAAGAGCGGCAATTTATGCAGGTATATATCGAATTTCCTAAAACTGAGGAATGGTAAATTCTGTCTCGAAAAATGTGCTTAGAAATCAAGCTGAATTTTCAGAATGAGCTGGAATATTATTATACCAGAAACGACTTTACATTTTCACACGATGACGGAGGCTTTTAATCAGGATAGAGGTGGCAAAGTCAAAAAAAGGGGTACGCGTCAAAACTTTTGTAGAATTAAAATGATCTGAAAAGAATCAAAAAATAAAGCCCCTTAATTCTGCCTAAATAACCTTCTGAAAAACCCACAAACCCCTATGCTATGAAATCATTTCACCTATATTCCTATTCGGCCTTCTTTACCCCCAACCCCCTTTTTCTCTGCGCAAGCCCAGCAAAACCGCATGACGCCGAAAGCATTCAAGCATTGATGACCAAATGGAAGAAGCAAATCTTCATCCTGATCCAGATTTTATTGAATCTATTTAGTAAAGATTTGTTCTGGATCCACAATCATCTTCCATGACATATATAAAATGGGCTGTCGTGCGCGAGCAAAAACCAGAAAGCCGACCTTGGCATGAGCTATACAAAAATCCAGAAATTAAAGCGAATGAAGGTGGCGATTTACCGCAAAACTGCCCATCGTTACGGTATTACTATTGGCGATCGAGTCCGATTACCTACCAAGTATCACTTTTATGCACAATGTTAGAAGTAGATGAAAATCCTTTGGTGGGAATCACACGAATGCCTATTCCGGAAGAAGATGATATTCATATTGTGAAAAAAGTTACACCATCTTCCTTCTAGCGGGTTAAAAACGCCTAAATAACAAATCATATTAAGAAAGATTCAGTCTCTTTAATGAATATAAAAGCAATCAGCGACATTCCTTCCCGCTACCAAAATCTGTTTGCAGTCCGCCAAAACCTATTTGCCCATTATCCTTATTCTTAGAGTTGGGATTGAGTATCAGAAAAATAACTCGCCACTCATATTAACCTACCCATCCAATTATAAGATCAACATCAAACAGTAAGAATTCCATGACTAAAAAGCGAATATTTCTTTTACCGGAGATCAGAAAAAGCAGCAAGCACGTAAATCCCCTACCTATAGCACAAGGACAATCGCGTGATGGAATTAGACTTAAAAGCCTTAATCATCCCGGAGTGGATAATCTCATCGCGACATTACGGATCCGCCAAATGTTTTAATGCGGATGAGTCTATCGGATTGATGAAACGGAACCCGGATAACTGACTACCCAAATTTGAGCGTAATCATTTTGCTGCGGTGCCAGGATCTTAATCAATCCGATAATGAACTTTCCGATCAATACCATCGGTACCTACATGTGATTGAAGCGGCTGTAAGCTTGGAATCAAAAGATATTATTGCTCGTCTGAACCACTTACGATCGTTTTTCAGATGCAAAACCGATCCCCATCCTGCTTTAGACGAAAATATGATGGGAATCCCATGGATAGCTAGGACTTCTAATGTGGTGAATGAGAACAGCCACCAGCCCTTTCAGCGACGCTCAGGAGTTGATATTTATGCATTCGGACGGAAAGTGATTGAGCACACGAATACGCTAGCTGTTCCGCATTATTCAAAAAACCCCTGAAGTACGGCGCAGGAACGCATTCTTGCCTATATGACGCACGGATCTGGACAGATTTGTGGAATTTATGTTGCAGAAAAAGACCCGTTTGCAGATTTTCAATGCTGGAAAGATCACAATGCTAAGACTCAGTTGCGGATTATCCCAAGCCCAAATAAATATGGCGAAACTGTTTTCCCGTGTCAAATACCGTCGAATAGAGGAACATGAAAACCTTATTTCAAATTCAAAAATCAAGAAGTGCTGGGATTTAAAGAAAACATAACTGGCAAAGTATGAAAGGGAATGATTCTTCCCATAAAAACAAAGAACTTTTCCATTTTGATCAACTACTGAAAGATTAAATATCTGACAAACAATATAAGTTGATTCATTCATACAACACCGAGGCTGGCTTTGACGTTTAAAAAAAACACTACCCCTTCTAAATATATGGATATGAAGACAAAGAAAATTAATCTACCAATTCTAGTCATTTTCCGAATCAGTCTGTTTGTTTATTCTTGTATTTCAGAAAATGTATTAGTCCAAACGATTATCTATTCAAAACGAGATCAGAAAAACTCAATTCAGGAAACTTGGAGAATTAACTAGTTTTATAATTCAGAAACTGATGAGACGAAATCATTTTACTGTTACAAACTTTACTTTTAATAGCTCTGCTTCGAATCCAAATTAAGGCAAATAATTAGTGATGGCACTTGGATAAGTGTTACAGATATATTAGTATTGATGATAGTAAGGATGATTGATTTCAACATCAATTTTAATCTATCTACATATTTGAAGACCTAAATGAAGACTGGATATTGTTTCACAACATCTACCCAAAATTGAATTAATTGATATCATGCATGGGAAATGACGAAACAGAACTATACATTTGTGAAAAACTGAAATTACTGCCTCACATTGCTAAAAAGTAATTGAGTTTTTCTCCACTATTATTAATTCTCCGCCCCAAACTTCCCTTAGCTGCATCCAGCAAGGTTTTAGAATCAAACCACTTCCCGGCTTGACACTGTCAGGAAAACAAATCGGTTCGGTTATTATCTTTCTAGTGGATTTCCTTGATAATCATTGCCATCCCAAAACCCCCCCCCCCCCCCCCCCCCCCCCCAAATTTCCCAGGCTGATGCTTCCAGCTCGTCAGCAATTCGAAAAAAGCCTCCGCATTTTGTTGGGTGGCGTAATTTATAGACTTCGGCATGCTGAATCTCAATTATCTACCATGGCTGCCATTTCCCCGATGGGATAAAAAACCGCCAATCCAGCTCCCAAATAATTATCCAATAATAAGTCGATCCGACCCACAGAATCAGTCCGCCAGCTTGTAATTAAGCGCAGAGTGTCCCTTGTTTACTGGGAGATCAAGGCACAAAACTCATGAACGGTTAAGATTTGATTATCCCCTCCACCAGCTTCCGATGGAGAATGGGCGTTAAATTATTTATTTCATCTGCCCCCAAATCCTCAAAAAATTCGGAAGAATCTACCATTCCGATGCCCCATAAGTCCCAAAGTGGCAATCAAAAAAATAAGCTCCTTTTTAATATACAATTGAATGATCTCCTCCAATCTTGGATCAGGCAGGATCAAGCCGTTTTCCAAACTTTGATAGGCATCAATTGAATCCGATAAGAGTTGCCCACGAAATGTTCGATTCGGATCTATCCCCATTTCAAGTCTTCCTGTGGATTCACAGAATTTCGAAATCCAGAATTCAAATGTCCTGTAACCTTCAATTGGGTGAGGCCTGATCGATCAGAATTGGGAATCGTCTTTTGTGATCCCTTTGGTTTTTAAACCCCAATGCTCCCACGAGACCACCCAATAATCCACCCATCTCGGATTTCCTGCTCGGAGAATTCAGGATTTCCAATCAGCGCCGCCGAACCATAATAGGCCTGATTGCAGATTTCTGGGCCAGTCTTATCTATCTATTTCTCTTGCCAAATCCACATCTTTCAGTTCAATTTCCTCCCGCGGGGAAAGTACTGTGATTTTGCCATTTGCCAGAAAAATTCTTGGGCATACCACCGTATCATCATTAGCTTTGTTACATATACCCCGATATGTGTCGCATGCAAATCAATCAATCGCCAGCATTAATCCTCCTCAGTCAGATCAATTCTTCCCAATCTAAACACTTCCTTGAACATTACAAAAAATTCCATCCTTCACAAAACGCCCGAATTCTTCTGAAGCTTTTGCTTTCGATCAAAACACCCAACTCCTTTATCAAAAGATTTGGAGAAAACGGGCAAAACTTAACCAACACAAATAAGAAGGCTTTGCAAAATCTGTTTTCTTATTCATTTGACCGAACGGATTTGGGGTTAAAAACGCTTCAATATATAGAATTATTTAAGGAGAATAAGAGGAAAAACTACCTTTGAAGTTCATTCGATGAAATTATCTTATTTCAAGTAGGTACATACGTCATTCAAATTCCACTTTTTTTTACTACTCCAATCTTCCGAACCTTTACCCAAATCGTGTATTTTGCCAAAAAACCCCCACATCCCAACCCATGAGCATTTTTAATATCTATTACCATCCTATTATTCTTCGCAGCTTTCTTTATAATACCCGATTCCAAACTCCTTTCACGATTGACTATATTATTGCGATTGCGTTCACGTGGTGCCTCAATATCCTGGGACTTTCAATCCCTAACTATCATGAGGAAGCCAATTATGATTAATCTATCGATTTAAAACAGTAGCTCTCGATGTGATTGCGAGTTTTTTGCTCTTGCAGGAGCCTTCATACTAATTGATGCATCAGAGACAAAAATACCATGCACTTTTGCTACCATTGCATCTGATTTCTACTTTTCTGATTTGACGATGATGTATTACCGTTTTTGGCCTTTCAACTATCCGATCGATTACCTTCTACGTTGCTTTTTGTGCGCTGACTCCTCCTACTGACCGATTGCCTATGGTATTTTGAAGATGCCAATGCTCCCAAAAAAAACTAGACCAAGATCTTTGGCGAGTCACTTAATGATGGTGTCCGGTGTCGTAGTTTTTATTGTGCATTTTCAAAATGCCCAGCAAGCTTGATTCCATAGTTATTGCGATTCGTTGGATTTTACGAGGAAATCATCGAGGAATTCTCGGCTTAATTGCGTATGGCTCTTCTTTCAGATTGATGAAAGTCATCGTAATTTCGAAAAACAGAGTGATGATCACCTTGGCTTTGTTGATTGGGGGAATTTCAGCCTTGGCTCCACCTATTTACATTTTCGGGTCCTTTCGGCGAGTGGTAGTCGCGGGTATTTTCATCGGAATAAATCCCGAAACGCCTGTCAGCAAACACGCATAACTATGTCGACATAAGTTTTGCGAATAATCATGTATTGGCTCCAACGCCCCTGCTTCTTACTGAAGGGCTGAATTAATTGATAATTTCGTGAATCCCAACTACCTGAGTTTGTACTAGCGATTCCCCGTGCTCTTCTCGCCAGATATTACACTTGCGCCCGTTGCACTATTTAAAAAAAGAAGCTGGAGTTTATCCCAAAAAACCAAATCTGATTTAGACTTGAGGAGAATTCGAGCGGGGATTGTCCAGGCTTTGCACTTCCCTCGAGCCCCAGATGGAGCGTGAACTTTTCCTCACGGTTACGTATGTGATCGGTATTCCCATTATCGCTCAGGATTAAACTATGCCTGGTAAAAGTTAAAGAAGACGAATCTATACGGAATAACAATTCCAACATTATCGCCTCAAAAACCTCCCTTCTTAATTCTTAGACTATTTTAAAATTATTCAGTCTACTTTCCTTATCTTCCAGATATAAATAACTCAACCCTACAAATGAAGAAAATACGTTATCTAACCTTATTCCTATCGCTATTATCTGCCAATTGATTTGTCGTCATGCCGATCCAAAAACAGAAACTGAAAAATACGGAATTCACCGAAACTCAAGTGCACGATCCGGTGGTCTCGCACTTTACACCCTCCGAGAACTCCATGGCTGTAGATCCAAAATCCACACTTCAAGCTTGCTATTGCAGCTATTGCCATATGTGAGACTGCCAATTATGACAATGGATTATCTACGAATGCACCTGCTGATTTCAGCCTATCTGGAGTCGCTTGCGACTTACCGCAATGAGGCCCCACATGAATGGTAACCATTGGAAAATGCAATCTAATGACGCTACGCTAATGGCATCCGGAATCAGCTATTTTTGAATCCCAGTCCTCCTATGGCATGTTTACCTTTTGTTCCCGAAGAATGAATGAAAGGAACCAAAAGAATTTTGCAATTTTAAAAACTCTAGGAGAAAAAAATGTAGCGCTGCAGGTGAAGTTATGTATCATAACATGATTCGATTTCAAGCCTATGGCAGACGGACTATTTAGGATTTATTCTTGGAAAATACAAAAGCCTACTCAAGTCAACTTCCAAATGATTTATTCTGGTAACCAAAACTGGCAGACCATGGTTTACTTTGGAAATACCCAGAAAGATTCAAAGCTGGCATTAAAAGATATGAACGCTGCAGCGTGAATTTGCTCCATGTAGGAACAGGCTCGATCGATTTCAACGAATCTTGGCAGACAAGAAAAAATCAGCATGGAATATTACCCTCGTAGAGCAAGATCGACTTTCGGACTTATCGAGAAGCAACAAAATCAGCCATAACGTTTTATTGAAATTGGCTTAAGTAATTACTTTACCTAAGCATTTTAGCGTGTATGAAACCAACCGGAAACGGTTGTTTTTTATTTTAAGACAAATTCATGAAATTTAAAAAACTGGTTTCTATCTTAATCAACCATTCAGACTCAGCTTATATCATCTCTTACCTTCTGATCCTACATTTTCTGATTGGAAGGCTATTGCTCTATAAATTTTTGGAAAGGAATCGGATAATTTTTAATGCTCAATCGTATTGACAAGGTTCAAGTCTGAAAAAATAAGGATCATCATTACAATTACGAATTACTTGTAACAAAAAAAACCACTGCAAAGCTTGCAGTGGTTCTGAATTAAATCGATTCTTTCGTATAGCAAAAAGCTTTCAGATCCGATGCTGTCTGATTCTCCCTACCCAGCGTACCATCGAGTTCGTCAGTGCAACTAAATAAAATCCTCTATAGCGCAGATTGAGGTGTCCCAATTCCCGGTATTTGCACTAATCTATTGCAAAAACCACCCCAATTCCCCATTTGCAGGGTATACTTTCACTGAATTATCACCAACAGATGTCCTTCACCATAGTAGCATAAAATGAAACTCCTAACAAATTCCCCTCGGATCGATCAGCTGTGATTCTAAAATTCAGGGACCATTCAGGATGCAGCGCCATATTTTCTAATTGCACAGCGAACCTCATTTGAACCATGCCGAATGCTTTTCAATTATCGTACTGGCACATGGTTATCATAAATTAATGAAGATTTGAGAATCTCTTGAACATCAAATAAACCAACCCGCTGATAAAAGTTACTTGATTGATAAAAGAGCCTGGGAAGGAATGCTTTTCGAAATTTAAATCAAATTAAATCGTCCGATAGAATAATCTAATGACGCGGTCAGCCAATGCATAAAATCCTAACTTGATGGTAAATACTCTAATAAATAGGTGGAACCTTCCACGATAGTTGGACCAGCTTCGAGATAAAGCCTTGATAAATGAGCTCCAGAACAGCAATTCTACTCGAATTTACAATGCCACTCGTATAAAGACTCTGAAGCTGTACCCTATACGATAAATTAAATACCTCCAAAAGCTGCATTTGTAACTTCAACATAATATCCTTCTGTTGAAGCTCGCCAGAGCTTATATTTTGTATGGATGAACCACACTTCCTAACAATAAGCCCCAAAAATGAAGTGAGATACAGGCCTTTCTGAAAGAATCAATTGCCTAGCTTTGCAAATCCCTATAAAAAACCCCTGAAAGTTCAGTGAAATGCTTGATTGCTTAATCGAAACACGCAATCCCAAAATAGTATAATGTTACTCAAATCCACAGATTGCCACATTTGATTTCAAGTCAATCCTAACTTCTCCAGAAGAGCGATGCAAAGCACTGGAATTAGGGACTTGCCCCAAATTCCTGAACAACCTCAGATAAGGATGGATCAGCAATAAACCAGTCCATTTCCCCGACCCCAAATATTTCTGTTTCCCAAGTTTATTGGGTGCCAGGATTAGATGCCATAATTTATGTCCACATTACAGTGATGTTCATCTCGATTGAAATCAAAGACCAACCAAAAATATCATTTTACGCTGTCTTTTACCGTGTCATCCAATACATCGATGCGGACAGTACAAAATCTGCATCATTCTTCCAGACAAATCCCCTTGAAAAAAATTTAAGTTACCCTATCTTCCCAACCTCCGAATTATAGGAGCATTAAGATCTATGGATTCACTGCCCAAATTCACTTTTCAAGGGCAAGCAAATAATTAGTGGTGCAATGGATTAAATTTCTGATTTAGCCTATGATAGATTGTGATGAAGAATTGTATCAAAAAGAAAAAAAAACGTATCAAAATATCCCTGAAAAAATGAACTAGCACTTTCCAATCTAAGAAACCTAAAAGCATAGTTAAAAACTATTTTACAAATTTATGAAAAATCAATTGAATCAAATATAATAATTAAGTAGATAAAAATTAATTATTTTTATTTTATCTGATTTGAATAAAAATTTTTGAGTATCCCACACCCATTCATACAAATTCTAAACTAAGTCATCATGAAAAAAAAATAGCCTTGAGAAACTCCCAAGCTATTCATTATATATATCAGATTTATTTAGCATGTAAAACTTTAGCCGCTGACTTCTCCAAATCCTACTCGAAACCCCTTTCTTTTCACCAAATCCTTTCATGATTACGTATTTCCCCATCTTCGATGAATTGCGTTCCTTCCCAGTTTCTAACTTCAAACCGCCTTATTCCTTATCCAGAAAGCTCAAGCATGGAACCGTAGAGAAGTCTCCTCTTTTCCGAATGACCTGATGCCATCATATCGCTCTACATTATATTACATCCCTTGACTTTAGCGCCAGAGCTGTGCGACATTCCAGTACATGTATTTGAAATTTTGAAATAGTCACCTTGTAGCCTTTTGCCTTTGGCTGTATATTATACTTCCAATCAAAGTCAAAAATACCTGGCCGATCGTATTTCAAATAGTCCAAGAACCTCAGCTCTTGCACAGTCCCTTCTATTCGAAATGCCCCTATAAGCCTTCCAATAGTCATCTACCCAACGCGAATATCGTATGAGGCAAAGTTCCCCTAGAAGACCTATGGTGAACATATTCCCAAAGCCTGAAGTCTCGAGCAGACAGTCATTGAAAAGCACAAAATCCAAAAAGATTATAAATCCTCTGCTTCGAAAGTAATATGGGAGTCTCCCAGTTTGTCTGCTTACCTTGTATGAACCCAGTTCAATTCAAAAAATCCAATTCTTTCGACTTGGTCCAAAAAAGCCGGTTTTCCTGTCAGCATCTTTGAATTGTCTTGGGCGTATTGATCGGTACTCCCGAAGAATTAATCGAAGATGCCCCAAACCATGATTAGCCTACCAGAGATGTTCCAGTTTGGCAAGAGCGCATTTTCCATCCCAAACATCCGACACCACATTGGTGACAGCTCTATACTACTGTAAAATCTGTGCCAATCTCCAATTCTTAACGTGAACTAGCAGCTCCTGCTTCTTCCGGTTGACCAATCACCTTTGCCACCTACATCGTATTATAATCATATCTCGAAGCTTCTTCATTTTCTTAAAAGCATTACATCGTACTCGTCCTCACGATTGGCGTCTTTCACTTTCCCTAAAGCAAATCATCCATTTAATGATTCTGTAAAAATAGCCCCTCTGGCAAAAATAGGGCTAGCAAAAAGAACCTCTGATCTAGATGCTTTAGATCTACAATCTTGTCGCCAATGGCCACTACCAATCTGGACTATTTATTATTTTAAAAAACTCCAAAGGCAGATTGTAAAATCTGTAAATCTGAATTCTTTGAAGTTCCACCCAATGTATTTAGGGGTTCAAGGATTATCGTTCAATAACTGATTCTTAAAGGGCAAATTTAGGACTTCAAAAGTAAAACAAAAGAATAACTGATAATGAGCTTGAATTCAATCGAATTGCTTCCAATGAAAAATAGATTATCTAATCAAAAAACAAATACTCAGCCAAATTCCATTAAAACTCCTTGAGTTTCCATTCCAAAAAAAAATAAATATGAATGTAGTCTTCATTCTTAACTTGAATGTAACCTAATTTATTTCCAATGAAACATAATTAAGAATTTAGATTTTCGTTTATCTTTGTTGCGTCTCGGCTGCCCAAGAAAAATCTATTCTCAACACCGATTAAGTAGATTATTGACCAAAAGGTCATATCCTATTTCGAGATTGGTCATCAGATTAGTCTCACTCGACACTACCGACCAAAAGAGACGAAAAAATTACCAATCGTTTTCAAGAACACCCATAATTTAACACGGGGGAAATGGAAATGGATACAAAACCATGAAACGCCTTTCCTGTATCAAAAAAGCCTTTACGCCTTATGTAGTTCAAAATGAAACTCAGGCGTATTTTTCCGAAGAGTAAGACCTATTCGTTCTTTTATTGTGAGTACTCCACTTACGTGTACTACGTAGTGTCTTTGCACCACTGGTTTAAGGCGCGAAAACAGGCTGTCATAATGGGCAAAGTTGGTATCACTCGGCTGTCCCCACACCGAGTGCAGATGGCCCCTAGCTCCTAGACCATCTTCAGCCTTTTGGCAGCTTTTAGTTGTTCTTCCCCAGGCTGTGGATCATCCGCCCGTTGTGGGTAACGGTGACTTCGGGTAGCAGTTGGTAACTTTGGTACCCGATTGTGGCCGGTTCAGATGCCCTTTCCCAAATTGGCTCTAAGTGTTGCAGACACGATCTATGGCACCAAAAACTTCCAAAGGAATCGGCCAAGGCAAGATTTATTTTGCGTACTTCCACGCGCTTCTATGATTATTTCCAACCTGAGATCCAATGAATGGACTCCAAAAGCGCTTGGGATTCACTTACCGGCAGGATATCCATTAGTAACAACAAATATGAGAAAGATTCAATCTAGAAACCAAAGACTCCAAAAGGGTTAATTCTCTTTTCCCTATAATCACCCATTAAGGAAGCCGTTCATAAGCCTAACTCTTTCGTTTTTCTTGTTTACGTACGGCTGGACCCAAACATCGCACTTTATAATCACTGTGAGACAATAACAGTCTCCGATAATGCAATACAAATATATCTCATTATTTATTCATCAAGCTCCATCTTCATTGCTATTATACTAGGCCACGAAGACACAAAAATGGGTGACTCAGTGTGTTATGCACGATTAAACTATGATTGAGATATCACGGCAGTTGACAAGTGTGAATGGCGAATCCATCGGAGGCTAGTATCTGAATTGCCCAAGAAAAAAGTCCAATATTATACTATGGCTCGAATGATGCAAATCCGACGGTCTGCCTCCTGCAAAGCATTATGACCACTATGTATTGAATCTGATGGTAAGCAAACACTAAACTTTGTACTGGAAAACTCCACTGCAAAAAAAAAACCTATAAAGGACAATCAGATACGTTCAAATATGATCCAATGAATCCTGGAACCAAAGGAGAAATGTCTCTGCACGGAAAACCAGTAACAGCGGATCTTTGGACCAAAGCAAATGGAAATGCCGAAATGCATCTTGGTCTACCACTTTCAGATGTATAAAGAATGCGTTGAGTTCGGGTTCATCAAATCTTATCTTTACCTCTCTTCAGATGCTAAGATACGATCACCACAACTGATCGCAGTTGGCACCAGGAAAGCTATAATCTAGATGAAACTTATTCAAGCGAGTTCTCTATCGAGAGAAGCTATGAAAAAGAACTGGAATGGAAATGGAAAATGTCTATGAAGTCAAAATGACACTATGAGTACTTCTAATTTTCTTTTGCCAAAGGCCATCAATCAGAATCAAATCAGCCAGCTCTTAATCTTCGAGATTTACCGAAATATGAAACTCGGGAATACTACATTAAAACTGAAGCGTCATTGCAACCAATTCTTATCCATCAAGGCGGAAAAAAGTCTAGTAGATTGTAATTACCGATGATTAAATAATACCGATTTAGAGAATAAAACAAAAAAAAAGTGATGATTTATATCACCTTTTTTTTTATGTAAATAATAATTTTTTTATGAAAAAACTTCATTTTTAGTTCAATTTTGCCTTCATATAAAAATTTATCTTAGTATAAACTACTTTCCTTCTTAGAAATAAAATGATGAATAATTTAAAGGTTATATCTAACCAAAATTTCCTATGTCAAAAATTTACAATTCTGGACTACTTGGTCCCTTCCATGTGCTCTCAGGTAGGTTGGGCTTGGGCACATATAACTTGTGTCAGGCAACGTGTCCGAATGAAGGCGAAGCGAACCCTTAATGGGCGAGTTATGTATTCTGAAAAGAACAAACATCGGACTATCACAGATCTTGATGGGTATACTACATTGCTAAATCTTCCCGGCTCAATTCAAAGATAAGTTTATTCTCCCTCAAATCGATATTCTTTCCCAGACCATCATGTCAGTTCCGTCTCTGAGTTTACCCTGAAACCATTCAGCTGAAGGCAGATGCCAACCAAAACTTAAAAGAAGTTAATCGTAACTGTTTCTTTGGCGTCTTCGTAAAAAGGCGTAGGTAATCTTTAAGCAATAAATGCTGTGGCCTCTTGTCTTTTCTAGCAATGAAACCTTTCAAACAGGAACTACACCCATTCCCAAAAAAACCTTACCAGGACCGGGTGCGCTGTATGTAAAAGTCCAGGGAAAGCTTTACGATTCGATATCCAAACGGGGAAGCCCCAGATGAGTATTCTTGTCAATTTCCCCAATTTTACGAAGGTATTTCCAAAAAGTTTTTTTTACCCCAGGGGATCTCTGTGTGTTTCCCCTCCTGT